>Ga0208546_1000402_pt1 | contig 16336 bp, 19 predicted proteins | sample DEB19_08_DNA_4_FD_184528 | JGI IMG/M metagenome (GOLD analysis project Ga0208546, IMG submission 184528) | Aqueous microbial communities from the Delaware River and Bay under freshwater to marine salinity gradient to study organic matter... | ecosystem: Environmental > Aquatic > Marine > Coastal...
TGAAGGTGAAAAATATTCCATAGAAAAACATTTTCATTATGATGATGAACTTGTTTTAAATTGTCCAGATGAAATAAGTCTTTATGGATTTTTCCAGTCAGAAAAATATTTCAAACATATTTCTGAAATTGTAAAAAAGGATTTTACCTTTCATGATGACATTATTAATCCTTGTAAAGAGTTTATTTTAGATATTAAAGATCCAATAATGCTTCATGTTCGTAGAGGCGATCCTAATTTGGTTGATCCTCGCGGATTTAAATGGGCATATGTTAATTGTTCTGATCAGCACCCAGTACAAACAATTGAATATTATGAAAAAGCACTTTCTAGATTTGAAGACAATCAACCTGTAATTGTTTTTTCTGATTCCCCAGAATGGGTCAAAGAACAAGAATTTTTTTCTGACGAAAGATTTTATATTTCAGAACCACAAGATAAGTATTCTGATGGATCTTATACTCCATATGTTGATTTGTGTTTGATGAGTTTATGTTCTCATGCTATTATTGCTAATAGTAGTATGAGTTGGTGGGGTGCTTGGTTGATTTCAAATCCAAATAAAAAAGTAATTGCGCCAAAAATGTGGTTTGGTCCTGCATATGCAGACAAAGATACTAAAGATCTTTATTGTGATGATTGGGAGATTATCTAATGGATAAAAATAAGTCTGTATATAAACTTAAGAATATTGGACCAATTTATTACTTAAATCTTGATGGACAACCAGAAAGACGAAAGTATATGGAGGATCAATTTAAGTATTGGGAAGTTGAAAATTATACTCGTATTTCTGCTTATGATGGTCGTGAAGATGACCTAAGCGATATTATTGTTGGACGTTATCCTGAAATGATGAGTTCAGGTGAAATTGGTTGTGTTACATCTCACTTAAAAGCAATTAAACATTGGTACGAAACATCGGATAGTCCATATGCAATTATTATGGAAGATGATTGTGATTTGGATCTAGTAAAATACTGGAATTTTACTTGGATGGATTTTTATTCTCAGATTCCTTACGATTGGGACGTAATTCAAATAGCAATTATTTGTACTGGAAATATACATGTAAGACTTCACAAAAGATTTGTGAATGATTTTTCTACAGCTTGTTATTTAATTACCCGTCACCATGCGGAGAAACTTTTAAAGTTTCATGTTCGTGGAGAAAAATATAAACTTGATAATGGTGTTAAACCAAGACCTGTTGCTGATGATTTAATTTATAATTCGGGAAATACTTATTCTATTCCTCTTCTTCTTTATAAAACTGATTTGGGATCTACTATTCACCCCGAACACATTGATATTTACCATAAACAAAATTACACTCTTTTGAGTGAATTTTGGCATCAAAATGGTGCTCAAATTGAAATAAAAGAATATATGAATTATGATCCATACCTTGGGAGAATAACTGAACCATCAGATCCATCACAAAGTACTTGACAATTTTCATAAACAGGATTAAGATAAATAAGTTCGTGATGAAGCCTCAAATACTCGCATTAGTCACACGAATCAACGGAGTCATGTCGAGACTCCTTACATCCGCAGGAAAACTCTGCGAGAAAATATAGAGGTACTTATGTTTAAATCCGCTTTCGCAGCAACCCTTGCTGCAACTCCACTGGTCGCTGGTGCTGCGTTCGCAGAACCCTATGGACCTTATGTGGATATGCCCCAAGTAACGAGCATCACTCAGTTCTCTGATGTTCGTCCTACTGATTGGGCTTACCAAGCACTTAGCAACCTTGTGGAACAGTATGGTTGCGTTGCTGGTTATCCTAATGGCACCTTTGTTGGTGGTCAGGCAATGACCCGTTATGAGGCAGCAGCACTACTGAATGCTTGCCTGGATCGTGTAACCGAAGTTACTGATGAACTGAAGCGTCTTCAGACTGAATTTGCTTCTGAACTTGCTGTTCTTCGTGGTCGTGTAGATGCTGCTGAAGCACGCATCGGTCAACTGGAAGCAACTCAGTTCTCCACTACGACCAAACTGCGTGGTGAAGCAACTTTCGTTCTGGGTGGTGTTCCTGGTTATGACACCAAGACTGATCTCAGCACTCGTACTGCTTTCAACTATGATGTTCGTCTGAACTTTGATACTTCGTTCACGGGTAGTGATCTGCTTCGCACTCGTCTGCGTTCTTCTAACTTCAGTGCTGATCCTTTTGGTTCTTCCTCTTCCCTGTTCAAACTGGATAAGGCAGACAACACCCAATCGGATGTTGGTGATAATGTAGTGATTGATCGTCTGTACTATCAGTTCCCTGCATTTAATAACCGTGCAACTCTGACTGCTGGACCTAAGGTTCGTAACACCGAAATGTCCTGGATTCCTTCTGCTTATAAGTCTGAGATTCTTGACTTCTTTGCTGTTGCTGGTGCTCCTGGTGTTTATAACAAGGCAACTGGTGCTGGTTTCGGTGCTCTGTGGACTTCAGGTAAGACTGGTCTTGTTGCTGGTGTGAACTATGTTGCTCAGAATGGTGATGATAGTGAAACTGGTGTCTTTGACGAAACCAGTGGTCTGAATACCCTGGCACAAATCGGTTATCGTGGTACTAACTGGGGTGCTGCTTTTGGTTATCGTTATGGTACTGAAGGCACCCGTGTTCGCACCTATAACGGTCTGAACGGTGCTTCTGGTACTCTGGTTCCTGGTCAAACCTCCAACGGTTATGCTATTAACGCATACTGGCAACCCACTCAGTCGGGTTGGGTTCCTTCAATCTCTGCTTCCTACGGTTGGAATACTGTAAGTGGTACTGAGAGTGCTGCTACCGATAGTCAGTCCTGGTTCGCTGGTCTTCAGTGGGCAGATGTGTTTGCTAAGGGCAACTCTGCTGGTGTTGCTATTGGTCAAGCACCTACGGGTGAAGATCTGGAATCTGCAACGATGCTTGAAATCTTCTACAAGTATCAGGTTTCGGATAATATCAGCATCACTCCTGCAATCTTCTATGCAAGTGACAACCAACGCCTGAATGATAATGCCTCCAAGTGGGGTGGTGTGATTCAGACCAAGTTTACATTCTGATAAATCCGGGGAGGAGAAATCCTCCCTTTTTTATGGAGGTTAATATGTTTAAACAACTTTTACTTGGAGTAGCAGTTTTAGGATTTTCTTCTCCTTCATTTGCACAGTCAGTTCCTAATATTGCTGTTGGTGTTTCTCCTGTAGCATCAAATATTGTTTGTAGGAATAAGGCAGTTTCAAAATATTTTGAACTTGGCGCAAAAAATATGTCTGATGTGAATTCAAATTCACAATGGTCTGTTATCAGCAATATGAGAGCACTTGTTTGGTGTCGTGACACTCAAGCATTTATTGCAGTTTCTGGTCCTGATAATAACGCTGTTGGTGAACTTAGAGATGAAATTTTAAAGGTATTTTGAAACTTTATGTACGATTATTGGGTAGTAACTGAAAAATCTACTGGAAGAGTGATTGCTCATTGTGGAGAAGAAAAAGATGCTCGAATGATGTTTGAGTTTGATCCTCATAATAGAAGTTATAGGAAACAAAAATTTATTATGGATCAAGTGATTGATATTACTTCGACATATGATAAACAACTTCCAGGTCAGATTGGACTTCCTGAAGGAGAAGTAAATCAACTTCAAGAGTTTAAAGTTAAACTTCCTGAAGGTGAGGGGCAACCTGTCAATATCAGGTAATTCTCATCTTAACCTTCTCTTAGTTGATTTTTACTTTCATCTCTTTTAGAATTTATTTGTAGTTATTCACTTTTTATGAAACTCAAACACATTTTTGCTATTAGTCTGCTTGCTGCTCCTACTGCTGCACTTGCTGGACCTGCTTTGAATGGTGCAGGTGCCACCTTCCCTGCACCTCTGTATCAACGATGGTTCCAAGATTATGCACGAACTTCTGGGAGTAGGGTTAATTATCAGTCCGTTGGTTCTGGTGCTGGTGTTCGTCAATTCCTTGCGGGCACGGTTGACTTCGGAGCAAGTGACGAACCAATCAAACCCGCAGAAGCAGCAAAAGTAAAGCGCGGTGTCGTTCAAATCCCTATGATTGGTGGAACGATTGCTGTTGCTTATAACAAACCTGGATGCTCTTTGAAACTGACGCAGAAGCAAACTGTAGACATCTTTGCTGGTCGTATTAAGGATTGGAGCAAACTACCCAACTGTGGTAATGGTCCTATTCGTGTTGTTCATCGTTCCGATGGTTCTGGTACTACCTTTGCTTTCACTAACTCTCTTGAAGCATTTGGTGGTTGGACTTATGGTGTTGCAAAGGCAGTGAACTGGCCAGTTGGTGTTGCTGGTAAGGGTAATGAAGGTGTTGCGGGAGTTATTCGTAATACTCCTGGTGCGATTGGTTATGTGAACACTGGATTTGTCAAAGCAAACAAACTCCAGGCAGCAGCAATCCAAAACAAGGCAGGTAAGTTTGTTCTTCCTTCTGCTGCTTCTGGTGCTGCTGCTCTTAACAATATTACTTTGGATAGTAACCTTGCAGGGGAAAATCCAAATCCTGCTGGTGCTAATTCCTATCCCATTTCTACTTTGACTTGGGTTCTTGCTTATCGTACTGGCAATGGTGCTAAAGCAGATGATATTCGTAAAGCACTTAACTATGCTTTGAGTTCTAAAGCACAAACGATTGCTGATGATTTAGGTTATGTTCCTCTTTCGGGAAGTATTCTGAATCGTGCAAGGATTGCTGTGAACCGTATTGGTCAGTAAACTGTAAGCATTTATACTTATAAAGTCAAGAGATGCTGACACAAGGGGCTTGACGCCCCTTTCTTTTTCCTATATAATTGTGTAACAATTCTTAATGAAACTAAAATGACTGTAACAAAGAACGAATTTGGACAAATGAATATGTGGGCAAAAGAACCTTCTATGTATATGACTAAAGAAGATCTTGAGCGTTACGGCATTGAACCTTATGCAGTAAAAGCGGAGAAAGCAAATGGGCGTTGGGCAATGCTCGGTTTTGTTGCTGGTATTATTTCTTATACTATCACTGGCAACTTCTTCTTCGGGGTCTTCTGATGACTGAAACAATCTTTACTATTACTGGGGTTGCATTTTTGGTACTTCTCAGTTATTCTGTGGAGAAACTCTGCGAAACTTACTGATGAATCTTAATATTGAAACCGCCATTGAAAAACTTGGATGGTCTAATGATGATGAAATCGTAGTTGAGATTGGTGGTGTAGCAGTCACAGGAACTGCTTCTCATCCAGATGCAAATGCTAAATGGGCAAAACCATTTGGAACTGTAACTTATCAAAATGATGCTTTCATTGTTATTAAAAATAAATCAAGGAACCCCGTAGTTCCTTCTCAACCTAATCCTGAACTTAAACAACAACATTCTTATAAAGGAGAAAACTAATGGAAAAATTCTTTACTGAAAAAGCTGAGCGTATTAACGGTTGGGCTGCAATGATTGGATTTGTTGCTGCTACTGGTTCTTACCTTGCTACTGGTCAAATTATCCCCGGTGTGTTCTGATGGAGGTTACTATGCGTAAAGAAGGATACGAAATTCCCAATGTTGAGTTTGTGTTCCGTGAGAGTGGTGAGTTTGTAACTCGCACTTCCTCTGAACTGTTTAAGGGAAAGCGAGTTGTAATTTTCTCTCTTCCTGGCGCATTCACTCCTACCTGTAGTGCTTATCAACTTCCTGGTTTTGAAGAGAAGTATGATGACTTCAAGAACCTTGGAATTGATGAAATCTATTGTATCTCTGTGAATGATGGTTTCGTAATGAATGCCTGGGCTCAAGATCAAAACATTCAAAACGTAAAACTGATCCCTGATGGAAATGCTTACTTCACACGTTCAATGGGTATGCTCGTCAATAAGTCGAACCTTGGGTTCGGTGAGCGCAGTTGGCGTTACGCTGCTGTGGTAAAAGATGGTATTATTGAAAAACTGTTTGTTGAAGAAGGACAACGCGATAATGCTGATACAGATCCTTATGAAGCAACAACTCCAGACAACGTTCTGAGTTATGTGCGATCTAATGTTCTTGAACTAGAACTTGTTTGATTTAAAGGAGGGGTAAAACCCTCCTTTTTTAATAAATATAGTACAGAGTTGGTTAGAATAATGGTTATAGATCTTCATAACTTTTTTATACATTATGACGATAAAAATCCAAAACATCGTGCTGCGGTAGAACAACTTGAGAAAGATTTGCTTCTTAAGGCGCAGGACTTGATGCAAGATGAATCTAATTGGGTAAGGATTTATAGAACAAAAGAAGAAAAACCACAAGCATCAATTTTACCAGTTCCTTATTTTCCGCAGACAGACAATTATAGGGATGCAAGTAGAACCTGTAATTCATCATCTTGTGCAATGTGTTTAGAATATTTTAAACCAGGCACACTCCAAGGAGCAAAGGGGGATGATGCATATATTCAAAAAGTATTTGCAATTGGCGATACAACAGATCACGTTGTTCAGACCCGTGTTCTTTCGTCTTATGGTATTAAGTCACACTTTAGTTACAATCTTACTTTTGCTGATCTTGATCGTGAACTTGCTGCTGGGAGACCAGTTGTTATTGGTATTTTGCACAGGGGTCCTATATCTGCTCCTACTGGTGGGCACATGGTTGTAGTGATTGGCAAAACCCCAGCAGGAGATTATGTTGTCAATGATCCTTATGGTTCTCTTAATGATGGTTATACTGGTGCAGTGACTAACGGTAAAGGGGCAGTTTATAAGCGTTCTGAACTTGCTCGTAGATGGTGCCCTGCGGGTAATGATGGTTGGGGTCGTATTTTTGAAGAAAAAAAGTCCTAAATTCTATTCCTCTATTTGCAGGAATAGAATTAATTAAAGAATTTGAATCTTGTGAATTAGAAGCATATAAAGATCCCTATACTGGTAATCTTCCTATTACGATTGGGTGGGGAAGCACTAAAGACTTTGATGGGAAACCATTTAAGATGGGAAGAACAATTACTCAACAATATGCTGATGATTTGTTTCTTCACCAAATTCAAAATCAATATCTTCCGCCACTTACAAAAATTCCTTATTGGAGTGAAATGAGTGATAATCAAAAAGGAGCACTTCTATCTTTTGCTTATAATCTTGGTGCTGGTTTCTACGGGTCTCCCAATTTTAATACCATAACTAGAGTACTTAAGAATAAAGAATGGGACAAGGTTCCTGAAACACTCAAACTTTATCGTAATTCTGGTAGTGTTGTGGAGGCGGGATTATTAAGAAGAAGAATTGCGGAAGGTAAACTTTGGTTATCCTAAATAAGGTCCAGCAATTCCTTCATTCAACATTCTTTCATTTACCGTAACAGGATCTCCTACACAGTAAAGAGTTCCAAGTATTCTTCCATACTTATCTTCTTTAGTTGTCTCAATAATCCACTCTCCTTCACGGGAGAGTTCTTTTTTTAGCCATTCTTTTGCGACAAGACCTTTTGCTTTTTCTTCTGCGTTTAATGTTCTTGTTTCTGCAGCATTAATATCTTTGAGACGAACTCTATGCGATAGAGTTACACCAAAACCTAAATCAATATTAAGATCAACAGTGTCTCCATCAATTATCTTGTTGATCTTTTCTACTTTGTATTGATACATTAGTTATTTCCCTTTAGAGATCTTTTTCTTGTAACTGTTTTATATATTTCTATTCGGTCTCCAACTTGCCAATCAGAAAATCCATTACACCGAACACCACATTCAAATCCTGCTGATACTTCTTTTACATCTTTATCGCCACGACGAAGGGAATCTAAATTTCCTTCAAAAACAATTTCTTCCTTTTTATTTTTCTTCATCTTTCATTTCATCAAAGGATAACTTAAGTATGTAGTAAATCACATAAGCAACTCCTATGAGACCAATACCTAATAATATATTTACTGACCAAACTACGTTATTCATTTTTGAAATATTTATTAATTCCAGGGAAGATTATAAGATACTTCAGATTCTAATAATGATATTCTTTGATTCAAAACTAATTTTAAATTATCTTCGTTATTATTATCCGATAATGATAATTTAGTTTTCACCCATTCTATAACAATATCTTCTGTTAGATTTTCGTATTGTATAAAATTTTGGTCTTCTGGATAGTCTAATTCTATTTCTCCGCAACAATCACAGTAATGACCTCCTTTGGTTAAACTAAATGTCCAGGCAACAGACTTAACAATTTTTTGTTCTGTTGCTATACATTTTAAATTTCTTATTTTCCACTCATAGACTAATGGAACAGTCCAGGCTTCATTTACATTTGGTGTTAGAGGATCGTCACCAATAAATCTTCCCTCTTCATCTCTTGCTCTAATTAGTCCCAAATCATCGGTAGTTGTAATTTCTTCCATTAGTTTTTTCTCCCTTCCTGTTTGTGTATCCAGGCTTTCAATTCTTTAACATATTGTCTTAATATTTCTGCTTTTTCTAGATGCCAAATATCACCACTCTTGAAATACTCTTGAGTGTGATTGTCTATTGCCTTTAGAATGTTATGTATTGGTGCGTTCCAAGGCTCACGCTTGGGTGTATTCCATTCTCTGGGCATACATCACTTTTTCTTACCCCCGTTTTTTGCCTTTTTCGCAGTCGCATTACCTTGATTCTGCTTTGAAGGTCCTTTCTTGGATCCTTTGTTTGGCGACTTAGACATTTTTTAGTAGTTATATTTAGATATTTATGATAGAATAAATATTCCTATAGGTATATTGTAATAATAGTGGCTCTTAAGAAACCTTCGGAATATTTCAAAAAAGAAAAAACCTCAGTAGATAATTCAGTTCAAGAACTGGTAAAGACACCAGAACTGAATACATTTTCTGATGCTTTTGAATCATTCAAGAAGAACTTAGGTAAGATTGAGGTTCTCTCAGATTTTTCTGAGACGCTAGATAATTATCGTGTGAATATTGAAAGAGTTAATTTTCTTTCAGAAAAAGTAGAAGATATTCAAACTGAGATTCAAAATCTTCTTAAAAAAGAGGATCTTGATCGTGCAATGATGTCTCAACTTCTTGTAGTTGAGCAAAGTATTCAAGATCTTCAAAGTAAAGTTAAAGGAATCAACGAAAAGAATCTTACAGAGATTCGTTTAGATGTTGCTGGACTTACTGAATCTGTAAGTGAATTTCTTGAAGTTGAAGTTCCAAAATATAAGAAGTTGGTCGTTGATTCTGAACTTCGTACTAATAATCGTTATGAAGAATTAGAGCTAAATGTTAATTCAACCCTTGAGGGTATTGGAGAATTTGTAGATAAAAAGTATGAAGAACTAACTGAGTCTCTTCAGGGAATTAATGAAGAAAGTCTTGCTTCTATTATTGAAGACTTTAAAATTCTTGATAAAATTGTTTCTGAATTAAAAGAACAAGAGATTCCAAAATATAAAGGTTTCCTTGTTGAAACTGAAAGAAAGACCGAAACAAAACTAAATGAGTTTCAAAATAAACTTGATAAAACTTTCGAAAATTTTGACGATAAAGTTTCTAGTAAAGTAAATGATATTAAATCATCAGTTGTAGAAATTGATGAAAAATTTGAAAAACTTAAAGAACAAGAGATTCCAAAGTATAAAGGTTTTATAGTAGAAACTGAAAGGAAGACTGAATTTAAACTGAATGAGTTTCAGGATAAACTTGATGAAACTATAAGTTCTATTCTAGAAAAAGTTGATTTAATTGAAGGTGATAAAACTGATTTAGTTAGCGTAGTTAATCAAAAAATAGATGATGTTAAAAAATTAAACGAAAGAGTTTCCAAATATTTAAATGATAGTAAAAAATATGACGAAGAGTATAAGGATGAAATAACTAAAAAAGTTTCTAATTTAGAAATTGATATCATTCGTAATGAAACTCATATAAAGGTTCAAAACAAAACTCTTAAGTCAATTCAGGAAGAAGTTAAAGATACTTTAAGTAAAATTAATCTTGAAGAATTTGAGGAAAAGAGTCATAAACTTAATAAAAAGATCAAATATCTTGAAGAAATATTTGAAAAATTTAGTGAAAAAGAAATTCTTACTGAAAATATTGTTGTTGAACCGCCCTCTACTGATAATAAAGATCCTCTAACTCCTCTTGATAAAAACTTTGTAACATTAGAGCAACTTCAAGAGCATTATCGTTTATTCATTAATCGTATTCAGCAGCAACTTGCAACGATTGGTGGAGGTGGTGAAACTAGGTTTGAATTTCTTGATGATATTGATCGTTATTCTGTAAAACAAGATGGATATGTTATTCAATATAATGCTTCCGTTGGAAAGTTTATTGGGACAAGTTATGTTCCTGGTGGAGGGGGAAACGTTGCAATTGCAATTACTAGTACTGCTCCAACATCTCCTACAGCAGGAAATCTTTGGTATGATAGTGAAATAGGAAGAACATTCCTTTATTATACTGATGAAGATGGATCTCAATGGGTTGATGTTGCTCCTTCCGGAACTAGTTCTGCAAGTGGTGCAGGATCTTCAATTCAAGTTTATGATGGGTATCCAAATTTTGTTGGAGTTGTAACTGCTATTGATTTTGGATCTAATCTATCAGTATCACCAGTTTCTTCGGGTATTGTAACTGTATCTTCTTCTGGAGGAGGTGGCAGTGGTGATTATGCAAATGTCGCAGGCATTGCTACCTATGCTACTACTGCTGGAGTAAGTACTTATGCGGTTACTGCTGGTATAGCAACTTCAGTCATAGGTGGTATTGCTTCAGTAACACAATTAAATGTTACTGGAATTTCCACTTTAGGTGTAGTTACAGTAACTCAATTATCTTCTGCTGGAGTAGTAACAGCAACTTCATTCTCTGGTTCTGGAGTTAATTTAACAGGTATTGTTACTTCAATTACTGCAGGAACAGGGATTACAATAAGCCAGAGCACTGGTAATGTAACTATAAATAGTACACAAGAAATAAGTTCAGTAATGATGAGTATGATTTTCTAATATGGCAGCACCAAATCTTAAAAATCCAACAACAATAATTGGAATTACAACAAGTGTTGGTATTGGAACAACATCAATTGTTGGTATCCTTACAAATACTGAAAGTAGTAATAAAGTTTTTAAAATCAATAGTATATTCGTAGCAAATGTTGATGGGATAAATTCTGTTGATATTAGTATAAGTATTATTAGAGGAGGAACTGATAGATACCTTGCGAAGACAATTTCTGTTCCAGCTGATGCTACACAAATTATTTCAACAAAAGAAACCTATTTTTATCTTGAAGAAAATGTAGGTATTAGAGCACAAGCAAGTGCTGCTGATGATGTTGACATTACAATTTCTTATGAGGAGATTAGTTGATGATTGGATTGAATGGTGGTTTGATTGGGTCAGCTCGCGTTCCAAGCTTCAGCAAGGAAACTGGTATCTGGACTCCTAGAGAGTACGCTGCCTACAAAAGCTCTGGTCAATGGAGTGCTGACCCGTACTACAGAAGCGGCAAAACCCTGATGATGCTTCATATGAATGGAGCAAACAACAGTACAACGTTTACTGACAGTTCAACATTTGCGACTGCTGTAACTGCAAATGGTAACGCAAAAATTAGCACAACACAAAGTAAATTTAATGGATCTAGTGCTTATTTTGATGGGTCTGGAGACTTCCTATCAACAGGGAGTGTGTTGTACTTTGATTTTTCTAAAGAAGCATTTACTTTTGAGTTTTGGTTGTACCCAGTAGCCTTCCCAACAAGCGGAAATTTTTGCAGAGTGTTGATGTTTGGGCCAAATGGTACGCCTTCATCCTTTGTAGCACTACAGTTTGATTCTAACGGAACAGTATATGCAAGTGTTCCATCCGGCGGCACTTCGGGCATTGTAGGAGGAACATTGACGTTAAATACCTGGCAGCATTACGCAGTAACTCTCAATGGCAACAACAGTAAGATATTCCTCAATGGTATACAGACGGCATCAGGCACAATCACACAACCAACATCACAACAAAATAGTATGCGAATAGGATACGACACCGTGGCGACTGTCAACTTCAACTATAACGGTTACATTGATGAACTTCGCATCACACGCGGAGTTGCGTTGTACACCTCTAATTTCACCCCTGCTGCAGCGCCATTCCCTGACGCCTAGACTTTTCCAAATACACTGATGCTATAACCAACCTTACCTACAACTCCTGTATTAGAGATATATTCAGAGATACTATTGAGTTTGATGTCTATAATTTTTAGTGAAGAAGTCCTCGCAATATACCTTGAAGATATAATTTTGAGATCAGTTTAATTGTGTTCTTTAAAATAAAATAAATAAGTAGATAGGATCCTTGAAAGAATGGCAATAAATTTTCCCACTTCTCCAACACTCAATCAAGTATTCACTGCAGCAGGTATTACTTATATCTGGAACGGTAAGCAGTGGGTTGGATATACTGATGTAGTTTATGGTGCTCAGGGTGTTCAAGGTATTCAAGGAACTGCAATTCAAGGTATTCAGGGTTTTACTGGAACTCAAGGTCGGCAGGGTATTCAAGGTGCTCAAGGTCAGCAGGGTATTCAAGGCACTCAAGGTGCTACAGGTACTCAAGGTCAGCAAGGTATTCAAGGTATTCAAGGTATTCAAGGTACTGCGATTCAGGGGCAACAGGGCATTCAGGGAGTACAAGGTACTCAAGGTACTCAAGGTGTTCAAGGTACTCAGGGAGTTCAGGGAACACAGGGTGCTACTGGTACTCAAGGACAACAGGGTATTCAAGGTATTCAGGGCACTGCAATTCAAGGAATTCAAGGTTCTACTGGAACCCAAGGTCAGCAGGGTATTCAGGGTATCCAAGGTACTTCAATTCAAGGGCAACAGGGAATTCAGGGATTTACTGGTATTCAAGGATCTCAAGGAATTCAGGGAACTGAAGGAAATTTTGGTGGTGCTACTTTTAACTATCTCTTTGATATTTCTACTTCTAATAGTGATCCTGGCACTGGCAAACTGAGATTTGATACTGGTGATATTTCATTATCTATTCATCTTTATATTGATGATGCAGATATTAATGGAACAAATATTGATAATTTTCTTCAGACAATTGACGATTCTACCTCAACAATTAAGGGGCACTTTAGAGTATCTAATAAATTAAATTCTGCAGATTTTGCTTTATTTACCATTTCTGGTGTCGTTGATAATGGTGGTTATTATGATGTTAGTTGTGCATATGTTTCTGGAAGCACTACAGCATTCTCTAATGGTGAAGATATAATTATAACTTTTGCTAGAACTGGCGATAAAGGAGATCAGGGCATCCAGGGAACTACAGGATCTCAGGGTTCTCAAGGAGTTCAAGGTATTCAAGGTTCTCAAGGATTGCAAGGATCTCAGGGAATTCAGGGCACTCAGGGATCACAAGGTATTCAGGGATCGCAAGGTGTTCAGGGAATTCAAGGAACTGCTATCCAAGGTACTCAAGGTGTTCAGGGTTCTCAGGGTGTTCAAGGTACTCAGGGATCTACTGGAACTCAAGGAACTCAGGGTATTCAAGGTTCAACAGGTTCTCAAGGAACTCAAGGAATCCAAGGTTCAACAGGTTCTCAAGGAACTCAAGGAATCCAAGGTTCAACAGGTAATCAAGGAACTCAAGGAATCCAAGGTTCAACAGGTTCTCAAGGAACTCAGGGTATTCAAGGTTCAACAGGTAATCAAGGAACTCAGGGTATTCAAGGAATCCAAGGTTCAACAGGTTCTCAAGGAACTCAGGGTATTCAAGGTTCAACAGGTAATCAAGGAACTCAGGGTATTCAAGGAATTCAAGGTTCAACAGGTTCTCAAGGAACTCAGGGTATTCAAGGTTCAACAGGTTCTCAAGGAACTCAGGGTATTCAAGGAATTCAAGGTTCAACAGGTTCTCAAGGAACTCAGGGTATTCAAGGTTCAACAGGTTCTCAAGGAACTCAAGGTATTGAAGGACAAAAACCAGAATCCACAACATATATTGCAAACTCAATTACTGATTACAACCCAATTGCAATTGGTATTACTGCAAGCACTATTGATATTACCGATACTGCTGGGCAATTTACATATACTTATGAACAACTTTCAAATGTTCAAATCACAGGAACATCTGGGCAGTTTTCTTGTGATGCAGTAAGTAGTGAACTATTAGGTGATTACACGATGCTAGTCCAGGTTACTGGAACCAATAGTGGAAGTGGAAGTATTACTGGATATAGTGGTATTGGAACTTATACTGTTGCCTCAACAAATGGAAGCACAACATTTACACTTACTAATTTAGTCACATCAACTGGTTTATCTGCTTTAGAAACAACATCAGGATCTACAACTGGACTGACTTTCTATCTTGGATATCGTGTTGTTCAAAGAGAAAGATTTTATGTTTCTGGAACACTAACTGGTTCTGGAAGTATTACTGGATATTCATCTCCAATACTTTATAAGGTTGCAGATGCGAGTGTAGATACTTCAACGGTTGGTATTGTAACTTTCACATTAACTGAAGATGCCACATCTGGAAATATTGGAACTCCTCTTGTAACAACAGCAGGAACAACTGATGGATTAAACTTTAAGGTTGTTTATGGTGATTATACAAGTGGAAATATAGTCGGTATTCAAACATATGGTGATTATGGAAGTGGATATTATTATGAAATGCGTGATGAAAGTGGTCTTGTTCCTGGATGGATTAGTTACATCAAATATATTAATGTAACTTCACTCAATCAGGTTGATTTCAATGTCAACTACACAAATACATCTACTCATACTGTTTTAGTTCAACTTTATGATTGGGATAATGGATCTTGGTCAGAACTTCAAAGATATCAAGGTTTAACAGGATGGTCTCAATTCCAACCAGGAGTTATTAGTGGAACACCTTATATTAATGGTTCTAATGAAGTATTAGTCAGATTTTATCATCAATCAACAGGTGCTTCATCTCACTATACTGATATTGATTATGTTGCCGTTGTTGATTCTATTTCTGGTGGTCAAGGACCAAAAGGAGCTCAAGGTACTCAAGGTACTCAAGGTAGACAAGGAATTCAAGGATCTCAAGGAATTCAAGGATCTCAAGGAATTCAAGGTATCCAGGGAGTTCAAGGAGTAACTGGTTCTCAAGGTATTCAAGGATCTCAAGGTATTCAAGGAGTTCAGGGAATTACTGGATCTCAAGGTATTCAAGGAATTACTGGACAGCAAGGAACTCCGGGAGTTTCTGCTTCCGGTCGTCTTTGGTATTTCTCTCAAATTGATAGTGATATTACAGGATATGAAAGTTTAATACCTGATATACCTGATGATGCACCTCAAGATGATATGGTGGGAGTTTGTAGTTCTACATCAGGTGAAGTTTTAATTGAAGAGTTTGCATCTGCGATTGGAGACCCTGGAATTACTGAACTTCCTGCTGGTGAATATGAGATTCGTTATTGGGCATATGCAGAAGGTAATACTGGAATTACTACTCTTACATTTAAAAACTATGCCTATAATTCTGGAAATGAAACGTTCTTATTCCAAGTTACTGGTAATCCAATAAACGTTAGTGCAGCAACAACAGCAACCGCAGAGTATGCAACCAAAATAATTGTTAGCACTTCACCAGTTGGACTTGCTGAAACTGATCGTATTGTTACTAAAGTTTATTGCAATACTGATGTTGTTGGAATAGTTACAGCACACTTCTTACATTCAGGCAATACTCCGTCATCTTGGAGAACTGCGATTACTCAGGGTTATGTTGGACCTCAAGGTATTCAAGGTGCTCAAGGCACTATAGGTGCTCAAGGTCAACAGGGAATTCAAGGTATTCAAGGAACTGGAACTCAAGGTATTCAGGGTATTCAAGGTATTCAAGGTATTCAGGGTACTGGAGTTCAGGGTGCTGAAGGTTCTCAAGGAACTCAAGGAATCCAAGGTTCAACAGGTTCTCAAGGAACTCAGGGTATTCAAGGTTCAACAGGTTCTCAAGGAACTCAAGGTATTCAAGGTTCAACAGGTAATCAAGGAACTCAAGGTATTCAGGGAACTGCAATTCAAGGTACTACGGGACAACAGGGTATTCAGGGAACTCAAGGAATTCAGGGTTCAACGGGTAATCAAGGAACTCAAGGTATTCAAGGTTCTATTGGTAATCAAGGAACTCAAGGTATTCAAGGTTCTATTGGTAATCAAGGAACACAAGGTATTCAAGGAATTCAAGGTTCTCAAGGAATTCAGGGTTCAACGGGTAATCAAGGAACTCAAGGTATTCAAGGTTCTATTGGTAATCAAGGAACTCAAGGTATTCAAGGTTCTATTGGTAATCAAGGAACACAAGGTATTCAAGGAAT
>Ga0208546_1000405_pt1 | contig 16278 bp, 30 predicted proteins | sample DEB19_08_DNA_4_FD_184528 | JGI IMG/M metagenome (GOLD analysis project Ga0208546, IMG submission 184528) | Aqueous microbial communities from the Delaware River and Bay under freshwater to marine salinity gradient to study organic matter... | ecosystem: Environmental > Aquatic > Marine > Coastal...
CACGGCAAAAATTCACGCACGATCCTGCGCCCTTCTTGAGGCATTCTTGAGCGATCCTTACCCTATTTGCGTGGATCTTCACGAAGCAAAATCGAAGGTGATGGATTATGTCGAGTCGGTCGAGGGAGGTCGGACTGTTGCTGGTCGCTGGATATACGCGGCGATGCGTCGGTTCCGCGTCGATATGCAGCGCGACGATCTCCGCATGGATTGGGAGTCGGTCGCCGCGGTATCGCGGCACTTCACCGACTTGACGCTGGTAGGCGATGACAGCGGCAAGGCGTTCGAGCTTCACCCGTGGCAACTGTGGGTCATCGCCAACCTCTGGGGCTGGCGATGGGCCGAGGACGGGCGCCGTCGCACGAAGCTCGGGATCGTCCAGGTCGCCAGAGGCAATGGCAAAACGACCCTGATGGCGGGCCTGGCGCTGTTCGACCTCATGGCCAGCGACGGTCGCCGGGTACATGTGATAGCAAACAACGAAGAGCAAGCCGCGATCTGCCTCGATACCGCCCGCACCATGATGCGCCGACGAGACCTTCCCGACTGGGATGTGCTCTGGGATCGCGTCGAGAACAAGAAATCAGACTGCCTGTTCACAGGCTTGCCGGCGCTCGAGCGTTCACTTGATGGCCTCAACCCATCGATGTGGATCGCTGACGAGGCAGCGGAATTCAAGGGCCGTTTCCTCACCAAGCTCCTTACCACGGGCAGCAAGCGCAAGGAATCGCTCGGCGTGATCATCACGACGCCGGGCAGCAATCCCGAGAACCACTACAGCGAACTGGTGGCGAACGCCGAGAGCATCCTGCAGGACGAGATCACCGATGATTCGGTGTTTGCCGCGCTGTACGGCATTGACCCAGCAGACACGCCCGATGATGAGGCGGCCTGGCCGAAGGCGAACCCGGGCATGCCGTACGGTCAGCCGGACCGCACGGCGCTGCGGCGCAGCTGGAACACGATGAAGCGAAGCCCGATGGGGCGCTCCGAGTTCATCCGCTACCACTGTGCGCGCACCGACGAAAATACGGGCGGCTGGCTCGACATGCAGCTATGGCCGGGCGGCGAGACTCCCGATTGGGAGGCGCTCAAGGGCCGCCCAGCGTGGGTCGGGCTCGACCTCTCGAAGTCGTTGGACATGACGGCGCTCGTACTCGCGATCCCTCTGGATGACGGCAGCGTCGCGCTGAAGGGCCACTACTGGTGGCCGTCCGAGGATGTCGCCAAGCGGGAGCTTGACTACCGCATGCCCGTCCGCACTTGGGCCGCAGAGAAGCGGCTACGGCTGACGCCAGGGCGCGAGATCGATTACGAGAGCGTTCGCGCGTGCCTGAACCAGCTTCGAGACGAGTACGACCTACGAGGCGTCGGCTACGACGCATGGGGAAGCAAGTATTTAGTCGAGGTCTGCGAGGCAGACGGCATCCCGATGACGGCGTACCGGATGGGCATCGCGACCTTCGGACCGGGCTGCCAGCTGTGGCAGAACCTGTGGGCGGGCGGAAAACTCCGCATAGGCGATGACCCCATCATGCGCCGCAGTTGTGCCGAAGCGCAGGCCCAGCAGGACCGAAACGGGAATGTCCGACCCGTCAAGTCGCGGAATTACTGCATCCTCGACCCTCTGGTGGCAGGCATCATCGCCATCCACTGCTGGGGAGGGAAGCGCGCGTCCTGTTATGAATCCGAGGTTTAGGACGGGCACTAACTGTTAGTCGCGGCAAATATACCGCCGTGCTACGGGATTTCCTGCGCCGTCTGTTTGTCGCACCATACAGCGCCACGATCCTCCAGGAATCGTCGGGCGCGATCCCGTTCGTCGGCCCGTCGAACGCGCTGCGGTACACGCCCGTCTATCGCGCGGTCACCCTGATCGCGGGAGACATCGCGCGCATCGAATGCGACATCAGCGCGCCCGGCGCCGACTCGCTGCTGAAGTCGCCGAGCCGATTCATGTCGGCTTTCGAGTTCCGCCGCGCGATGACAATGCAAGTGCTGCTGTACGGCAACGCATTCGCCGCGATCAACAAGACGCGCGGCGGCGAGCTGCTTGAGCTGATCCTGCTTGAGCCTGACAGCGTCTCCCTTGACCTTACCAAGACAGAGCCGATCTACAAGACGCGCCTGTACGGCGACCTGACGATGGATCAGGTCTTTCATCTGAAGGCGCCGAACACGAACGGCATGTGGGGCGAGTCGCCCGTCAGCCTTTGCCGCACATCGCTCCAGCTGATGGCCGCACAGGAAGACATGGCGCTCAAGGCGTTCTCGAACGCCGGAAATCCGAAGATCGCGCTGGTGCATCCCGGTCCGCTTTCGCTTGAGGCGCGCCAGCGCATCATGGCCGACTACGAGTCGAAGCACGCGGGCACATCGAACACGGGCAAGCCGCTGGTCCTTGCCGAAGGAATGCGCATCGAACGCATCAGCTCGACGCTAGACGATGCGGGCCTCCAGGCTGCGCGCGACTACAGCATCGACGATGTGTGCCGAATCTACGGAGTACCCGGGCTGTATCTCGGTCAAGCAGGAAGCGGAAACGCATACGGATCGCTTGAGTGGACAGGTCGACAGTATGTGGATGGATGTCTCCGCACATGGATCGAGTGCTGGTCAAGCGAGATCAAGGCAAAGCTGGCAGGACCAGGCGAATCCGTTTCCTTTGACGCAGATGATCTGCAGCGCCCAGGCATGGCCGAAACGATGGCCGCGCTCCGCACCGCCGTCGAGGCCGGCGTGATGACGAGGAACGAGGCGCGCGAGGAGCTTGACCTTGCGCCGCTGCCCGGCCTCGACACGCCGACTCTCGCGCTTAATGTCGGCGCCGGAGGCGGCTCGACCAACATCGGCAACGACACAAGCGAAAGCGCGGGGACTCCCAATGATTTCTAGACGCGACTTCACCGCGGCCGAGCAATCCATCGACGGGCGCACCCTCGCCGGATACGCCGCCGTCTACGGGCAGGACTCCCGCGAGATCGTGGAGGGTGGGCGCAAGTTCGTCGAGCGCATCGCGCCGGGCGCGTTCAACGAAACGCTCTCGAGCGGCGCCGATGTGAAGCTTTACTACAACCACGACGCATCGATGCCGCTTGCGCGCACGCGCTCCGGCACGCTGCAGCTCAAGAGCGACCGGAACGGGCTGTCGTTCAGCGCCTCGCTGCCCGAGACAACGCTCGGCAACGATGTTCGCGCGCTCATTGAGCGCGGCGACCTAAGCGGCGAGATGTCGTTTGGTTTCTTCGTTGTCGAGGATTCGTGGTCCAAGGACCGCAGCCAACGACTTGTCAAGAAAGCAAATCTCGTGGAGGTGTCCATCGTTCAGGACGCCGCCTACCCCCAGACCAGTTCGAGCCTGCGGAGTGTTTCCGCGGCATACACGGAGGCCGCGTACCTGCGGCTCGCACTTCATTTCCGAAGGATGACAGACCATGTCCGATGAGTTGAATGAGCTTCAGTCGATCACCCACGAGTACCGCAAGTCCCTTGCGGCGTACGAGGCCCGCACGGGCCGCGCGCCGCAGACCGTCGACCACCGCGGCAGCGGCGAGGAGCGCGAGAAGTTCGCGAAGATGGACGCTGACCTGACCGCGTCCGAGCTCATCGCGCAGAACAAGGCGCTGGAAGCCCGCCTTTCCAAGCTTGAGTCGCAGCCGACGCTCGAGCCGCGCGCAAGCCTTCGCACGACCGATCAGGCGCTCGACGCGAGCTACCGCTGGTGCAAGGCGATCTGCACCGGCGACGCCGCCGAGCTCCGCGTGCTCACCAAGGGAAGCACCACCAACGCGCCTGTGCCGACCGACATGGAGCGGATGATCATCAACCGCATGTACCAGGCGTCGGTGCTGCGGCAGATCGCGAATGTGCAGACGATCAACTCGAACCGAACGATCACCGTCGAGGCGAGCATTCCGACGGCCAACTTCGTGGCGGAAGAAGGCTCGGTCACCGCGGCTGATCCGACCTTCGACGCCGTGTCGGTCGTGCCGCGCAAGGTGGTCGCCGCAAACACCATGTCGCAGGAGTTCATCGATGACGCGATCGGCTCCAGCGACATTGGCAGCGTGGTGAACTGGGTCACCGAGCGCTTCGCGGTCGCCCTCGCGCGGCGCTGCGATCAGGCGTACACGGTCGGAAACACCGGCGCTACCGTGCCTGAGCCGCAGGGCATCGGCGCAACCAACTCGACTTCGTGGGCGACCACGAACTCGGGTCGCATCATCAACCAGGGCGTGTCGCTGACCGAGGACCAGACCGTAACCGACATCACGGCCGACAATGTCATCGACTGCATTCACGCCGTGCCGCCCCAGTACCGCACCTCGCCGCGATTCCGCATCCTCACCTCCGATGCCGGCGTCCGCGCGTTCCGAAAGCTCAAGCTCAACAACGAGTACATCTGGCTGCCGCAGGGCTTCACCGCGAACGCCAACTCGCTGACCGCTCCCGCGCCCGGCACGATCTACGGCGTTCCCTACAGCATCGGCGAGTATGTGCCCAGCACTGCGGCGCAGACCTCGACCGGCGCGAATGTCCGCGGCTCGGCGCTGTTCATCGTCGGCGACTTCAACTACTTCGGCATCTTTGACCGCGTCGGCCTGAACACCATGATGGACCCGTACAGCGGCGCCGCGAACATGCGCACCACGGTCTACATGTGGCTGCGCACCGATTCCAAGATCCTGCTTCCGCAGGCCTTCGCGGCGATCTACTCGCCGAACGCCAGCTGATCTCTCCCTTCTCCGGTCGCTCGGCGGGGAAACCCGCCGCGCGGCTTTCATGAGCATTCCGCTCTCAACAATCAAGTCGGCGCTGAAGATCGACTACGCCGACGATGACATCGACCTGATCCGCCTCCGAGAGGCGGCGACGGCCCTTGTCGAGCGCCGGACCGAGCTGTTGCTGTCGCCACAGGCGCGCACGCTGTACCTCGCCGATTGGTCGCACACGCTGATTCCCGACCATCCGTTCAACAGCCTCACCAGCGTGACCTACTACAACGGGTCGAATATCCTCACCACGATGCCATCGAGCGACTACTGGGTGGACAGAACGGACGGGCCGATGGCGCGCATCCGTTTCCTCGAGGCGCCGACGATCTACGAGGGCACGGCGATCAGCGTGAACTACAACGCCGGCTACAGCTCCGTACCGAACGAGATCACGCACGCGATCATCGCGATGGTCGGCGCCTGGTACAACAATCCCGAGGCGTTCCAGCCCATCGGGCTGACCACGGTGCCGCTGTCGGTCGAGTACATCTTGAGTGCTGTCGGCACGGGAAGCAGGATCCGATGATCTCGGGCGGCGTGCTCCGATGGACCGCGACGGCGACGCAGCCATCCGCGACGCTCGACGCAATCGGAATGCGCGCCACCACTTGGACCACGCTTGGCACATTTCGCTGCGACATGCGCGAGGACAGCGCAGGCGAGCAGAGCTACGCGGACGGCGTCGCTGTTGTGCGCAATGTCGAGATCCGCGCGCGCTGGCAGGCGGTGCAGGGCATCGGCCTCACCGAGCTTTGCCGGCTGACCGTCCGCGGCAGGACGCTTCGAATCAACAGCATCAGGAACCTCGACGAGGCCGACCGCGTGGCCGTCATCCAGTGCACGGAGGTGAACTGATGCCGGGCGTGAACATCGAGCAGGACATCAGGACGATGCTCGTCGCCTACGCCGGGCTGACCAGCGCGATACCTGCGGCGCGCATCTCGCACGGATACAGGCTCCAGGACGGCGCGCTTCCCGCGCTCACCTACGAGATCAGCAGCCTGTCGCAGGAGAGCATCGGCGGCGGCGCGACGGTTCGCCTAGCGACCGTCGAGCTCAACATCGTCGCCGCGACGACCAAGGCTGCGCTCGACATCCTTCCCGCGCTTCGCATCGCTTGTGCAGCCGGGACATACGGAATCACGGATTTCGACGCCGTCATCTGGAGGCAGCATGTGACCTCGCCGGCGTCGGTCGGCGAGGGTGACGAACAGGAACCAGCCGAGGTCACGGCGACCATCGACATCTACTACAGGGAATAACACATGGCGATCAACGCAGCTCTTACCTCCTTGACATGGCGCGGTACCACCGTTCCAGCAGTTGGTTCTGTTTCAATCAGCATTTCGCGTCCAGCCATCGACATCACGCCTATCGGTACCCCGACCGCGGACTACATTGCTGGAATCTCTTCGGCAACAGGCACGCTCGATCTCTTTTTTGATGAGGGCGATGCGCCGCATGTAACCATCTTTGGCGACATCAATGGTCACACTCCGACCAGTGGAACCATAGTCATCACGCTGGAAAGTGGAACCACCATCACCGGCAAAGCATTGGTGACAGGCTACGAAATCACCGCCCAGGCGCAGAATGTGATTCGTGCGACTGTGCAGCTGCAATTCCGGGAGGACTCTAGCTCTACCGCCCTTGCGCTTGCCCTTGCATGAGCATCCGTGACGCACTCACGCTCAAGCCAAAGACCGTCGACATCGACGGCCACGCCGTCACGCTTCGGCGTCCGAGCGCGCTCGACTTGCTGGACGCGCTTGAGGAATCGAAGCGCGCGCCAGAGCGGCTGTACCTGTGGCTGGTGTGGCGGCATCTGATCGAAGACGGGCGCCCGGTGTTCGCGTCCGTGGACGAGGTCGGCGGGTGCGACGCCCGCATGGTCCAGATGATCGGAAGGCAGTGCGAGCTCCTCTACGAGGAAGGCCGGGACTGACCAAGGCGCAGCGCACGGTGCTGGACTGCGCCTTGAAATGGATGAGCACCGATCTTGATTCCATCTCCGTGGTGTTGATCAATGGCGCGCTTGAGATTCCCGACTGGACAGGCATCCGCCGCAGGCTTGACCAGCTTGCCGGGAAGAACGACCGCGCGAGGCGCGGGCTACATGTCCGCGGGAATTGACGCCGACAGCATCAGGCGCCTGAATGCGGTGCTACAGCGGTTTCCGAAGAGGATGCGGAAGACGATTGCAAAAGACGCCTTGCGTCCTTGGGCACAAGCCGTGCGGAAGGCAGCGCGTTCATTCGCATGGAAGAACGCCGTCAGGACCAAGCAGCAGCTTTCCTACAAGGTCAAGTCATACAAGAAGCATGTGTGGGCCGGCGTCGGCGTGAAGACCGAGACGATTCACACACCGAAGGAAGCCCGCCTAGGGCGCTTGTCGCCGTTCGTCGGATGGAAGTCGCACTTCATGGAGGTCGGCTGGCACGCGTTCCCGAAGGGCAAGCGCGGCAACGACGCGCGGCGCGAGGTCGGCGCAAAGAACCTTCGCATCGCCCGCGGCGAGGCGTTTACCAAGCAGATCACCGTGTATAGGAACGGCAAGCCGCACATTCGCACCATCAAGGAGCGCGCCTCGAAGGTGAGCAAGACGAGCGGAACGGGCGGCGGCGGTCGCGGCTGGCGGCGCGGAGTCCGCGGATACAAGGGCGCATTCCAGAGCCAGTACGCGCGGCACTACCTGTTCAAGGCGGCTATGGTGGGCAAGCAGATCATCCGCGGCCTGATGAACAAGGCTGTGGGGCGCGCCATCGTCGAAGCGCGGAAAGGCACCGCATGAGCGCACTTCCATATCTAACAATTCCGGTAAAGGTCGACACGGCGAATGTAGACGCTGGCATGAAAAAGGTCGAGAAGACCGTGGCCGACAGCGCGGCGCGGATAGGGAAGATCAAGGCTGCGGTTATGCCTGGGCTTGGCGCTCTCGGCGCTGGTCCGCTCGGCGGCGTCCTTGGTGGCGTCGCCGGCATGGGTGGCGCTGGCATGGGTATCGCGGGCGTCGGTGCCGCTTTCATGGGACCGATCCTCGCCGCAAACAGATTGCAGGACGCTCTCGACGCGCAGACCAAGGGGGCATCGCAGGCGTTTGAGGAATACAAGAAGACAGGCGTCCAGACGGCGCAGATCAATGCTGTGCTTCTTGAACGGCTTGCCGCGATTGAGAAACAACAGGCTGGCGGAAGGCCGATGGGATTCATGGCTGCCTTCGAGCAAGCCAACATCTCGGTAAACATGGCCACATTCAGCGAGGGCATGTCGCAATGGTGGAAGAAACGGGCGACCGAGGCTGGTGCCTTCCTTGGCAGCGCTGCCGGCGGTGCAACCGTAAGGGAAGCATCGCTTGAGGCGCAGATTTCCACCGCGGGCGAGGGTGAGGCAATGCAATTAAAGGCGGAGCTCGACAGATATCGCGAGCTCAAGAAGGCAGGGCTAGTTGGTCCCAGCGCGTCAAGCCCGCAGATCGGTCCGGGCGGCGTGTTTGTGCCGAGCCGAGAAATCACCGAAATGAATCGCAACATCGCGCAGATGACAAGGCAGGGTATCTAATGCCGGCAGCCACATACGAAAAGACTATGACCGATGTCGTGGTGCAGCTCGGAGAACTCGGTCAGCCGCGGACCATCACGCAGCAGATAACCGTTCGCCGCGGCGACAACGGCTTCATCACGATTGACACCGAGATCAAGCAGATACAGGCGGACGGGCTTATCCCGACCCTGAACGCCCAGTACAGCACCACGCCGCCAACGGGAATGACCTGGGAGCAATACTGCCGCTGCCGCGACATCAGCTATCGCACGGTCGCCGGCGGCAAGGCCATTGTCTTCACGGTGGTCTGGTCCACGCTCTACACCGATGACATCGGAGCGGGATCGTTGTCCTATGTGCTCCCGTCATCGACCGAGTACACCGCCCGCACGCGCGCGACCAACACCTACCGCACCGGATGGGCGGTCAATCCGTCGAACACCAATGCCACCGCCGACATTGGCGGCACGGCGGTGAGCAACGGCACGCAGCCGATCTCCATCCAGGTGGGCCAGGTGCAGATCCGCGTACGCCTTACGCTGGATGCGTCCGTGAACGACATGCTCTACGCCGCCACGGGGCTCTCGACATACATCAACAAGATCAATAGCGATCCGTTTGCAGGATGCGCAGCCGGCACGCTGATCTGCGAGGGCGTGACCGTCCAAAAGAGCTCGGCTGGCTTTGAGTTCTACGAGGCGATATTTGAGTTTCTATTCGATCCGTTCTTTCACCTGGAACAGGTCTGCGACTCGGACGAGAAGGGGTCACCAAAGCTTGCAAGCGGCGTTCCAAGCGTGGTCAAGTGGAAGCGACCCGCGCGAACGCCGACCGACTTCAACGCCATATTCGGGACGCTGCCGCTGTCCGCCGCCGACGCCAGGTGGCGTACCCGCACCATTGAAGGATGGTGGACATGAGGCCGATGGATCGCCAGCTGCGTGCGTCGGTGCTCGACCTGAACCGGGCCGCGCGGGAATATCCCACGCCGTCGCCGTATTACCCGACGCTGATGAAGATCACCGACGCATCGGCGATCTCCGGCCAGGACAAGCGATGGCTTTACACCGTGGTCGAGGCGACCATCGACACGGGCGCGAGCTATTCCCCAGCTTTGTCCGTGAATACGGGCGCCTATTCTGCGTTGAGCGTGTCGGAACTAACTAACAACATGGCGACGAACACATATAGTTACGGCGTCGCCAAGGCGAATGTGCCTGCGGGATTCTCGGCGGTGCAGATCCCCATCGGCACCTATGTGATGTGCGTGCCGTACTGGCGGTCAGACAGCAGCTCCATCTACCTGATCATCAACACGCAAGCCATTGACGGAACCTGCACATGAGCGCCGAGCAACTTGATGTGGTCATCGAACAGGGCGCGACATTCGCGCAGCTTTGGCAAATCCTCGACAAGGATCTGACCGCGGGCTACACATTCGCCGCTACATTCCGCACGGGGCACGCGGCTTCAGGCACCGTGCTTGCCCTCACCAGCGCCGGAGGCACGCTTGTGATCACCAAGAGCGGAAACCACACGCACTGCACGGCGAATGTCACGCCGGCCACCACGGAGGCGCTCTCTGCTCCGTCATCCGGCGTGTACGACATCGAATACACCCAGACATCGACGGGCATCAAGGTCCGCGCCGTCGAGGGTTCCTACTACATCACTCCAGAGGCGACGAGGTAGAAATGCCGCAGACCACTCTTATCGCGACGGGTCCATCGAACGCAGGCAACTTCGCGCAGTTCTCGTCGGCAGTCAACGGCGAGGCGGCGGTGACGATCCGCAATGTCTCCAACGACTGCAACTTCGTCTTCAATGTGTCGAACGCGACGGACGCAGCCGCCGAGTTGACCGCGAACCGCGTCTATATCGTTCCAGGTTCGACGATGCCGGTGACGATCCGATGCAACCCGTCCACGACTTGGATCCGATCGAACGCAGCCGGCACATCCGCCATGTATGTCATGCTCAACTGGTGAACCAACATGCCTACCCAAGCCGTAAAAGTCACCGCGCTCGTCTCCACCGGAAACTGGACGCAGATCTCGACCTTGCAAGGACGCGTCAGATGTGCGATCTACGCGGTCGCCGCGTGCGACATCGTGACGAACGCAGTCGACGCGACCGCAGCTGCGGCAGAGAACACCGCAGGGCGCGTGTTCCAGGTGCCCGCGGGGACATTCCCGCAGCTGGTCGATCTCGATCCGTGCAAGACATGGGTGAGAAGCGGCGGCGCACAGACCAATATCCACTTCCTCTTCAACTGGTGATCACATGGATGTCGCCACCCTTGCCGGCGCGCTCGGCGTCATCGCATCAATCGTCTCCACCACGATGATCGTCGTGGGGAAGTTAACGCGCGTCGAGGTCATGCTCGCCGAGCTGCGCGCCCAGATGAGCGGATACGAGCAGCGGATCGCGACGCTCGAGAGAAGGATCAACGACCATGACTAACAGGAACACGACTCTCGCCGGCATCGGCGCGATCATCGCCGCGGTCGGCGGCATCGTCTCGACATGGCCGAACCCGGATTGGTCGACGGCCATCGCCGCGATCATGGCGGGCCTCGGACTCATCTTCGCGCGCGACGCAAAGAAGGCCGATGCTTGAGCGGATCGCGGCACAGGTGGCGGTGGCGATCCTCGCTTGGCTTGACAAGCGAATCGACCGCGCGAGTGTTGCCGTGGATGCTGATCTTGATCCTGATCGGCTTCGCCGCGCTGGCGCTCGCATCAATGAATGGCTGCAGCAGCAGCAGGACGGTATTCGTCCCGGAAGAAAGCCCGATGAGGGTGGGACCAAGGGCTGAACTGCGCGTGTATCACCGAGTCGGCGGCGAGTGGACGCTTTCCGAGAACGCCATCCGCATACCGGAGGGGTGGTACCTGGTGCCTCCTTCATTCGTCAAATGAGCACGCATCGTCTCTGCTGCTGCGGCCCGGGGACTCCGACCACATGCGCGGACACATGCGACTTCGCGTCGAGCTATGTGGTGTCGCAGCTCACTGGATCCTTCAGCGGCACACGCATCGCGCGGGGAGTCGTCTCGAATCCGTGCGTCCTAAACGCGTGTCATGTGGATCAGGAGGAGGCGGGTTGGTACGGATGCGGGGCGATGTTCGAGTTGAGCGTCACATGGTCGCAGCCTTCGGCGGTGACCTTGTCGAGGTCCACCGTCAGCGGAGGCGCATGCTGCTACCAGGCGAACGGATATCTCGATGTGGAGTGGAGCTTCAAGATCACCGAAAGGCACGCGTGCTGCGTGCCCTCACCGGATGTGGTGTGCGACAATGAAGACACCATCACAGGCTCGATGCTCGTCCCATTCTGCCTGACGGTCACATGCATGCTGAACGCGTACGGCGCAGACGATGGATGGCTGCACAACCTCTCCATCTGCAGCTTCCCGATGGGAAACATAAACATCATCGAGCCTTCCCTGTGCAACCCGTCGACCACTTGCTCGACCACGACGGTCGGCGCGATGTGCGCGGGCATGTCCTGGAGCTGGAAGACGCCGATCAAGGCGCTTGATGCCTTGGTTTCATCCGATTGGACGGCGTTGGGCTACTGCATGCCCGGCAAGTCGTGCAGCTCGGTCGTGGAGGGCGGCACGCTGGGCCAGGATCCATGCATGCAGGAGGTGACGATGAACACCCAATACAACGGGCCGTTCTCGGTCGCCGCCATCGATGACTACCAGACGGCTCCCGCGACATGCTCGCTCTCTGCATCGGCGCAGCTTTGCTGGCAGACCGGGACCATCGCGGGGAACGCCTGGCGAGTCAATCCGTGGTGCGATCCTTCGGGCGATTGGGATGTTTCGACGGATTGCTGGGAGTGGACCTTCTCAACGAACATCGGCATCCCGAGCTATGCCTGACTGCCGCTTCATGATCGACGGCGAGTGCCGCAATCGGCTTGCGCTGCCCGTCTACGGGCCTCGCCCGTCCAAGGGCATCTGCGACCAGTGCCAGCATCGGAACGGCTTGCGCGGGCTTGGCGACGCCCTAGCGTGGATTCTGTCGTGGACCCCAGCCAAGCGCCTGCAAGCCAAGGGCTGCAGCGGCTGCAATCGCCGACAGGAACGGCTGAACCAGATCGCACCCGCCCCACCGGCTAGAAATTGTGGAAAGTGCAGGAAATCGGCTAAAGCGCCTTGACGATCCTGCCGACATTGTTACCGTGAGAGTAACAATGCGAGACACACAGTCGAGATTCGAGATGCAAGCGCGCAGCCTGTGTAGGCGCGTGCTGGATCATGGAACCCTGACGGGCGACGCGCAGTGCCTCGCCGTCATCGTACTGGAGCTGCTGGATGAACGAAGAAGAGAAGCCCAAGCCCCGCGCGATTTCCGTTCGGGAGAGTACCTACCAGATGATCACCGCGGAGGCGCGCCGGCTCGGGATTTCGCGTGCCGTGCTGGTTCGCTTCGCGGTGGAATCCTTCATCAACAAGGCGAAAGCCAAGGAGACGCGTGATGCTTGAATGGATCATGGGCGCCGCATTCGCGGCTGCGTGCGTGTTCATGCTGCTGGCGACGCTCTGGCCGCTGATGGCCGAGCCGGGAAAGGATGGGTGGGACGATGTCGACTGAACTGACCAAGGCAAAGCCGGTGCAGAATCCCGCGCTTGAGCCGCTGCGGCACCAAGTCGGCATCGTGCAGGCGCTCGCGCCACAGGTGCTTTCCCGATACGCCATCCAGCTGCAGGGCAAGACCTATGTACAGGTCGCGGGGGCGACATTGATCGCCAACGCGATGGGCTACACCGTGCGCGAGGTCGAGGTCAAGCGCGTCGATTTCGGCGGCGGCGTCACGGGCTGGGAGGCCACTGCCGAGATCCTCGACCTCGAGACGGGCACCATCATCGGGCGCGGCTCTGGCATCGTGACCGATGACGAGAAGCCGTGGGGAACGCGTCCGCAGTTCGCGCGCCGCGCAATGGCCTCGACCCGCGCCGCGGGCAGGGCTCTTCGCCTGAGCATGGGCCACCTCTTCGCCTACCTTGGCGACAAGGTCGCCACGGTGACGCTCGAAGAGATGCCGGAGGATTCCAAGTGAACAACAACATCGCAGGCGAACTCCATGTCCACCTCGACCGTTCGGAACTTGACGAATCGCAGCCCGATGTGGACCTGATTGCGTGGTTTGAAGGACCGACGCTCGGCGACGACATGGAGGAACCGTCCGTGTGGCTTACCGTCAAGCGCGTGGAGAGCCCGCACGGAAGTTCCGACGCCATGTTTCGTGTGTCCATCGCCAAGCTGCGCGCGCTCTGCAACATGGCGGAAGCGATGCACAAGGTTGGCGACCTCCAGTGGAAGGATGCGCTCGGTGAGAACGACGACGGGGGGTTGCAATGACCGATGACATCGTGGCGCGGCTGCGCGAGGTCGCTCGCAATGCCGAGCCGTGGGAAGTTGGGCTGCTCAAATCTGCCGCCAACGAGATCGAACGGCTGCGCGCGCGCGTCGCCGAGCTCGAAGCCGAGCGCGCGCCAGCACCCTGATCATTCCCAAGCGCCCCGGGCGGGGGAACACCCGCCCCCGCCTGGGGTTTCACAACCAGAGATTGGAGATGAGCGATGGGACGAAAGCCATTGGACAGCATCACCATTTGGACGCGGATTGATGTTCGCGGCGTTAATGAGTGCTGGAACTGGAAAGGAAAACTTGACCGTTTCGGATACGGCCATTTTCAAATCTCTCATCGTGATCTAAAGCCGCATCGGTTTGTCTGCGCACTGGTTCATGGCGAACGCGATTCCACTTGGTACGCGCTGCATTCCTGTGACAATCGCGCGTGCTGCAATCCGGCTCATCTTCGGTGGGGCAAGCCAAAAGAAAACACCCAAGACATGATGATTCGCGGCAGGCATGTCCGCCGCGGCCATCTGTCGGTGGACGATCACAACCTGATTAGGCTTCTCAATGAACGCGGATGCCGTCCGGCACTGATTGCCGAAGCGGTCGGGATCTCGTACGAACACGCGCGAAGGCTCAAGAACGATTTCCTAAATCCCCCCCCACACCCCCCCCTTGCGGGGGCTTGACAGGGCGGTTACGCTGGTGGCGTCGCGTAGCCAAACGCGAAGCGACGTCCGGTACCAGCGTAAACCGCTCCTGTCTGCGCCCGCCCGCCAGAGGGTCTACCGATGGACGAACGACACATGCAGACATGGCACGAGAAGAGAGAGGCGCTGTTCGCGGTGAATCTCCCGCACAGCGCGTTGAGCATCATCAATCAGCAGCTGCCATCGCTTGACTTCGATGTCGCGATGGAGGCGCTTGAGGTCTACGCGCAGAAGAGGCCGTACAAGGGCTTCTACATGCTGAAGTACATGGCGATCTACGAGAAGATCGAACAGGACCATCCGCGCGGGGGAGACAGGGCGCCTGAAAGCGCCCGTCCCCCCGCGAAAACGCTGCCTGACAATGGGTGGCAGCACGACAAACGCGCAGAGCGTGAGGCATACGAAGCGCTGCCGGACGAGGTCAAGGCCGACTGCCTGCGGAAGTACGGCGAGTACGGCTGGCGACCTGGGACGCGTCAGTGGCGGCTGCTTTGCCTCCGCGCGGCGGCGGGTCAGGATGTGGAGTGTTACCGCATCCACCCGTCGTTCGCGTCGCGGCAGTACGACCGTGAGCGCGACTTCAAGGCGAAGCAGGAGGAGATGGAGCGCACCGGCTATGTGCGCTTGATCGAAGCCCTGCGCGACGAGATCCGCAAGCTCGGGGGGCGCGTCGATGTCCGAGCGTGAATCCGACTTCGAGTGGAACGAGCGCCAGGAAGCCGCGGTGCGCGGGATGCAGCCGGAGCGGAGCATCGAGTTCCCAGATGGCCTGCACCGCGACTCACAGGTCGAGTGGTACAGGAAGGGTTGGCTGCGCGCGATGAACCGCGCGACCGATGCAAACCTGCTCGCGAACCGCGTCCTCGACATGCGCATCCTCGACAAGCATGTATGTCCGAAATGCTCCATGTGCGTCGTGTGCGACGCGATCAACCTCGCCCTTGAGATCGCCGGGAGGAACCGTGCACGCTGAACACGCAGAACTGATCTCGGCGCTTCGCCGCGAGAACCAGCGCTTGACCATCGAGAACGCCGAGATCGGTCACCTGCGCTCGATCATCGACGCCCAGGACGAATTGCTCAAGCAAGCCGCGAAGCTGCTTGCCGACTCGCAGCAGACCATGATTCGGCAGGCAAAGCTGATAGAAGAGGCGCTTAAATGCCCTTGAATAGCCGAGCGAAGGGCGCCGTGGGAGAGCGAGAGCTTGCCGACGAGCTAGTCAGGCTCGGCATGTTGGCGCGCCGTACGGTCCAGTACAGCGGGAAAAGCGGAGACGCTGCCGACCTGATCGTGGAGGGTTTGAGCATCCATGTCGAGTGCAAGCGAACCGAACAGATCCGCATGGACAAGTGGCTTGAACAGGTCGCGCGCGATTCGCATGGAAAGCCGTGGCTGATCTTCACGCGGCAGAGTCGGAGGCCATGGCTGGTCATCCAGACCATCGACCAGTGGGCAGCAGACAGCACCGCGGCGGCGTTCGCCAAGGCCCACAGGGCCGATCTGATGAGGGCTGCCGCCGATGCCACGCAAGCCGTTTGAACACGCGCCGCCTTTCAGCCGGCAGATGGCACAGAAGCCGAACAGGCTGACGGGCCAGCGATGGACCAACATGCGAAACCAATGGCTTCGGACGCACCCACAGTGCGTGCGGTGTGGCCGACCAGGCGAGGAGGTGCACCATGTGGTACCTCGTGTGGTCGCGCCCGAACGCACATTCGATGTGACCAATCTCGCGACGATGTGCCGTTCGTGCCATCACGCGCTGCATAACGATGCGTAAGGCGTCCGTTAGGTCCTCGATAAAAACCGCGTTTTTGGCTCAAAAATGAGGGTGGGGGAGGGGGGTAAAAACCTCGTTTTTAGCGTGCTATGGTAG
>Ga0208546_1000409_pt1 | contig 16207 bp, 12 predicted proteins | sample DEB19_08_DNA_4_FD_184528 | JGI IMG/M metagenome (GOLD analysis project Ga0208546, IMG submission 184528) | Aqueous microbial communities from the Delaware River and Bay under freshwater to marine salinity gradient to study organic matter... | ecosystem: Environmental > Aquatic > Marine > Coastal...
AGGCGAGCCCTCTGGCCCATCTTGCCTGGGGCCTTCGCCGCCTTGGCCAGCTTGGCAGCGGGGATGGGCTCACCCTTCTTGGCACCCAGGGCAGAGCGCAGCGCACCCGGCTTCTTGATGGCACCAGCAATCCAGTTCTTCGCCATGGTAGTCTCCTTACTTCCTTACCCCGGAGGGGCTAACGGGCCAACTCTTTCTGGCAGGACCAGTCTTCTTGCGGGCCATGGTGGCCTTCTGCGCGGGGGACATCTTGGCTGCGGCGGCAGCAGGACGGCAGGCGGGGTAGCCCCTCTTGGACTTCTCCGCCCCACTCCGGCCACAGGCCTTGCCCGTCTTTACGTCAACCCACTTCTCACCGAACCACTTACCGAGGCCGCCCTTCACTTCTTCTTCACGCGATTGTCCGCGCCTCCCCAACTCCCGCCCTTCTTCTTGTACTCCTTGGCAGCCCATGCGTTAGCATAGGCGCTGGGGTACACATCGAACTTCTGCTTGGCCGCCGCCTTGGCAGCAGCCCACAGCTTGGGGTTCTTGGGGGTGGACTTGGCCATGTCAGCAGTTCCACGCCCGCAGGGATTTGTTGATCCTGCTGTTGGGATCGTTGGCAGTCTTGGCGCTGGTGAGCTTCTTCTTCATCCCTTTCATCCGGGCACAGAAGCTATCACGGCGGGGACCACCCTCGGGCTGGGGCGCCTTGAGACCGGGCTTCCCGGGGTTAGCGCGGTTGTAGGAGGCGCGGCCCTTCTCGTTGAGACCCCCCTTGGGGTTCTTGCCTTCGGCGCGCTGCCACGCGGGGGACTTAGCCATAGGTCTGCTCCAAGCTGCGGGTACTGATGAACTCCCAGCCGTCCTGGGGGAAGCCCCCAGACACACCCTTAAGTAGTGTAACCCCGGAGGTCCACATGGACTGGGCTGGCCCAGCATACCCTTCTTTTTGGGTGGGGTCAAGGTAGCATCCGGCCACCAGTCCCATCATCTTGTTCCTACCCTTGCGTACAGCCACGTCCCAGATGTGGGAGTGGCCCATGATGCATGAGCGGTACTGCTTCTTGAGGAGAGTTGCGGCGGGGTACTCCCCACCCACGCTCTTCCCCATCACGCCCGTGACGAAGTAGTGGGATGCCGCCATCCCCTTCACCTCGTACTCCTCAAGGAAGGGAACCACCTCCCACCCATGGAGGAAGAGGTTGGCAGTACTAAGGGTACCCTGCAGCTCGGGGACGTTGTCTAGCGCCCTATCGATGCGGGCCTCGTGGTTCCCCATGAGGAACACCTTCTTGCCCTTCCACTCCCCCAGAATGCGCAGGGCCACGTTGGCAGCCCCGATATCGGCAGCCACCGTGCGGCCATCAAAGGAGGCCTTGCGCTTCCCATTCCCCGTGAGGCTACTGCCATCATAGCTGCTGAGGGAGGGCATGTCCGCCAGGTCCCCAAGGCAGAGGAGCATGTCGGGGGAGGTGTCCTGCAGGTACTTGAGGAGCCAGCGGAAGCGCCTAGGGTTGACCCCCGGGCGGGCGTGGCTGTCCGGCAGGACCAGTATGTTCACTTGAATACCTCCTTGAGGCTGGGCAGGTCCTGCTTCTTGTCCCCCAGGATGAGCTTCCAGATGGTGGGGCCGATGCCCTCCCCGTAGCACCACACGCGGATACCCATCTGCCTGACATTCTCGAAGAAGTACTGGGCATCCTGGGAGGCTGCGATCAACTCCCCCGTGCTCCAGAACTTCTTGCCGGTCTGGCCTATCGTGATCTCCATGTACTTGGGGCGGCCCTGCTCGTCCTTGGCCTTCTTGTCGATCTGCCCCTCGGGGTAGCAGAAGTCGAAGCCGAAGAGGTGGAACTCGCTGTACCCCAAGGACTGGCAGAGGGAGAGGGCCCTCCACGCGGCGCACGTCCCCCCGTTGATGAGGAGGGAGCCCTCGGGGAAGACCTCGCTCTTGATGAGGGCCTGCGTCATCGCATGCCAGCCCCACACATTCTTGGTCTTGCTCATCACGTGGCGCGTCACGCTGGGATCGGACATCGAGGCCACCAGCACCTTGGTGCTGGGCGGGATATCCTCCATGAGATCCTTGCGCTTGATCCCGTGGGTGCTGATCCCGGCAACGTCGCGCGGATCGAGGAGCACCAGGTACTCGGGATCCACGCCCCACCCCATCACCGTGGGGAGGCTATGCTTCACCACCGCGATGTCGGCACCCTCGCGCCACATCTTGATGATCTTGTCCTTCCTCTTGTGGATGTCGGGGCCCGCCGATACGATGACCAGCTTGCGGTCATGGGGCTTGGCCTTGGTGATCCACCGCGTAAGCAGGCCAAGGTTCTCCTTGACGTTGTTGATGATGTGGTCCTTGGGCATGCAGTCCTGGGCCGTGACCTTGAGGGGCATGGCGCCCATACCCGCAGCGGGGAGATCGGGGAGGCCGTCACCAACAGCAGCGATGTTGACGATGCCCCCGCCCTGCACTGCATCCTTGGACTTGTAGACTTTCTTGTCGCGGAGGATGGTGGTGAAGACAGCCTCCACCCCACGGAACTCTGCGGCGGGGATGCCGCCCTGGTTGTCCGCCACGTAGTAGTCGTCGAAGACCACGACCGGGACCCGCTTGCATTGCGCCCAATCGTGTGCGATGGTCGCCGCCGAGTGGCCGCCGTCGAGCCACGCGAAGTCCACGCCCGCAACCTCGCGCAGCGTATCCTTCGTGTCACCTCGATGGAGATGGAACTCGAAGTGCTTGCCCTTCTCCTTCATTGCGGCGGCGAACTCGTTGAGCTTTGCCGTCACATCCTCCAGGGAGAAGTGCTTCTTGACGTTGTGCTCCTTGGCGTCGGTATCTGCTGACGCTTCCTCGAAGAGGTCATAGCCGTGATAGACAACGTGATCCCATTTCCCAAACGCGACCTGCGCCATCTGCACGGCACGGTCCCCGTTCCAGGTTCCGGTCTCCAGGATGACCCGTGGCATGTAGTGCTGGACGAGCGCGAGGAGCTGGTCATAGCGGGTCTTGAGGCCCTGGACAACCTTGGTCTTCCGATTACCCTTGAGATGTACGAACACGTCGTTGATCGAGCTATGCTCGAAAGCGTCGAGTCCGACATACTCGGGATCGACAAGGTTGTGGGCTTCAAGCCCGTGAAGCTTGTGAAGCTGGAGGACACGCTCGAAGATGAAGGCGTCAGTCCACTCGCTGTAATTGAAGATCTCCCCGCTCATGTACAGGTCGTACATGTCAGCGATGAGGGTACGCCCCTCGTTACCGGCGAAGTAGATGAAGCCGGTCTCGCTGTAGTTGATTCCCTTGCGTCCCAGATGGGTGATGTGTCCCTTGCAGATATTGCGCAGCCACTCCAGGGTGAGGGGCTTGCGAGTCACCACGTCCCCGTCGAGCCAGAGGAAGGGGCTCTCGTCCATGGCGGCATCGTGGAGAGCGAAGACCTTGGCGCAGAACTTGAGTGCGTCCAGACGGTAGTTGTAACCCTCAGGGGTTTCCCCATTCTTGTCCGGGTGCAGGGTGCGGAAGGCAGTGAATCCTTCCACCTCCTCAAGCTTCTTGACAGTGATGGCCCTATGGTCGCATGAGACTTCCGAGGGATCCATCCCATCCACGTAGATGGTGAGGGAGATGTTGGAGTCCCACAGGCGCGTGGAGTCGAGGAAGTTCTTGCCGTAAAGGTCCCAGCCCTTCGGCCCCCAAGAAGTAACGATTCTCATTTGTAGAGGTCCACCACATGTTTCCAGTTGAAGAACTCGTGCTCGACAAGGCGACGCTCCGCTTGCCAAGCAGCAGCGTAGGGGACATCCTTGTAGTTGGTGAACCAAGGACCCCCGTCAGTAAAGTGGATAGCCTTTGCGCTCTCGTAAGAGTAGCGCGTGGTGGGACTGTGGTATGGAAGCCAGTTCCAGGTCTCGTCGATCTCACCAATGCTGTCCGTCCACTCGAAACCGTGGAGGTACGACCCCTTCTGTGTGTTGACTGCTTCGAGGTCCAGCTTCCGGCAGTCGGGGTGCAGGGGATTCAGAACCATGAGGGAGGACCACAGCTTACGCTGGTACTGCGTCTGCGCCACCCCGTCCATCTTGACGGTTTCTTTGGGGACAAACTTGTGCTTCACCACCGAGACCGCCACATCGGGGTCACAGAACTGGAGCATCTTCTTGATGTCATCGAAGAAGAGGAAGTCGCAGTCCACGAAGACCACCAGGTCCTCTATTCCATGCCGCTGCGCGATGTGGGGCACCAGGAAGCGCGAAAAGGAGAACTCCGTGGAAAACGGTTTCCCGTCCGCCACGTCGATCATCTGGTTGCCTTCCCTGTACGATGTGCGCCAATACTTCCCTGCAGCCTTGAGGCTATCAAGCTTGAGGGGGGTGATGACACAGGGGACGCTACAATGCCGCTTGACGCTATGCGCGGCTACCTTGTAGGCGATGTCCTCCCGAGAGTCATAGCCAATGAAGATGTGCAGCATCTCTGAATACTAGGAGGCTGCACACTGCAAGTCAAGACTTTTTGTTGAAGAGGTCGAACAGGGTCTTGATCTTTTCCTCGACCACGGCTAGCCTGTTATCCATCTTGGCGAGGAGGATCACGAGGGTCACGAATCCCAGGCCCAAGGGCCAGAGGCGGGATACGATTTCGATGAAGTCCATTATTCCTCCCGTAGCCTGCGAGCATACTCGGGGCGCACGGACTTCGGCACGTCCTCAAGGTTCTGCGGACGACGGTACTCCTGCACCTTCTTGGTGATGCTCTTCTGGAAGGAGTCGGGATCCTGCACGATGCGATCCCTGAGGGGCCTGCCCTTGTCATATTGGGCAACCTCTCGCCGCAGGCGCTGGGCTTCCTGCCTGTAGGAGGGATCCCCAGTCTCGATGGCACGGGCCTGGGCGGTGGCGATGCTGTCAGCATAGGACTTGCGCACTCGGTCCAGGCGCTGGCCCAGATCCTTGGTCTCTTCCTTGGCTTCGCGGGCCTTGGCCACCTCGGTGGGGGTGAAGCCCACGGCCACCTTGCCGAAGTCCCGGACGCCCTGCAGCTCCTTGGCGGGGAGTACGGGCTCCATCTTGCCCGGGGTAACATAGCCAAGTTCCTGCATGGTGACGGCGCGGGCCACGTTGCGGAAGGCCACGGGCAGCAGGGACGCAAGGGCCATGAGGGGCATGCCCTTCTGCTGGTACTTGTAGGCTTCCTCGGCACCACCAACCACCGCTCCCATGAGGGGACCCATGTTCATGAGGTCCATGGTGAGCATGTTGTTGAGGTTGAGATCGAGGGCCGTCCTCTTGGATATGTCCACGCCCAGGGCACGGAAGGGCCCATTGAGTACGTAGTCAGCCAGCTCCGCCGGGGTACCCATGAAGTTGAGAGCGGGCACCTCCTTGAAGAACTGCTGCATGGTCTCCCGGAGCTGGGACTTCAGAGCCGTGGGGCTCATGCCAAGGTAGGGGCCCACCATGTTGGTGAGCTTGTCGATGAGGTCCCCGGCAGGTCCAGCGAAGGGCAGGCCCCACAGCCCTGCCGTGGCAAACACCCCAAGGAGCATTAGGCCAAGGACCTTCTTGCCCTCGTCGGTGGACATGATGCCCTTGCCCCCGTAGTACTCGGCAGCCCGGCGCATGAAGCCCAGCATCTTGAAGGGGAAGGTGGCGAACTGGAAGATGAGGCCCGGGACAAGGCCGTGCATGTACTGGGCACGGAAGGGCTTCGACATGGAGAACTGGGTTTCCTCCACGGCGAACTTGGCCGCATCCACCCGGTCATTGACCTCCTGCCCCACGTTCTTGGCGAACTTCTGGATACGCTGGAAGGCAGCCTCGTTCTTCGCCATGCGGTAGGCGGCAAGGGCGGTGCTGAGGCGGTTGATCTGCTCGGCCATGGAGAAGGGCAGCGAGAAGGCTTCGAGGACCTTGCCCGCCTTCTGGCCCAGCCCGTAGACGGATTCGATCTGGGACTGCGCCAGGAGGGAGCCAGCCTGGTCACGAGTGAGGAGGGCTTCCGCGTAGCCGCTACGGAAAAGCTCCTTGATCATTTCCTTCTCGTCCTGGGTGACACCTGGGTGACACCCGACATCTTGTCCACGTCGAGGATCTTGTCGGGATCCAGTGACAACTTGATGTTGCGCATGATGGTGGTGGTGGCGATGCTGAGTTCCTTCACCGCATTGCCCGTGCCGCCCACGCCCCCGAGGAAGGGCACCGTGGTGTGCAGGAGCTGGGTGAGGTTGACCAGCGCAGAGGACAGGTTACCGCCAAGGGTGTAGAGGAAGGCCACGCTCTTGAGCTTGGCCACGAGGGCCTCGTTGCTGTGGAGGTACTTCTCCTGCTTCTCCGCGATGATGCGCAGCTTGGGATCCTGGATCTTGGAGATGGCAGCCCGGCGGGTTCCCTCCGTGGCCTTGTTGGCGATCCAGTCCGTCATCTGGTAGGAGAAGGGCGCGAAGGTACTGCGGAAGTAGGTGTCGTAGTTGTCCTCGCGCAGCCAGCCGGGGATGTTGTACCTCTTGCGCAGGCGCGGCTGCTTGCGCTTCTCGGCCTCCACCTTGAGCCTCTTGAGGATGTCCGCGATCTGCTTCTGCGGATCATTCTTGTTGGGCGTCATGATCGCCTGGAAGAGAACGTCGATGCGGTCCATCTCGTTGCTGGAGGGCAGGTACAGGTCGTAGAGTTCCTGCTCGGCCTGCAGGTCCCTCAGCTTGATGGTCTGTACGCCTTCCTTCTTGAGCTGGGCCATGCGCGCCTCGGCCTTGGCGCGGGAACTCTTGAGGGCGGGGAACCTGTCGAGGGCGGGAAGTCCGTCAGCCAGCACCGAGTCATACGCCTCGATGTGCTTCTGGTCCCCGATGTAGTACTCCACGGCCCATGCACCACGGCGCACCTGCGGGAAGTATCCCTTGCGCCTGGCGTTCTCGATGCTGCGCAGCACGGAGGCGGCAGCCATGTTGTCGGCCTTGAGTTTCTGGGTCTCCTCCTCGTTGCGTCCCTGCACGGGGAGGTTCTCGATGTCGCTGATGGACATCGCAGGATCGAAGCCAAGGGAGGTCTTGACGGCGGAGATCACATTGTCGTAGATGTCGTCAAGGATGACTCGCACCTCGCGCCGCAGTGCGTTGAGTTCTTTTGGAAGAGTGACGATGTCCCCCGTCTTCGAGCCCACGTGGTCCTCGGTGGCGACGATGGTGGCGCTGCCGTCCGGGTTCTCCGTGGCCAGGGTCTCCTCGGCGTTCTCGATCTCCAGCATGCGCATCATGTCGCGGGACTGCTTGGAGGAGAGCGCCGCCACCTTGCGCATCACGGGCTGGTACTTGTGCCCTAGGCGCGCCCGCAGTTCCTCGCCCAGCTTGAGGGCCTTGACGTAGGGACGCAGGGCCGGGAAGCGCGTGGCCAGGTTGTCGATGCTGATGAAGCCGCTGAGGTAACGCTGCGCGTTGCTCATGAGCTTCAGCAGGGAAGGCTGCAGGTGGCCAGCTTCGATGAGGGAGCGAAGCTCCACCACCTTGGCGAGGGTATTGTCGATGACCCCAGAGCGGGCCGGATTGCATACCGTCATGGCTTACCCACAGGAGATGTCCTTGGTGAACGCCTCGCCGCCTTCCATCTGGCGGAAGTTGCCCTGCTCCATCACGTTGAGGGCATCGTTCATTTCCCGGGGGATGCCCTCTGGGACAATGAATCGACCTTGGTTCGGAAGTCCTCCAGCGACTTGCTGCTCCGCAGCAGTTGCAGCGCCTCGGCTGAAGCCAGGGTCCCGTCCGAGTTCCCCTCTTGTCCAAACAGGGTCAAGTGCGTCAGCAAGGCTTCCTCGCCTGCTCCCTTCCACGATGCTGGAGGGTTTGCCCTTGTCGCCTGTCGCAATGCTATTTGCGACATTGCTTGTGTTGGGGTCATTGAATGCCTCTCTCATCTTGGTGATCAGGTTGAAGTTCTTGGCGACAGTGCTTTCAATGGCCCGTCGCAGTGGGTCATAGTAGCCGTTCTCAGCCAAGAATTCTTCCATGTTTGCCATGGCCGAAATGAAATTTGCGTCGTGGCTGAATACTTCCACGTGGGCAAGTTCATGCACCATGGTGTTGTAGATGTTGGAAGTGATGCCTTGGATGGTCTGGCTCTTGGAAGCTACCGGGTTTATGAGCATGGCCATGAAAGGAACCTTGGAATTCAACCCGTAGTATGACGTGTCGAAACCAATGCCCATGTAGTATGCGCTGAGGGCATCCTGCAACTTCCTGTTGCCGTAGGGCTTGGTGCCGCCCTCGCCTTGAAGAGCCTTGCGCATCTCCATGAAGATGCTGGCAATGTCGCTCATGTAGGCTATCGGATTACCATGCTGCCTCCCAACTTCCACGAGATCCACGTTTAGGTTGTTGTGGTACAGCGGAGTATTTGTGTCAATCCCCTTGAGGGGTTCGGTCTGTGCACCGTCAAGGAAATTGTTTAGGTTTTCAGTCTTACCGTTCTTGTCATACGTAACTTGGAACTTGTCGCTATTTGAATTGTACGTTACGTCCAGCTTGTCGGGAAGGCCAATCGTGCTGGGAGCCGCAATCGAAGCGGCAGGAATCTTGACCGGGGACTTGTACGTCTTGGGCCCGGCGGCGAAGGGATCCACCTTGCCGATAGTGTACGTGTTGGCCATCGTGGCCGCAAGATTTTCCGTGCCCTTGGCCTTTCCGAGCCGAAAAAATACCGAGTCCAAAGCATCGATGGACATGGCTATACTATCCCGCCAATTCTCTCGGGTATCGTTGAATGGGTAATTCTTGTCCCCTGCAGCCACCTTTGGCTTCACGTCCAAGATCAAGTCATACGGATACGCAGTTTCGACGTAATCTAATCCCGTACCGCCAAGATAAGTAGTAAACTGGTAGGCACCACTGGAAAGAACAGTATGCCTCCTCCCGTAATTACCGAACTTACCAGGGTCGGAATATGGTAACATGCTTCTATATATGACAATGTCGCCCCAAGGAAAAGACACGGTAGTAAATTTTGTGTAGTCCTTTGCTTTAAGATACTCCTTGCCCACCTCACGAAAGTCCCCGGGAGGCTTACCGTTGATGGTTACTTCAAAATCGTACAGGTTTCCATTTTCATCACTGGCGATCCAGGGCTGCGAGAGGATATCTTCAACTGAATACTGGTCAACCTGCGTTGGCTTGACTTCACCAGACCGGGAATCGGTCCACGTATCCTTGAGCTTGATGCTCACCACCGTACCATTCTTCTCCTTGGTAGGAGAAGAGACAGCCCTGATGGACCTGGGCGTACCTTCGGGAACCGTAATCCTTCCAACGGCATCGAGCAACTTGTCGCTATCGACTTCCGTGACGGTCTTGACGCCATCCCGTACAGTCTCGATGCGCATGCCTTCCGACATCGTGAACAGGGCCAGCTTGGCGTTGCCAAAGCCACCACTGCGCATGCCTGGAGGCGTATCCTTCTTGGTCCCGGCGAGAGTGAAGAACGACTTGAGAAGGACATCACGAGACATGCCGATGCCGTTGTCCGTGATAGTGAGGGTCCTGTTGGCTTCATCTACGGCAATGTCGATATTGCCCTTGGTGATCTCGCCTTTGTAGAGAGCTTCCTTCATGGCATCAAAGGAGTTCTGCAAAAGTTCCTTGGTAGCCAGTACCACAGGACGATTCTTGTAAGTCGTTGCGGCAAACTTTGCAAGGATGAGTTTCGGATCGATGGCAAGATCAGTCTCTACCACCGTAGAGCTGCGCATCACATCGGGAGATTCGGGAGTGAGGATGTCCGTCGAGTACGAGTACCTTCTGGGAGTATTCTCGAAGCCGCGCGGAACGATGGTAGCCACGCCGCCTTCGATCTTCTCCACCGTACCCACCGTGCCATCGGGCACGGACACAACGTCGCCCACCTTGATGTCGCTGGGAGGAACCTCTCGCGCCGGTACTCCAGCTTCCTTGGGAGCAGGAGCCTCGGGCGCAACGGGCTCCGGCGTGGGAGGCGTCTCCACGATAGGGATGCCTGCCGAACTCAGCTCCTGCAGAAACGCTTCAATCGTTTCGACAGATACCTTTTCGAGATTCGGGACAGAAGCATTGATCTCGTCAAAAGTTATATAGCCGCGCTGCTTGCCGAGATCATAGAGGGTCTTCAAGCCTGGATCGTCCAGCGGGGAAGCCACGGGTGTCGGGGCAGGAGGCTCGACTTGCACCGGAGCGGGTGTCGGGGCAACAGCCGTGGGTGCCGGGGTAACCTGAGTCGGGGGTTCCGGGGCTGCAGGCTGGGTGGCGGGGATGTTCCCCGTGCCGGGCCAGGTGTTGTTGGAGATGATGTCGTAGGCTTCCTTGCCCGACATGGCCTCGATGGCGGAGGGCTCGTAGCCCATCGCGAAGAGACGCTGGCGCATCTTGCGATCCACCTGCATCGGCTCCACGCGCTGCCAGTAGGGGCCCTTCTGTACGACGAGGCCTTCGCGCTCAAGCATCTTGAAGAGCTTGGGCACGGAGGTGGGATCCTGGATCTCCCGGCCCAGTGCCTTTTCAAGCCACCGCTTCTGCAGCTTGGTGTCGGGCTTCTCCACGTTGAGGGCCTCGGCCAGCTTGGGATCGCGGCGAACGTCGAAGGCTTCCTTCTCGGCGTCAGTGGTGAAGCGGAAGAAGGCACCCTTCTGCACCACCTCGCCCTCTGCCACGAGGCGCGCAAGGACTTCCTTGTTCTGCTCCGGAGTGGTTTGCAGGCCAAGCTCTGCAAGGAACCCGGGAGTGAACATCTGGTTGGCATCCCGAGTACCCTTGTTGGTAGTGGGGATGTTCTCAAGTACGGTGCTGTAGATCTCGGAGATGGCATCAGGAGCGGGACCCTTGGGCACGGGAGGCGGGGTCTCGTTCATGAACTCGTAGGCGCCGATCTCCGGGATGTCCTTGATGATCTCGGGATCTTCGTCCAGGGAGAGCTTGATGTAACGCTCGAACTCCTGGGGGCTCATGTTGACAAGGGCGCCTTCCTCATCGGTGCTGAGGTTCTGGCGCATGGCCAGCTTGCGCTTGATCTTGTCCGTGATGGGAGCCTCGGGACCCAGCAGCTTGGCGGGGTCGTACTCCCGCGCAGCGGCATAGGCCTCGGGGAGCTGCACCGCACTGAGGTAGGCGGCGCGCTGGCTCTCGATCTTCTTGGTCTGGGCAGCCCGCTGCTGTGCCGCGATGGCTTCCTGCTCGGCCTTTTGCTCCTCGGCCTGGCGAACGCGATCCTCTTCTGCCTGTGCAGTGCGCCGGGCACCATAGGCACCGGCAGCACCACCCACGGGCGCGGCACCGATACCACCCTTGAGGGCGGCGTCCACCACCTGCTTCCAGTCAAAGGTCTTGTCCGCGAGGACGTTGACTGCAGCCTGGTCGAGAAGTTCCTGTGCGCCCTCGGTCAGGCCCTCGGTAGCGGCAGTCTCAAGGGTACCGGCAAGGGCACCGCTCCAGCCCGGCCTGCCCTTCAGCAACTTGGAGGAGATGAGATTGGTGAGCCTGTCGCCCATCTCCACGCCCTGCGTCTTGCGCAGCAGCATCACGGGAGCGATGGAGTCGAGGGCACTCTTGAGCGAGCCTACCGCGAAGGCCACGCCGGGGCGCAACTGCTGCGTCTCGTCGTAGATGTTGGAAAAGGACTCGGGTATGTTCTGCAGGCCGGAGCCCAGCATGGCACCTGCGGCGGTCCCGATCTGCTGGCTCACCTGCTGCATCGCTGCGGCGTAGGCAGCTTCCTTGGTGACGGTCTGACCCGCCGCCTGGGCAGCACTCTCGATGGCAGCAGCCCGCGAGGCAACGAGTCCGGTGGCGGCCCTGCCTGCAGCAAGGCGAGTGCCAGCGGCTCCCAAGCCCACGCCCGGGATGAGTGCCGTAAGCATGGAGGGAAGTGCCTGGCCGAAGGCCTCTGCCCCGTAGTCGTAGAGGGTGCCTAGGCTGTTGACATCCTCGTAGGACATCTTGGCCTGGAGACCAGCCTTGTCAAGGCGGTCCATGCGCTCCTTGTACGCCTGCAGGTTTGCCCTTGCAGCATCGTCGTAGCCAAGGGCAGACTGCGCCATGGCCGGGAGGGCCTCGCTGAGAAGACCCTTGGTCTGCTCCCACCCCGTGGCAAGGCCCTTCGTGAAGGCACCGGGCCCCTCGGGGTTCTTGCTGGGCACCCAGTCCATGCCATCCCACTCGATGACATAGGCGCCCGGAGTGTTCTTGAACGGGACGTACTTGCTACCATCCCATTCATACTTGGTGTCGGCCATGGTTACCTAGGGAGCATGAGGCTCTGAGGAACGGCAGGTGCCTCCGTGGAGAGACCCATCGACTGCATCATGAACTGCATGGCGCGCCGCTCAAGTTCGCGGGCCCGGTCAGGATCCGTGGCGGCAAGGTCCTTGGCCTGCTTCATGAGGGCTGCAGCGTTGGCAGCGGCAACTCGATCCTGTGCCGTGTCACTGCGCAGCAGGCCCGCGTAGTTGCCGGTCTTGAGACCGATCTCCAGGGTGGCTCGCGCCAACTCGGCACTCTCCTGCTGGGAGAGGCGCGCACCGGATTCGCGCTTGCCCTGCAGCTCCGACACCCTGTCGATGACGCCACTGGACTCAAGGTCACGGAAGATCTGGGCAGGCTGCCGCGCAAGGTTGGCCTTGAGCGTCGCCTTTGCGATGTCCACGTTGGCGCTCTGCACAAGGACCCCGGCCATGGCAACCTTCTGGCTCTGGGCCGAGATGGCCTCGCTGGACATGTTGTGGCGCTGCATCTCACGCAGCTTGTCCAGTTCGAGGTTGTAGGTCTTGCTGGCCTTGTCTCGCTCGAAGGCGGAGTTCTCGATGTCGCGCTTGATCCCGGCCATGCGCAGCTTGTCCTCGCGGGACTCCTTGGCCTCTTCCTTCTCGCTGAGGCGCTGCTTCTCGCGCTCCCCACGGTACTCCCTGACACCCTCGGCAACGGGACCGGCGATCTGGCCAAGTGCGCCCTGCCCCAGCTTGGGCTGCCCCGCCAGGATCTTGAGGCCGGTCTCAAGGAGGGCCATGCCCTGGTCAGCCTTGTACGTGGGCTGGGCCTTGCGCTCCTCGGGAAGCTCCGCCATCACGCGCTGCTTGTACGCCTCCGGGTCCTCGAACTTGCCCTGCTGCACAGTAAAGGCGCGACCTCCACCACCAGCACCGGGCTGGCCAAGGAAGCGCCTCATGGCATCGACCGTGCTCTCCGGAGGCTGCTCCTGGGTAGGTGCCGGAGCTGGGGGCGGAGGGGGCGGCGCATAGCGGTCTACGGAGGGGGGAAGGTACGCCGCAGGGTCTCCGGGAGACACTGCTCCGCGAGGCATCTGAGGTACGTTGGCCGCCTCCCCTTGGGTACGCCTGCGGAAAATCTCTTCCCTGATCGCGTGGGAAGGCATTCCTTGGGAGGGGATGCGCCCGAAGGTCATCTGGATGAGTTCGTCCAAAGTGAAGTCGGACGGCCTACTAGACCTTACGGGAGTCCCACCCATGCCCCATTCTTCAAGACCTTCAGCCATGTATGTTCTCCATTTCAGTAGGTCCTGGGTCGGGGGGAAGGCGGGAAGTCCGAGAGGTTCTGGATGAACTCCTCGTGCGGCGGACGGGAACCAAGTTCCTCCATCTCGCGCATGCCGGTAGGGATGGAGTTCTCGAACTTTGGATTCATGCTGTGGACGTAGAGGGTGTAGCGACGAACAGGTTCCGGGAGCTTGCCAAGCCAGTCATCCCCATGCTTGGCGATGTGGCGGCGCAGGCGCGTAGGTCCCCAGTTGTAGGCGGCGATGCCCTTCAGCTCGTCGTCGAACTGCTCCTGCAACTTCTTGGCGTAACCCAGGCCCCCGGTGATGTTCTGGTAGGGATTGAAGCGATCAATGCCCATGACCTTCGAGACCTCGGGGCCAAGCTGCATGGGACCCACGTAGCGGGTGCCCTTGCCTGCCGTGGCCTTGTCCTTCTCGTTGCCGGTCTCTCGATAGTATATGCCGAAGAGCGACGAGGGGAACTGCCCACTCGCCATCAACTTCTCATAAAACTTGTCGAGTTCTTCGTTCGTGGGCATCTTAGAACAGACTCTTGATGCCGCTCCAGAGGCTGCTGAGGCCGCTGCTGATGGGATTGTAGTAGCTGCCTTCCTTGGGAACGGTGCTACCCAGAAGGTTGTAGATGCCAGCACCAGCCATGCCAAGGCCAGCAGCCGTAGCCAGCGGGGAAGCCTGCGGGGTGATGGTCTGGCCCGTGGTGGTCGTGGTAGCCTGCGGAGCTACACCACGGAAGATGTTGCTGAGTCGCTCGATCTGCCCGAGATCGTAGCCCTCCTTGCGCATCTGCTCCTGGAAGGCGAGGTCCCGCTGCTGCTGCTCAAGCTGGCGCGGAAGGGCCTGTGCCCCGAGGACAGCTTGAAGACCTCCCAGACCCATGGCCTGCTGCGAAGCACCAAGCTGGCGGAAGAGATCCGCTCCCAGGAGCTGGCGCTTGGCCTCCTCACCGAAGAGGTCCGTGGCAGCCTTGTATGCCCTCTCCTGCCCGGTAGCCTGGATGTCCGCGAGGCGCTGGCCAAGGTTGCGCTCGGCCTCGGCTTCCTGCACCCCGTAGCGCGCACCCCCGAAGGAACCTTGGCGGGAGGCCTGGAAGCCCATCTGGGGGCGAAGCTTCTCGTAGTCGCGCACCGCCTCGCGCTTGGCGATGTCGAGCACGTTCTGCGTGTAGGGATTCATGTACTGCGCAAGATCGATGTCCTGCACACCCCGCGTGCCCATGAGGGCAGAGCCCATGCCAGCAGCGAGTCCGGGCTGGTAGGCAAAGGCTGCCTCCGGAGTAGCCGCAATGGCCTGCTGCTCCGTGGCGCTGAGGGGTGCGATGCGCTGCGCCGGGTCATAGTACTGGTATTCCGGCATGGCCTTGGCGGCGGACTCCAGGATGTTGCGCTGGATGTTGGCCGCCCAGTCGGGAAGCTGCGCCGCCGTCACCGTGGTGGTGGGCGTTGACATCGTGGAGCCTTTGGTGAGAGTATCCCAAAGCGACATGGCCAGTATCCTATCCCGGGTAGTGCATTATATCATGGTGGGGGCTCATGTGCAACTAGGTCCGTGCCATGAGAGTTGCGATGTCGTAGTTCTTGGGAGGCTGCCGCTCGTGCCCATAGGCCTTCTTGCGAATTGCCTTGCGGATCTCTTCGAGCTTGCGCGCACCTGCCTGGTTGTTGCCATCCCCGAGGGCCGCAACGGTGGCGGCATCGAAGACGAACTCCCCGGAGGACAACCTGGCTGGCTGCTTGCCGTCGATGATGGCGGGCACGTCGTCGTCCATGCCGCCGCTCTTGCCGGGGACGTAGCCCCCACGCGCAAGGTAGGTAGCCGCCACGTTGGGAATTACCCCAAGGAAGGGATTGCTCTGAAGGGCCTGCACCACGGCAGAGACTCCAGGCCTGTTGGCGTAGGGAGAAAGGCCAGCGTACTGGGAGATGGGAGACCTGTAGATTCCCTGCGGCTCTTGGGCCATGAGTTCTTCGGTGTTGCCGCCCTTGGTGCCATATTCGTCAACGGCAGGGTCGTCCATGGGAGCAAGTTCGGAAGGTGCAGTCCCCCTTAGGCCAAATGCACCAAGGGCAGATTCAATGCCGGAACCAAGTCCCCGTGCAAGGGCGTTGGATGCCATCATGGCCGTGTTGAAACCGGGAACCAGTACGCCGATACTGCGAGCCACGTTCTCAGGCTTACCGAAGAAAGCATCGATGCGGTCCATGAAGGTACCGGCAGGACCCACGGAGATGTTGCCCGGCTGGCTGAACTGCGCGGGACCAAAATTCTCCGGCCCCATGGCATACCCTCTCGGGCCAGCTTCAGTTTCAATGGTGCCAGTGTAACTTGTGATGCCGGGGATTCCCCTCTGGGCAGCAGGATGCGCAACTTCGGATGCCATGCTCCAGCCCCCGTAGTCCGAGGGGGAGGTGTCCGACATGGAGGTGCCTTCGCCTTCGTATCCGCTCATGTCTGGTCCACCTTTACGAGTCCCTTGTCCTGCAGGTCATTGAGGAGCTTCACCACCGTGTAGGCTACTGCAGTGACATTGATGTTACCAAGGTCTATGGTAGCGCTGGTGGGTATTGTACCAGAAACCGCGTAGCCTGTCACTGCGGGGCCCGTCACCACCTGCCCGTGGTAGAGGTTGAGGACGCGCACCAGCTCGCCCCAACTACGCTGGGCATCCGGGAGGAGGGATGCGGGGGGAAGG
>Ga0208546_1000411_pt1 | contig 16169 bp, 33 predicted proteins | sample DEB19_08_DNA_4_FD_184528 | JGI IMG/M metagenome (GOLD analysis project Ga0208546, IMG submission 184528) | Aqueous microbial communities from the Delaware River and Bay under freshwater to marine salinity gradient to study organic matter... | ecosystem: Environmental > Aquatic > Marine > Coastal...
TATACCAGATGTGATCGCCTTTTCTTTCTTGATCCACGTATTCCCAGTCTTTAATCTTAAATAGTTTTAAGGCTTCTAGGACAGACACGTTAGAATGGCGACCACCACCCATATTATAAACTTCACCTGGTTTTGGCTTCTTTACAAAACAGTCGATAGCTCTCACTAAGTCTGAGGCGTGTATTTGGTCACGTACTTGTTTTCCTTTATAGCCAAATACTTTGTAAGGGATGCATTGTTTTTTGCATTTAGCCATGTACGATAAAAATCCATGGAGTTCTGCACCAGTGTGAGCTGAGCCTGTAATGCACCCACACCGAAAAATTCCAGTCCGAATCCCATAGTATCTCGCATATTCTTGGACATATAAATCTCCTGCTAGTTTAGAAACTCCAAAAGGTGAATGGGTTGAATTATCTATACTCATTAACTCGTCAATGCCATGCAGATTACTTTCGTACCTTGTTTCTGTTTCTGTTAATTGAAGTCTATTGGGTGTATCTCCGTAGACCTTGTTGGTAGATAGATAAATAAATACTGCTTCTGGAGTGTATTTTCTTACCATCTCTAAAAGCATCAAAGTAGAAAAAGCGTTAATACCAAAATCAAGAAGTGGGTTTGTTGCTGAATAATCATGGCTTGGTTGTGACGCACAATGTATATAAACATCAGGCTTTTCATTAGCTATGATCGCTTCAATCTTTGAAATATCTACACCATGATGATAATAATTTGGGTGATCTATTTGATTCTTAACGACGGAGGCATCTTCACCAAAGAAGTGTTTTCTCATATCATTGTCTACACCGATTACTTCATTGCCTTCGTTCAAATAGTGCTTAACTGCTTCCGAACCTACGAGGCCGAGCGATCCCGTTACTAGAACTTTCATGATGGTCTCCTTTTAAAAAATCCTTTAATGAAATTAATTCCGTATACACAAACTGTACTGACCCATGCGAACAATGCGAGGCGAATAAAATTTCCTCTGTGACAGCCATATGTTCCAACTTGTTTCCAAAGTTTTTTGAATATTGGCCTTCTGTTGTGATAGACGAGAATATCCGGATGATAGAAGATACCACGTTTGATTTTTCGGCAGAAGAGACTATCTTCACCAGTGAGATAATTTTCAAATTTAGTTGCCACCTCCTTCTTGACAATCAGGTTGAACGTTGGGTACTCAGCCACAATTCTTTGTTTCATAGGAACAACCCGATAGGCATAAGGTAACATCTGGTAAACAATGTCTGCTATTCTTTCTTCATGAGGCGCATCTGGTGGGAGGACTCCAGGGCCACAAACAGCAGGATGAATCTCAAGCCACATAAGGGCTTTGTCTAACCAGTCATCGGATGGGTAAGCGTCTGAGTCTATAAAAGCATAGATGTTTCCTTTTGCTTTCTGCATAGCCCAGTTACGTTTTAAGGCTGGATAACCAGGAACAATCGAATCAGGAACAACAATTATTTCGGCACCAGGAAATTTGAGGCTACAATGAAACACACAGCGTTCAGTGTAAGCGTCTATTACTTTGGTTGGAATAATAATTGAAATCTTAGAATAAGACTTTCTACTAGCGTTTTCCAAACGGCTCCTCTCGATAGTTTTTGTGTTATTTCTGCCTCTATTGGTACTTCTATTATTCTTCCCCCATTTTTCTTTATGTTGTAAAGAATTTCTACGTCGAATAGCCACCCGTCAGTTTTCCAGGTTGTCAGCATTTCTCTTCTAAATAATTTGATTCCTGTTTGAGTGTCTACTTCAAGGCCAAAGAATAGACGTATATAAATACGAGACAAGTGGCTTATGACACGCCGCATGAAATGTTTATGTTTTATTCTTTTAGTTCCCACCACCGCATCAAAATCATCTAAAAAGGGTAAGAGACGAAGAAGCATTCTAGGTTCGATATCGCCGTCTCCGTCCAAGAAAACGATCTCTGACCCATTGGCGTGATTGAGTGCCTCTCTAATTGCCCATCCCTTACCCTTACCTTCTCTGTCACAAGATACAATGATCTCATGAGCAGATAACTTTTGCTCAACACTTGCTACAAACTCTTCTATCTCTGGTTCTCTATGATTGGGTAATATTATAGTCAGCATCTTTTAATAGTCCGAAGTGTTTAATTTCACCTTTACGTTCTGGTAAATATATTCTTGGCTTACTAAATTCATCCGCTACTTCATTTACTGTCTTTACTACTCCTGATCCTACGTTAAAAATTCCTTTTGGTTTCATGTCGATTGCTATTCTTATGCAGTTTCTCACAAAGTCTACATCCACAAAATCCCTTGTTTGTGTTCCATCACCATAGATCTCAAGAACTTTTGCTTTCTTAAACACCTGATAAACATTGGGTTCTCCGCGCTCACCCTCACCAATAACATTTGTTAATCTTAGAATCGTGCAAGATTTAGCAAACGTCTTTAGTAAATGTTCACCCATCAGCTTGGTTTTTGCATACATGGATTCAGGCTTAAGTCTAGAGGCTACTGTGTGTCCAAGACCCTCACCATAAACAGCGCAGGTTGAAAGATAAATAAAATGCGCATCTGGGTGTTCTTTGATCATGTTATAAGTACCGTTTACGTTCACATCGTAATACAGATCAGGATTTTTCTCTGATTCATAGACACTGATCTTTGCAGCTGTGTGAACGACAGTTTCATATTCTCTGAACTTCTTGTAGGTTCTAATATCAACACCGTCTTTAATGTCGATACCATCTCCTTGTAAGCCTGAGGCTATGAATCCCTTACACCCTGTGATGAGCCAGTTTTTCATTTTTCTTTTCTTTTTTATCTGGTGGATAGACTGATTCAACAAAGTCTTTAATGAGTTTTCTTTGTTTATCTTGAATGGCTAGTAAGTCAAGTCCTGATGCAATAGCGTAGGCCTGTAAGAACTCACTTGACATGAAAGGAAATTCATTCTCACAAAGAATTGCAAAGTCTTTCCAGTTTTTGACTTCATTTCCGGTTGATCCGTAGACAATCTTTTTAATGTGACCGAATTTTCCGCTTACAGGTATTTCTTTCCATATCACAGCTTCAAACATAAACGGCATAAAAGTAGCTCTAAGAGTTGTAAAGAATAACCAGATTTTTTCTTTGAGTGTGGTTTCTATTTTACAATCTTTAAGAGTTCTTGCAGAAAAACAAGTTCTCATTATTTTCTTGTAAGGTACTGCTTGATAGCCATTAAAAGTTTCTGCTTTTTCAATGAGCGTGTATTCTTCCGATATAAGTGTGCCACCTTCTGAAACACTCTTATATGTTTGGTACGTTTTTCCGGCATTTGGGAATCCTACGATTAAGGTTTCATCTACACAAGATGCGTGCATTAAAATCTTGTCAGTTAGAGCTAGTTTTAAAAGGTCTACCATACGAAGAAGGATATCGTGATTGACCCAACCCTTCAAAATAAATGGAAGTTTTAAGAAGCCAGGTGTCACCTCACATTTACTCAGTCCTTCTGTCATTCCTATCTGCACAGGAAAAGGCCAGGGGCTTTCAAGATAAAGACCATCTACTTCTTTGTCGTATAGAAATGCACCTACCTTCATACACCTGTCTTTATTGATATTTATTTTTTTTACGATTGAGTATTCCATCTAGTGATCCCCTCCAGTATTCAAGCACCATGTTGGGTTTACCTCTGTAAAGAAGGCAGACCGTATAACCGACAATAAACATTGGAAAAAATATCATGAAATAGATAAATAGTTGTATTTTATTTAAGTGCTTCTTTTGGAACAGAACTTTATTACGAGCCATGAAGTAGCAATTCATTGGCCGTCTAAAATCAGGGATATTGGAATAAGTCTGAGAATCGTGATAACAAATGGCGTAGGGATTAACTACTACTTCGTAACCCATGTTTTTTATTCTTTTACAGATGTCTGCCTCGTCCATATCAATAGGGAAATTGACTTCATCAAATCCACCTACATCTTCAAATACTTTTTTTGGAATCACGAACGCATTGGCTACCTCATCTACTGGATAGTAATCTTGTTTTCTGTTTCCAACGCCAAACCAATTATACTTCTCTATGTTTTCATTAGTGCGTTGGCCCCACATAAGTCCTGATGTGAAAAATCTGAATGACCCACCGTCCGCTATGATTCTTTTTTTATTATGATAACAAGCGGTTAATCCCATCACTCCAATAGACTTTTCCATCATAGTCTGTATCTTCCACAGAGCATCATCGGCTAGGTAATTATCATCATCAATAAATAAAAGATAATTGTGTTTAGCTTCTTTAGCTCCCTTGTTTCTCTTGGCTGCAAGAAGAAGGTTTTCATCATTAACGATTATGATCTGATGTTCTTTATCAATAGTATCGAGTAACTTTTTTAGCTTGTCCTCTCTACCCTTCATCGTTGGGATGATGATGCTGAATTTCATTATCTTCTCCTGTGATTTATAACTGCATAACCGAACATCATTAATAACCAAATAATCTTTTTATAGTGGAATTTAGAATGTCTTTTGTGGTATCTTATCCAGTTATCAATTCTGCCAAACATGTCAAATCTATCCTCGAAGTGTTGCCCTTTTTCTAGCATGTGATACAAGTAGGCTTTTGGATTGTAGATAAGTCCATATCCTAATTTAATTATTTTTTGTTCTACGTCTGTATCAAACCATTCGCACACTCCATCAAAAGACTCATCGAAACCACCTACATCTTTTATAAGCTGAGTTCTCATGGCCCAGTTGGTTCCCTCTAAGTGGTCAGCCTGCATTGTCCACCAAAGACGGTCACCACTTAAAATCTTAGGATCAAACCTTTCGATGTAGTTTGAATCGTAAGAAACAGAACCACAGTTATAAATTGCTGCCGGTGCAAATGTACGATTATCGAACATCCATCTAAGAAACCAATTTGGATTTTCTGCAATTCTTATACTGTCTCTAAAAACTCGTCTTTCTTTAGGAACAAATGTTGGGCCTGTCGTTCCTGCAATGTATGGGTTTTTAAAAGGAGCAATAAGTTCTTGAAGCCACGTTGGGGGGATCTCTACATCATCATCAATACGCACGAATATCTCACCCTTAGCCTTAGAAAGGGCATTATTCATGGCTTTAACGATGCCTTTATCAGACGCAATGATTACCTCAAAGTTATGGTAGGTCTGCTTTTTTAAACACTCCAGAACCTTCTTTGGTTCTTCCATCGTTAATATGACTATGCTAACAAAATGTTCCAAATCTGCTCCGCTATTAATCGTGCATCGTGATTTTCTAATATCATCTTCCTTAGCTTTGTTCCTTCTTCGGGTTTATTCAAAAGAATCTTTATTTTTCTTGCTAGATCTTGCGCGGATGTGAACTGCCACTGGTAGTCACCAAATACTAACCTTTTAGTGACAAGGCAGGGTTTACCCATGATCCCGTACTGTAAGAAAGGAGATGTGACTACAAAATCATTTCCCCTGTTATTGCTTCTTAGGGCCACACCAATTCCACAACGTGCTATTAAATTATGAACGTCTTTAAAAGGTATCCATCCGTAGAAAGTAACATTGCCTGGTGCTATTGATTTAAGTCTCTTGTAATCAGGGCCGTAACCGACAATTAAAAAGTCTACCTCTGGTAATAATTCTGCTGCATGTAATAATACATCTACGTTCTTGTTTCGACTAAGCACCCCATGAAACATTACAGTTTGTGTATGATGCACGTTATCCATCGGAAAATCTTTTGGATCTACAGGATCAAGGACTGTATACGAGCCGCCATTTATTTTATAATTCACATAGGCAGACATTGCTTTTGAAATACAGATTATTTCATCTGCTAATTTCCAAGTTAGCACTTCAAAATAATGCAAAATATTAAATAGTATTCCATCGGTATAATACATAAGATGAAAGTCACCCAATCTGATAACTACTCTTGATTTAGGAGATACCATCTTTACAAGTGCTGGATAAAACGGGAAGGAATCATCACAATAAATAATGTCGTACCCTTTTCCCATCACAAGAGCAGGTGCATAGAATATCCAGGCAATACTTTTAAGAAGTGGTTTCCACCATCCGGATCTGTCGAAAGATTTAAAAGTTAGTACATCCATCCCTTTGGCGTTTAAGTATGGGAAGGCTGCGTTTGTTTCTTTAATCCTGTTTTCAGGATGCCTATGAAGTAGGGCTATTTTTTTACTAGCTTGTACCAAGTTTGCCATTTTTCCGTTGGTTTAATGTCTACGATTTCAAAGTCTTTCCCGCAAAACTTCTTGATGTCATCAATGCTGTACATATAAAGCGTATGATGCTCTAAATAAATCCCATTGTTAGCGTAGAAATAAATAGCTAATTTTGCTTCTTTTCCGTCGTAACTTTCTGGGAAGATCTCACGCCCTATATCACCTAAGAATTTTTGTGTATGCGTGAAACCTTCTTTGTCAACTTTTTTCTTATCTAGGATGTCGAATATAAAGTGATCACCTTTTGCTAAAGGTAAATCTTTCCACCATTTCTGGGTTGGAATGTAATTGATCACGTCAAATAACGCAGTGGCTAAATCAAAATAAGGAGTAATCCATATGTCATGATATATTGGTACTTTGTGGTATATAATGTCATCATGAATAATATGTTTTCTATATTTTGACTTATTGATCATTTTTTTTGACTTTTCAATTCCCAATAATTGCACTTTCTTAGGGTAATATTTCCAGTAGTTTGCAGTTCCACATCCGATATCAAATATCGTTTTAGGATACTCAGCCCACTTGTAAATCATTTCTATTTCTTTTTTGTAGGGCTTGTCGTGATTGAACAAATCGTAGAACTTACTGTACTGATTATCGAACATACGAAATATCTCCGTGTGTCATTGGTAGATCATCCATATCTTTCTTCCCTGCAATTCTCCAATAGTAAAGTGCTAGACCTCTTGCGGCTTGTTCGGGAGTCATGTACATGTTGTAACCCAATAATTTTACATGGTCTTTTTCTTTTGGGATCTCGCGCCTTCCATCATTTCTCATGAGCCTAAACCATGTAGCCGCTTTCTTGTTGTCTGTCAAAATCATTCCACCCCGACCAATAGGGATGTGTTTGGCATAATGAAAAGATAGACAGTGAAAGGTATTTGGCTCGTACATATTTTTTTTGAATCTCATGGCACTGTCTATAATTGGGTAAGGGTGTAGTCTGTAAGCACCTATCCAATCTCGATTATCATATTCAACTGTTCCACCAGCATGGATAATGCTCATGGGTACACTGAAATATGTTTTCTTTGGTATCGTTACATTCGATACTTTTAGATACAGACAACTCAGAAACAGTGCGGCCGTACAACTCTCAACAGCAATTCCATATTTTGCCCCGCAATGTTTTGCTATTGTCTTTTCAAACTGTCGGATTACGTCGTTTCGTTCGTATTTTTTTACCATCCACCACCTCTGTGAGATATGTCATCGTCATTATTCGATTTTGTTGCTTTGATAACAAAATAAAATAATCCTATTACAAATAAATCAATTAGAATTACTAATATTGTTGTCATCGTAAAATTCCTTGCTTATGTCATTTGTCTTAGGCATTCTTTCCAGAGAATATTATTATAAATTCTTGCCGATTCTATCTCTGAATCAATAATACATTGTTTGTTTTCTGGAAAGAGAATAGCATCCGCAAAAAATCGACATTCTTGGGTGAAGTAAAATATTAAAACTTTTTCTTTAATTGATAAACTGCAATAATCAGAAAAATAACTAGCCAAAGAAATTTTTCTAACCTTTATTCGGCTTATAAATATTTTTGCCAGATCAACTTTTTTTTCTTCTTCAATATCAATTATTAAATCACTAAAATATATTGCGACGTGTGGGTCTAAAGCATCCATAATCAAATAAACTCCTTATCCTCAGACACTACACTAAACTGCCCGGCCTTAATTTCGTAAGCAACACAATCCGCAAGCACCTTAATTCCATGCCCACCCCTGTAAAGAAGCACAGCCTCTCCAGGTTCAGCGATCAAGAAGTCTAGAAACTTTCCAAAGGTGTCGTAAACATCAACCCTGAGCATACCCGATATAACCACGAAGGCTTCTTGAGTTCTCTTAATTGTTCTTGGGTTTAAGATATGTTGGTGAGTTCTAAATATCTTACCTTTTGGGTAGTTCATTCTTGAGGCTTGTAAGGATTCGTATTCACTTCCAAACCATTCTGTACCCTCTTGGATGTCTATAGCATCCACTAGGATTGCGTAGGTCTCTTTGTCTTTGGATATGTACTTCATTAGAATTTGATTCCCACACTTCCACCTACTTCGATAGATGAATTTTTAGGTTCGTAAAATCCGTTGTCCACTTCTGAGGATTGAATTTTCCACCCACGAATGAAGGGTGTTAAAACAACATCTACTTTCTTAAATGATTTCTTCGCATCTAGGGATACTTTAAATCCAACTCCGGATTTCTGATCGTTATTAATTAAAGGCAAACCTAGATTTAATTTATCAAGATGACTTTTCTGATTGCCTGATAGAAGAACATCAATTTCTGCTTGAACAGGGAATTTAAACTTATCAAACTTTACCCCTAGTGGGATGTAGTGATAGGTTGATTCTCTATCGTAGGCTAGCTCACCCGTAGTTGCAGAAAGACCATTTCCTTTGTCGATTAAGTATCTTTGGCCGTATCCTGTGAATACAACTAAGTTTTTAAAAGGGTATCCAATTAGACCTCTTACTTCGTAGGTTCTATCTTCGATCCCATCAATCTCGCCTGTTCCAGAATAGTCTACAAAACCGATGGCATATCTTCCGTCTAGTGCAAGATAGATTTTTTCTCTATTCTCGATCGTTCCATGAAGGCCGTAAAAGACACCATCTTCTTTGACGGTTATGGACTCTCTTCCTACTGGAATATTGTTTTCTCTGTAGCTAAAATGCGATATTTCAGGTTTGATTTCAAAGCTTGCCGCGTAACAATTGGCTGATAAAAATACCATTAGAACCAGCGTTGTGATCTTCTTCATACTTTCCTCCAGGTTGGTTTTTCTGTTTTAACGATGTAGGGATTATAAGTATTTAAATACCCTGCACATAGTTGGTTTGCTAATTTTTAGTTGATCAGAGATTTCATACTGTCTTTTACCTAGATTTTTTAAGTTCTTAATTTGTTCTAAAACAACAGTGGTTATACGTCGGCCATAACCATCATTTTTTCTGTGCATACTCATATGATCAGAACGCTTCATAAGCAATAGATTTTCTATTCGATTATCTAATTTGTTATGATTTATGTGATGGACTACCTCATCTTTTCCAATTTTTCTACCTATTGAGTCTTGCATTATTTTGATATGTTCTTTTATTCCATTTTTTTTCCCGCAATATAGAACCCTGTAGCCATTTTCATACCAGTAGCCATGACCTCGTGTTTGCATTTTCATCTGTATGTTCCTTTAAAGAATTTAGGTTTAGCGTATTTAACAACGTGCTTAATGTGCTTATTTAGGGCTTTAGAAAGCTCCCACTTGATTTTAGCCACATCAGTCCACATACCCTTAGTTTCTTCGATAATCTCGTTACCTTGCTTATCTAATACGTAAAAATCGGCATAATAATTTGCAATGTGAACCCCGTTCACTCTTAAATCAACTTTATACTGTATTTTGAAATCGCTAATTTCACCAGCCTGTTTCTGTGCATAAAGATAGTTACAGTGGTTAGCTTCTAATATGCTTTGGTGGATATGTTTTGAAACGCATGTGCAACTTTTATTTCCATATTTTGTTTTCTTAACAAACCTATCCCCTGGGTACTCGTATCTAATTTGGTCTTGTATCTTTTTAGGGAGTTTTCTCATATTAGTATTTAGTATTAAGATCTTAAAGATTTAAATACAGTAGTAGTAGAGCCTGTGGATAACCTGTTAATTAGTACATTTTCATTCTTAAATTTGTTCACAGCCCCTGTGGATAACCCTGTGGATAACTCAGGGTGGCTGTGGATAAACTGGTTCACTATTTTTCCACATTCTTCACAGTGTTTAAGCATAGGATCTTGCTCTAAACGACAAAATACACAGTTATCATAATTCTGGTAACCAGGATAGTAAGACTTACACTTAGTACACTTCTTTAATTCCATAAAAAATCCCCTCCGGCTTTAGGATAGTTTGAGACGCTCCGGCCGAAAGGGCAAAAAACACTAGCCGACTGGGATGGGCTTTGTTTTATTAGTTTGATTAAATCTTTAGGTTCGAAGCGTCTCATGTTTGTGATTATATAACATCAGTTAAACGGTTGTCAACTATTATGTTATTTCCCCTCATGCTCTCTGTGTTCTATTTTCAATTGAACTCCTCCTCATTTAATTCAATGACACACTTTAAGTCGTTAGTCATATAATTAACGCTGACAATTTTCCTGAATAAATTAGTTCTCCTTCCTCTCCACCAATAAGCCTTAACTGGCTCGTCTGCTAATTCTGGATGGCGTTTCTTTAAGTCCTGTAGGCACTTTATTAACATTGATAGCGTCATTTCTTCTTCTCCTTAACCTATAGTTGAAAACTTTTCTTCCTCTCCCATATGTGAAATAACCCGCACTTATTACATTTCTTCTGCTTAAACTTCTTAGATTTCTTTTCGGCCCAGATAAACCAAGACATGTAATATTTTGCTTCAGGCTCTCCTGCGTTCTTCTTACCACAGGGTGTAGAGTCTAGATATGTCTTCATCTTTTTGAAGCTAATCATCTATTCCTCCAATTCCCCATAAAGTAGTTTCTCCGCTAGAATTTTAGACTCATTTTCATAATCTCTAACTTTATAAACAGCTGGTTTTCTATAAGGAATAATAGAGCCTGCAAAAAATATCTCTTTGTATTGAAATGGTATTGAGCAGCCAATTCTAGTTTCTGTGTTAAATCCTTTTACACAATCAAGCTCTTCTCTCTTTATCAAGTTAGGATAGGGATTAAATTTAACCAACAATTCGTTCATCTATTCCTCCAATTACCCATAAAGTTTCTCTCGGCAAATTTCTTCTTCAGTTTTTGTGCAGAAAGTGCCTGTCACTGTATAAACCATCTTTGAATCATCACACGTTGGGCATTGGGCAACTCCAAATATGCTCATCAGGTCAAATCTTGGGATTACCATCTATTCCTCCAAAGCCTTTAAGATTTCTTCTCGGCAATCATTAAAACCACCAGCCTCATCATTTTCTATGCAACCTCTAGGCACAAACTCTTTTGGAACAATCGTCTTAATGAGTTCTTTGATTTCATCTATCAATTCTTTATTAGTTGGGCTAAGTTCACCTTCACCCCAAACAATCTCTGTCAACTTTTCTGTAAAAGTCTTTTCCATCATGGATTTTCCTCCATAGCCTCTATGTTTTTAATACATTCTTTTAAACGCTCATATCTATTGTGAACTTCAACTACCAATTTTCTATTGGATTCATAAGGATTATTTGGGTCATTCTTAACAATTGGAGCATTTGTGTGAATTTCTAAAACGCTCTTTGCGGCTACCATTAACCTATAAAAATGCTTTTGTAGATGAGCCATATTACGATATGGGGACATTTGAGGAATGCTCATAACTTTATATCTCCTAATTACTTGTTAAGATTATTTGGTTAAAGTTTCCATTCAAGAAGTTTGTATGCAAGTTTCTTACGCCAATCTGGAAGCTTAGGATTAACGGCCATAATCTTATTCCCTGCCTCATGCCACATACGGACAGGTGCAACAATTACATGACCGCCACAGTTGATACCAATTCCACCTGATTCGGTAACATGGATTGAATCAGAATAATAATCTCCTGGTTTCTCTCTCCAAATCTCTCGGTCATTACTTGTAAAAGATTCATGCTTCATAACCCCTCACTTGTTAAGATTGATTCTTTCTCTGATTTCTTTAATTAAGTCATCACAGGCTTTATTGTAGCCAGACTTTTCTTCATCCAAATCTTGAACTGACCAAGAATTATAATGAGCTATATTCAAACATTCCTCGTAAGCCTCTCTACGAGCAGTATCAAGGGCTATGCCTATAGATTCTCTAAGTCCTCTTTCAGTGATAGCAATAATTACATCGCCCTCTTCACAGGTTAAGTAAGCATCTTCTATAATCTTCTTAGACTTCTCTAAACTCTTCTCTGATGGTGTATTCATTTGGATTCTAGTTCCTTTTTTTGGGCATTAATAGTAGCTTTCTTAAAATCTTCATAAGATTTAGCTGTTAACTTCGATACCTTCTTGCAGTATTTACAGTATCCATGTCTATCAGTTGCTCCTCCACAAGTGCAATAGTCACTCATTTTTGAAATACCCTACTCACAAAATTACACCAATTCTCCCAAAAGTTTTCCATCTCTCTCTCCTTTTTTAAACTGGGTTGTCTAGGAATCGAACCTAGTCTTGATGCTCTACAGGCATGCGTGCAGCCTTTACACTAACAACCCTAATATTTATGTAGAAATTTTGAGGCTGGAACCTCCATACACTTCAACTTCTACGAAAGCCTCCCGTGACGATGGTCACATCGCCAACACTTTAAATTAAATTCTGACCTTCGACTCCGCGAGCTTTTCTATCATTCGTTCTTTTCTCAAGCCACATAAGAGCTTCTTCTAGCTTTGTGATTGCGACAGAATTTTCTCTGCAAGGAAATGTTGTATTTAAATTCTTAATTCTGTCTACTAGAATTGCTATTATTTCTTCGTTCTGCCAGCCATTACGACCAAAATCTTTAGCTGGCCCATCTTGGAATGAAATATCAATCCTTTTTGCTGAATTGTCTGTTAAAAAATCTAAAGAATAATCATGGGCTTCTTTAGTACAGTAGACTTCACTATTTTCTGACTTGTATATATTCATCTCTCTCTCCTTTTTTAAACTTAAATGGATGGCAGGTCTCGAACCTGCTTCTACTTATCAATCGTCATTGATACAGTTAGATAGCCGTACTTCATCCACAAACTTAGCTGACCTAGCCGTTGACCGAACCGAGCCATAAAGACCCTCATCTTACGGCAACGCCATTACCAACATCGAGGGTAACGCTATTAACGCGACCCTTTATTTGAGCCTTATGCGTCAGGGTGTCATCCCATAGGTCATTCTTTACAAACTTAACTGAGAAAAAAAGACTTACCAAATTCTTTCTTCCCACACTTCTCGCAAGTTTTTTCTTGCCTCAGAACCTCTTTTTCATATCCATAAATATTTACAGCAATACCTTTTTTCCAATCCGACCACTTACACCATTTATGCCAACACCACATTATTTTCTCCTTTAACCGCTAAGACTTACTCAAGGTCTTTTTACGCTTTGCACGTCCTGTGCTGGGCAACGGTTTAAACTTTAATTATCAAACAAATCTTTTTTAGGTTTTTCTGAATAAACTTTTTTTAATACTTTTCCTTTTCCTTGACAATGATTACAGGTCACATAATCGTTTTTAAATTCTAATGGCTTAATGCGTCCAGTCCATATCCATCTATTCACAATGTGACCAGTTTTTTCACATTTAACTTGGTCTGTTTTTACTAATAGACCCATTGCTTCAAGCTCTGCTATTCTTCCGTTTCTTTGCGGCATACTCACACCGTAAATCTCAAATACTTTTTTAGTAGCCTGATAATGGGTTAGCTCCTCATTCTCCGTAAATATGGATAAATAAAGGGCCTGTCTTTTTCCTAAATAACCATTTGATTTTATTTCGTCGTACGATATGCGGCTGCAAATATTTGTCATCTTTTTACCTCCACACAAAATGAATGAACATTTTGAGCTGTTGAATTTCTAACGAGCGATTCTTGCGCTTCAAGACAATCATTCAAATGTTTAAAACCATCTATTGATGTAACACCCGTATTAGCGAACCAGATGATTAAAATGTAGGTAATCATTTTAGTTTCTCCGTTATTTTATCGAGTTCTTTACAGAAGTCTTTAAGAGTCGCATCAAGCAACATGGCAAATCTCAAATCCTTATAAACCTTAACGATTAATGGTTTAAGACCTGGGTAATACACCATAAAATCTACCCATTGCCTTTCTGTCACAAGTAACTGACCTTGCACCTGCTGAACATATTCGGAAGGCAAACCTCCATCCAATAAATATCCAACAGCTGCGTAAGACTGCGGACACTTAATTTCTAGTAATCCATGCTCTCCAATAAGACCATCTGGAGAACAAGAAAATAGTTTCTTCTCGTCCGGATAACAGATTCCTACCTTTTGAATGACCTCACCTGTTGTCATTTCATAGAGCTGTTTGGCTTCATTTTCTAAAGCAATACCTCTTAACATCGCATCGTTTTTATAACCTTCTTCTGGGTAGCCGGTTATTCTCTCAGCCGCTAACTGGTACATATATTTTTCAGCTTGTTTTGAACTCTCCCCTTTTGATGTAACAATCTTATCGAAGTTACTGGCTGTGGGGATTCCAAGCCGTGCCTGAAACCACTCCTGTGAGCCTTGTTCTAGGTCTAGGGTTATCATTTTTATTCAACTCCGAAATTAATATTATTTGTGGTTTGTGGGCCTTTTGTTAAGTATCTCCTAATTGTTCGGCCTGACCAGTAAAAATCACTGGTTGTATAATTGGTTTTATATACTTCATTAAATAACCGTGCGTCTGTTTCTGCTTGTTTTAAGTCAACAAATATCATACAAATAATGAGTAAAATAAAAACAAATACAACTGCGCCTATTGTTAAAAAAAATTCATTTTTGTGATTCATTATTTGCCTTTCTTCATTTGGATTGCTGTGAGAGCCTGTTGATATTTTGCCTTTGGTAGTTTTTCCAAACTATCTACTTTTAGGTATTCACAGAATTTAGAGATGTTTATTTCTTTGTCTGCGATCATGTCTAAAAGGCCGCTTACTTGGCTATCATCAATAACCTCTACTACTACCGCGTCCGTATCCGAATCAAATGTAGCAAGACCACACAAAGCCAGTAACCCATACCTCTCAAGGTACGTAATTGTCGATCCTATGGCCTGTATTGCGTTTTTAGACCCTGATGTATCAGATGGTGCGCTGATTGTTGTTTCTTCGCTGTAGCCCTTTATATGCGTAATTTTGCAGGTTACAGAAATAGCTCCCTCTTGTTTAACAGACCAAGAAGCAGATAACCCGTGTTTAGATAGGGCAGAGCTAATCTTCTGTGTCACGTTGTATAAAGAGGCGTGTTTGTAGGCTGCTTTGCCAGATCCAAAAGACACGCTTCTATCTTTATCTATCTGTGGGGGGTCAGCTTTAAAGGCAGCCATTGCCTCGTTGTAGGCTTTCTTAGATTCGTTATACTCATAACGTTCTTGAAGAATCAGTAGTTTTTCTAACTTTTCAAGATCCGCACCACCGGATATAGCTAGTTTGATTAAATCAGATGGTGTATTAGTTACTTGTGTTATCTCGTTTTTCCCAGCCATTTTAATTTACCTCCCAGTTTGTAAATCACAGAGCATTTTGTATTCTAATTCAGCAATATCAATTGCCAGACTAAATAGTTCACCCACTAAAGAATTACATTTACGATCCAATTCCCCAGCTTCTTTCAACGTCTTAATTGATTCCATAATTGTAGTATCCTTAGTGATTTCCATAACGTCTCCTATTTAGCCTTTTTGATTTGTCTTTTAACCCAAGCCTTAAACTTACAAGGATTCGAGCAGTACTTCGCCCCTAATCTTTTATGTACGATTTTCTTACATATTTCACATTTGATTTTCATTTCTTTCTCCTGATAAATTCATATTACCACAACCGTTAAACCTTTGTCAACAATATTAATTTAGAATCCCATTTCTTTTTTGTACTCTTCAAATCGTTTCTTATCATGCCTATCTTCACCACTTGCGAGTATCCTCCGGTTGATCTTCTTCTTTTCTTTCTCAACATACGGAACCCTGTGTTCTTTTCCTTTTGGCATTAGCTTAGAACCCCAGTTACCTTTAGCCATTGTTCTGCTCCTGTAGATATTCATTAAATTCTTTCGCACCATCTCCGGCTACATATGCCAATATCATAACCCTCATTTGATCGTGATAATGCGTCCACATCCAATCATAAAACTTATTCGCTCTTTTATCTGGCCCATCCTCGATAAAGTCATACGCTAGTTGCTTTTCTTCGCTTGGTGTTAGACTCTCGATGTTCATTTA
>Ga0208546_1000414_pt1 | contig 15981 bp, 33 predicted proteins | sample DEB19_08_DNA_4_FD_184528 | JGI IMG/M metagenome (GOLD analysis project Ga0208546, IMG submission 184528) | Aqueous microbial communities from the Delaware River and Bay under freshwater to marine salinity gradient to study organic matter... | ecosystem: Environmental > Aquatic > Marine > Coastal...
AATGCGTGTCCGGATTTCAGCTTTTTTACGAGCTGCATCGGAAGTCATATTGGAAGATGAGCAGTTAACAGCAGGTAGTGGGGCAGTAACTTCTGCCAAGTCACGAGCTGCAATATCGACCATGTTAGCGATGAGTGGCTTCGGATACTCATCTGAGAACTGACCAAAGAAGACATCCTGCAAGTTACCTTGGCGAACGGCTAAGACATCAGCCATTCTCCGGTCACGATCCATGTTGCGTGTCTTAAGGCGTTCAACCTTAGCTGCAACTTCTTGTTTCGAAAGCATTATTCTCCTTATGCCAATCGGCGATCTGCGGCCCACTCGTCAAGATTAACGACCTGTCGCTTAGCAGCATCTGCTCGGGTGAGGAATTCATTATGTACAAACTTTCCGCCATACTCACCGAACTGGCAGATTTCTCTTGCTCTGATCTCACAGAACCACAGAGCCATAACAAGGTCTGTCTTGTTCTTTGTCTCTGGTGACCAAGTTACTAACTGGTCAATAAGTAGTCGGATGCCTTCGTGTCGGTCTGACGGTAAGTGCATCAAGTTATCTCGATGGTGCTTACCATTGGATTCAACGCTTCCAAATAAGGAAGCCATTGCAGCCACACCAAATCCAACATCCCACTTGTTTCTGTGTGTAGTGTGTTCTCTAAGAAGCACACCACGACTTGCTAACCATTGCCGTAAATTCTCATCCTGTGTCAGATAACCCTGAAAGGCGTTGCGTTCGACCATCCATTCTGATGGTCTGTACTTCTCCGTAAATGTAGTGATGAGATCACGGATGGCTTGCGGTGACGGTTTAGTGATAGTCGCAGCATCCAAAACATAGCGTTTCTTCCGCCGGCGATCTATAGCCATAACAACTGCCGCCGTATCACCAACTATTGCTGGGTCAAGCCCGGCAACGATGGTGAGACCTTCTGCTGTCTCGGGGTGTCCGGGGTTGCCCGGAACGATTGGCCCGATCATTCGCATTCTGTCGATAGAACCTTTAACGCAAGTAATGTTGAAGGTGGAATCTTCATCCACATCAGCTTGCTGATAGACCATCGACCAAGTTTTAGGATCTAATGCACCTCTACGCATAGATAGATACTTACCATCCCAGCGTGGGTATAGACCGTTCTCGTCTGGTTCTTCATCGCTGCCCTGCCAAGGGCGGTCTGATTTAGGCCAGAGAGTTTTCCAGTCGTCAGTAGATTCACCGAATTCAAGAACTGCTGGCATGGCCAGATATGTCCAAGGTGATTGACCAGTCGGATAGCGTTCTCCGTTACGGAGTTCTCTATAGAGGTCAATGGAATCTACTCGAGTTCCCAAAACTAAAAGCTTGCCGGTAGGCCCAAGACGAGTTAGGACTTCCTGCTGGATCCAACGAATCTGCTTCTCGTATTCGTGGGCATTTGACATAGTTACGCAGTCGTCAAGAATAATCAGGTCGGCTCTCGCACCGTACACCTGTCCTCCGATACCAATGGCTTGAATCGTAGGATCCTTCTGGTCTGAGTCACGGAGTTCGTCTCCAAGGTAGACCTGCGTAGCTTGCCATGTAGCAGACTTGGACTTAAACCCAGAGCCAGCGGCGTAGGCAAGTTGTAGCTTCTGCCATGATGGGTGAGTCAAACGCTGCTTGATAGCGTAGATAAATTCTGTTGCCTTCTGCTGTGACTTCGAGACAATCATGATACGGACATTCGGATCCATACAGATCCGGTAAACCGGATAGTCAATCGAGGTAGTCATCGACTTGGCGTGTTCAGGTGGCACATTCACCAGCACATACTGTGGGCGACCCTTTTCATAATGCATTGATGTATGCATCCATGCTGGGTCACGGCCTTCGAGAAGGTCGATGATATTCATCTGGTGAGGGAATGTGTCAGCCTCTAGGTACTCCTTGCGGAAAGTACGAAAATCTAACTGGAGGGATTCCTCAGACTGGATACGGCCATGCTTTGATCTAGCGGCACGAACCTTATCTACAGTTTCCTTGAACTCTTTGTCCGTAGAACGGTAGTACTCCCAGAGCTTTGCTGACCTGCCGACCTGCCTCATGGCATCTTCGACTGTGCAACCCTCTGTAATCAGCCGAATCACTTTCGCTTTGATCTTGGCTGTTTCTTCTTGTTTACTCATAGCTCCTCCTCGCCGGCTCCGCCGGCGTGGCCGCCAAAGATTTTTCATTGGGTTTCGGGGTTCTTAAAAAGAACAGACTACTGGGCATTTACTAGGGGTATTTAGCTCGCCTTCGCTCGCAAGGGCTCGCTCCGGCTCCCTAAGAGCCGGTGTAGTCGTCTATATTCCTAGTCGGAATATATCCTCCTACTATATATAAGCCGGGATAAATGGGTTTTATCCCACATTATCCTGTGTGATTTGCATCACATACAAGCCATTGTAAGTAAAAGTGCTGGTCAGAGCCTATTTTACAGCTCGGGATCCTATCAAAAATTTTTTTCTGGGTACATATATACAGGGCATACCGGCATTTTAAGCACCCGGGTCAATTTGTCTGTGCTGCGTGTCGTACCCCTATAAGCCGATAACTAACATTATGTTAAGTAGCTTTTACGGCGTGTCGTGGAGACATGAAGCCGGGCCGGCCGACCATGACTAGGGGCAGATTTAAGATCTACATCTAAGTAATCGCCTAAGATCTAGGGCATGAGATCCGGGGAGCTTGCCGGCATGATCGAGGGAGCTTCGAGGATCCGGGGCCATGCTCGGGGCCATGCTTACCCGGCAGACATCGAGGGCAGATCTCCGGCCATCGATCCCGGCCATGGATCCGGGCAGATCTCACCGGATCGGGCCGAGAAATAATCTCGAGAAACTTTCGAAATAGTCTTGTAATGGGTGCCGGTCTCGTGTTGTAATTCTCCCGGGGGATCTAACCGGATCCCTTAACCTAGATTAAAGGATCATAAAACATGAATAAATTCGCTACTTATTCCACCATCGAAGAGATCGAAGCCGATCATCGATCAACCGGGGGCCATTTCTTCGATGCAGCTTCTAAGAGATTTTTTAGCTCGAGGATCGGAGCCGCCGTCTATGGTGGCCGCTTCTTCATTACCTCCGAGCAATTCGATCATCAATCGCCACGCCTTTACACGATCCGCGAATGCATCAATGGCCGGATCGAGGATCTCGGGGAATTTCAACAATACGCCACCGGGGCCGCAGCTCGAGCCGCTATCCGTAAGCATCTCGAGAAGCTATCGATCGAGGCCGCAGCATGAGCCGGGAGATGGTATCGATCGCCGAGGCGATTACGCTTCCGGTTGGCTCCCGGGATTATGTCTCGGGATGGTTTAACGATCCGGCTTCGAGCGTGTCGATCGTGGCGGCTCGAGGTTATGCTAACGATCCGGATCACGCATCGATCACGCTTGAGCTTGATCTTCGAGCTGCTCGAGGTCTGGCCCGATTTCTTATCGATGCGATCTCGAAGATCGAGGAGGCGAAGCGATGAGGGCCGTTCGAAGAATTCTAGGCTCGCCGGTTTATCGCCGGCGATGGGCCGGGCTAATCGGTGGGATCGTGTTATTCGCTGCGATCGTGTATCTATCCGGCCGGATCTGGTGGGTTGGAGATCACTATTGTTTCGGCGAAATGGTGAGCTGCTATTTCCCGGGGGAGGTGAATAAATGAGCGTGAGCCGGGTATTAGTTGCGATTTATTACGATCCCGAGAAGAGAGATCTATTAAATGGCGATTTATCTAACCGATTAAAGGGCCTCGAATGGTGGATCACCACCGAAGAGAAGCTCCCGGAGGGTAAGCTTAAGGTGTTAGATCTAACGCAGCTTAAGGATTAGCTATCGATAAGTAGCCTCGAGGGCTCGAGCTTAGCGGCTCGAGCTTCCGGGGATACCGATCGCCGGTATCGATTTAACCTAGATTAAGGATCAAATTAAATGAGCAATTTCACCGATCAATTTATGCAAGAAGCCGATCGCCGGGGCTCCGGGGATCTCGTTCGCTCGATGCTCGATGCCGGGCTATTGATGGTCATCGATGCCGAAACCGGAGACACGCTAGGCGATCAAGCTAAGGCCATCCCGGCCGGGCCTCGATCACTTTCAACCATCGCCGGGGAGATCATGGGCTCACCATGGTATCGATCTAATAGCTCGATCTATGCTCGAGATTATGTCGAGGCCATGTCTCGATTAAATAAGATCACCGATCAATTCTTCGCCGATACCGCCGAGAGTGTCGTTCGATACGCCTTAGCTAATCTCACAACATGGCGAGGGGATCAAGCTCGAGCGATCAAGGCCGAGCTTAAGGATCTACTTAAGGCGGTTAAGTAATGGCGAGCTATCTATTTAATGTCATGAATACTTATGAGATCGAAGCAAGCTCCGAGGATAAAGCTCGAGATCTATTAGGTACCGATAAAGCTATCCTCCGAGATAGTGACACGCTTCTAGTGGAGGTAAAGTAATGAGCCGCCCGGTAGGTAGTGCTTGCTGCGATTGGACAGTAACCTATGTCGATTTAGATACCTCCACTTGCGATAAATGCGAGAAAGTCTGCGAGGTAATCGAATAAATGGGCCATAATCTAGCCGCCGATCTAGCTTCTAACCCGGATCTAACCCTCGAGAGATCTCTCTCGTATCATCTCACCGGTAATCACTATCCGCCGGTGCCTCTCTCGATGGTGGATCCATGCATCGCCGCCATTAACGCAGCTAAGGCCCGAGAGTGGAGCAAGCTTATCGATCTCCCGGCCGGTGTTAAGTGGCGAGGTAAGGATCAAGCTCCGGTCTCGGCCCTAATCGAGGGCCACCATCTCGAATGCTTCATCGATCGAGAGGAAGATTAAATGACTAGGGAATTCGAGATCGAGAAGATCGAGAGGTATTACATAACCGCCGAGAGTGAAGCTAAGGCCATCGAGAAGATTAACGATCTCGATAATTCCGCAGCTTCATCGGTAGATTACCGGCTTACATGGGCCGGGCCGGAGGTGGGTTGATCGGTCTAATCATAGTGAGGCCCGGGGTTATTAGCTCCGGGCCTTGCCATGGTGAGATCGCCTCGCCTAACCTAGATTAAGGATCAATTATCTATGCGTAGTCTAATCAACATAAGAGAGAGGGATCCGCTTCCGGATCCCGGCTCGATCTCCGGTCTCGATGTAGCTAAGGCCCGGAGGTTAGCGGCCGATAGCTTCGCAGCTCATGGCCTTAAGGTGCCGAGCTATCTAATCCGATCGGATAGTAATAAGAAGCTAAGCCTCGAGGTGCCGGGTTATTACGGTATCGCCGGGCTAACCCTAACGCCGGCCGCCTATGGCCCGGCCACTACTTGCAAATTCTTCACGCATTGCAAGGATCTATGTGTTCTCACGCATGGCCGGGGAGCATTCGAGAGTGTGATCCGGGCAAGGTCTGCCCGGGTATCGCTGCTCATGGATCAACCCGAAGCGGCTTCGATCTTATTAGCTCATGATGTCGATCGATACTCTCGAGCATTCGGTAAATGGGGGCTCCGGTTAAATGTCGCCTCCGATCTAGCATGGGAGATCGCTTCGCCATGGTTGATCGATCGAGCTATCGCCGGAGGTGCCGCCGTCTATGATTATTCGAAGCGGTGGGATCGAGATCCCGAGCCGGTGCCGGGTTATCGATTAACCTTTTCGGCCGCCGGCCATTCGATCGAAGAGATCGGAGCTAAGGTATCAAGCGGAGCGAATGTCGCTATCGTAATGCCGATCGATAAGGGATCTCCGGTACCCGATCGATGGCATGGGATACCGGTTATCGATGGAGATCTTCACGATCTCCGGGCCTTAGATCCTCGAGGTGTAATCGTAGCCTTGCGAGCTAAGGGTAAGGCTATCCATAAGATCGGGTCTAAGCTAATTTATGAGGTGGCCTAATGACTTTCGGATGCGGTGCCTATACTTGCGTGAGCTGTTATCCTTATACCTATCGCTGCGAATGCGGCAAGGAATACCCGGAGCCGGTGCCTAATGGGGAGAAGATCCCCGAATGCTCCGAATGTGGAGCGATCTCGGAGGTGATCGCTTGATCGGGTTGATCTTATTCATTCTTATTTTCTTCACCTTACCGGTGGGAATTAGCGAGGGCCAACCCTTGCTAATCACGATCCCGATCGCCGCATTAGCTGCGGCCCTAATGTTAGGAGGATAGATGCTTCATCGCTTCATGCTCGGAGCGGTTGCCATGGGGTTAGCTTTAACGCTAACCCCTCGGGAGCCGGTTGTATTAGTGATCCCTCCGGTTGTAAAACCGGAGCCGCCATTCGTGTCGGACATCGAACTTACCGACCTACCTTTAGCTTGGCAAAAGCTTGCCAAGTGTGAGTCTAATGGTCGGCTGAATGCCGTCAGCGGCACACGCAAACAATTCCAAGGGGCATTTCAAATTGAATACCCTCGGACTTGGGTTGCACATGGTGGCAGCAGCGGCACCCCAGCAAAGGATGCCACTCTCAGAGAACAGTTCTGGGTTGCTCTCCACATCTATGCAGATCGTGGCTACAAACCATGGCCATACTGCGGCAAGTTCTTAAAGGAAGAATACGGAAGATAGTGATACAATAAATGTAGTGGACTTGATCCTCCACTCTAGGTGCTAAGGCCCTCCTTCGGGAGGGCTTTAGTTTTATCCTCGTGGATTATCTACCGAGTAGAAACCACCGGCTTTGAATACCGTAGGTGTAGCAGTCCATACTCGAGACATCTGATTACCGCAATCACAACGAGGAACTGATTCCTCTTCTGTCATTCTGCGTTCAATGGTGACAGCGATGCCACACTTACTGCAACTGTATTCGTAAGTAGCCATTAGTTATTGTAGCTCCCTCTAAATTTTCTTAGGTTCTCTTCCGGTACGCAATAGATCTCTGGCCTACGCCAGTCTGGCTTGTCCAACCATGCCGGGTTCTTAGCTTCAGCACCCATGATCCAGCCAATCAATTCGTAGTTAGGCATACCACCTCTAACCAATACAAACTTCACATCATCTTTAGCATCGGGTCTAACTAGCAATCTGCCCAGCTCATGCTTTGTATATTTAACATCGATGTTCGGTTCAATATCTACGCCACCTTGACCGAAGGCACCGCCCCAATACACGCCGAGATATTTAGCTACTGCAATCTCAGCACCGCAACCATCTACATCGAGAAGAATTCTTTGCCAAGGATCCATGTCTTGTAGCCCACGCATCTGCACATTCTTCATCGTAGATACATAGCGTTCAATCGCTGTGTTAGCAGCGAGAACTACCTCGTATCTTTCGAGAGTTATCTTTAGACCCAAGGTGTTGGCCCTCCTAAGTGATCGATGATCTTTCTTAGTGAGCCTTGAATCTTTCTATCTACTGTTGAATCACTTATGCCCATCTCTTCTGCTATCTCAGAGAGAGTCATAGGGCTAGTGGAATATCTGTTGCGTAACATCACCTGCTCATCAACCTCTAATAGATCAATGGCAGACCGAAGATCAATCACCATCGCCAAGATATTGCCACCCTCACTTGGCACCGATGGTTTGCGTGGTGTTCCATCATCTACCTTGTCAACCAGTACTGCACCATGAGTATCGAACTCGAATGCCACCGGCAACATCTTTGCAATCGTTGCTGTATCGTAGAAGAACTCATCACCTGTTGAGTAGCCTAGCTTTGCAGCTTTCTCTTTACGAGAATACTTCTCAATGGTTCTGCGTAGTCGTGCCATGATCCGTCTTGCTACCCACTTGGTTTCATCTTTGCTCACCTCATATGCTTCATCTAACATCTTGGCTAAGTGTGGTCTGTTCAGTACATAGACTCGAAGCTCTTGGATTAAATCATCTCGTTCTACATAGCCAGCAAACCTGCGATGGACATGAGATGCGGAGATGCTAATCAGATCTTCAAGATGATCTTCGGCACGATCTTTCTCTTGCATTAGTCCTCATCTTCTAGTTCGATGATGGCATCCATCACGAACTTAACAACGAAGAACATCAATGTAATTACAAGAGTTGCAAGTAAAAAAAATTTCTTCACTTGTTCTCCGGCCATGTACCACGAGTAACCATCATGGCAATGATGCAATAGTTAGCAAGATCCTTGAATGAATCCTCAATAGATTCATGCTCAGGTGTATGACCTGATGCCAGTAGATTCTTTAGGCGTTCGAACTTATCTCCCATACGAACCATCAACCCATTGATCGGGCCACCGTATGCATTGTTGATATTGCCCGGGCCGTAGTCACGCTGCTTACTAATCAGTAGGTTACCAAGCTCATCGATAATATCCCATGAGTCAGCAACAAACTGGTTCATCACCGGGTCGGCGGCAGTAGAACTACTATCTCTAGGGCCAAAGGCTGATCCGGGTTTGTACTTAGGCTTAGTACTCTTAGGCCCAAGCTTTCCAGTAATTCTCTTAAACTCTTCATCGTCATTGGATCTACCGATTCCACGCTCATACTCGCTCATCTAACCCTAGTCTCCTTCTCAATCCTTCTAAACCCTCATCCAATACTATAGAGTTTACATCACTTCCGAGTGGAAGTGGTATCAACTCTGCGTGTTCAACTTCTTGTAGAACTTTCTCCGCCAATTCCATTCCCGGATTAGTTCCATCTTTCTTGTCATCATTGTCTGCCAAGACAAGGACTCTTCGATAACCACCAAATAATCTATTGAAGTGTGGTCGCCATGCTTTGACTCCCGGTACTCCAACCGAAGGCAAGAGTTGACTAGCAATGACCGCATCCAACTCTCCTTCGCAAATTGCAATGGTATCCGAAGACTTTTGTAGATCAACTGCATTGAACAGTCTTGCTGGTTGGTGCATTGGTGCCATGTATCTAGGCCCGGGAAGATCATCAACTCGTCTGAACTTGAAGCCGGCAACGCCATTGACAACTCGATAGGGGATAGACAACCACCCAATGAATTGGACATGGGCAGGGTCACAGTCGACTGGTACGCTTCCCAGTAGATGCTCGCTTGCCAACTCCTGACTGAAGCCCCGACCTTTTAGATAAGACACCGTTTCCTCGCTTATCTTTTTGTGATATGTCAATGCCAGATCGTTTAGCAATGTCAGCCGCTCTATCGAAAGCAACACGAAAATCAACTCCTTCTTTCCACATAAGTAATGAGTATGCATCGCCACCGATGCCACAGGTATGGCAGAAATACAACCCTGCCTTCTCGCCGTCTGTACTCATTACAGCAGACCTTCGAGAGTCGTCATGAAAGCAACATCTAACAGGCTTTGAATAACCTTCTCTTACCTCGCCACCATAGTATTCGACCACAGCTTTGAGAAGCTCTGGGTCGGCAGCCATTAGTAAGTCTTTCTTACTGGTTTCTTTTTAGTGGATCGTTCGAGCTGCTTTAGATAAGCGTTGTATGCCTCGATCCTTTTCTCCATACGCTTCTGTTCTACTCGTGCATCGAGTGTGTAGTACAAGTGTTCTAAGAAGTGATACAAAGCAACACCTGCTACCACTACCAATACTCCGGCTACTGTTTCCATTTTATTACCTCCACGAATGTATCTAGTTCCATAATTACAAACGACTTACCAACGCCATGCTGTCTTCGCTTAGCAATAACAACTGGTATTGCTGGTGAAGATTTTCTCTTCTTCATCCAGTTCTTTACTTCTTTACCTGCTTCCTCTATCCAAGGCCCAAGCTTGAATGACTTCTCATTCTTTGCTTCGACCACGATAAAGCTCTGAACATTGGGAGCCCACAACCAGAGATCACCTTCATCGCTGGTGCCGGAGAGTCTTAGTCTTTCAACAGGAGAGAATTCTTTATCTCTAAAGTAATCAACTAGATCTGTTTCCCAGTCTGCACCCTTTCTTTTATTGGCCCGAGATTGCTTGGAGTCCAACGAAGTTCACCCCCGGTCTTATGTCAGCCATGCCTTGTGCATCTCTGTCTGCTATCTGCACTCTCGATGGATCAATACCCAGAGTCACAAAGTTAGATGCATCTGCTGAGTGTTCACCGAATCTATTCTTAACTGCTGCAACTCTAAACTCTCCATACTCAGGGTTCATTGCAATAGATAAGATCATCGATGGAAGTTGTGATGCCTTACCGAGGATTGCTCGGCGTGGTGCTGGCATCTTTGGATCTCCAGTTCCTGCCTCACTCATGTGAGTTAGTGCAAGGACACAAGCTCCAGTCTTTCGTGCAACATGGTGTAGTTCAGACATGATTGCTCTGATACCAGACCACTCTTCACCAGTAACAGAGACACAGTTCATCAAGTTATCAATGACTATCAATGCAGGTGCCATGCCATAGACCTCGCCATAAGCGAGGATCTCTAACTCGATTGAATCAATGTCAGGTGATGGATCGAATACCCACTTAATGTGAGATCCTCTCTCTGCTAACAATGGATCAAAGTAGTGTGAGTCTGCATCTAAGTATGTCTCTACCTGTTGCTGAGGTAATCCAGTTAATCCTGCAACTGTTCTAAACATCTGAGTAATGGGGTCGGTATCCGCCGAGAAGTACAGAGTAGGTACTCCAGTCTTCAAGGCGTATACCAACGCCATCAAACTCTTACCTGAGTTCGGCTGACCTGCGATAAGACACAACTGTGACTGACGGAATCGCATACCCTGCCGGCGGAGTCCTTCCCACACATCAGGTAAGGGTTTAGCAGAGGAGTTCGTACTGTGAACTGCTTGTAGTAAGTTCAACATTAGGCTGCAACACTCCTCTTTCGTTCAAGTTTTAATTCGTGACGGATGATTCTTCGTTCTATTGCAGAAGATCCTCCCCAAAAGTGGAAGTCTTCATTATGTAATGCCCAGTTGAAACAGCTCTCAAGGAGTGGGCAAGTTGCACACACATTGCGAAGTGTTTCATAGTGGGTGAAGTCTCGTTCTTCTGTGCAGAAGTGTTCGCTACCTATCGATGCACAGGCTTCGGTGCCGGTGTATGCCGGGTAAGTTGGCTTACCCGGCACCACCAACGACATTAAGAAGCGTTTGCTCTGAAGTCGCATTGCTGACCCTGTGGTCGTGAGCAAGCATAGAAAGCACGATAAGGCTTTCCTGATGCTTTAGATACACCAGCAGGTACTTGCTTTGCTGGCTCTCCATGCTTACAGACTGGGCCACCAGTTGCGACAGGTGCAGCGTTCGCTGGCTGACCCCATGCATCTTGTGGAGGAGTAATAACAGTTGCGTTAAAAGCTTGTGCAATCTGTTGTGTGGACATTGGCTGGCTTCCAGTAAAGGCTTTAGCCATTGATTGTAGTAGTGACTCGGCACCACTTGGATCTAAGGCTTCAGCTAGTTTCTGTGTGAAGCCAGAGTATGTTGCATCTGCAATGACAAAGATTGTTCCATCGTTTGTCTTTGTAGATACTTGAAAGCCTAGTTCGGCCATCTTATTTCTCCTTAGTTTGTTTGATGTTTAACCGGACTGATTCCTTGCCGGCTGGTTTTTTAGGTACGAAGCCCAAGAGTTTCTCTACTTCCTTCTCATCGATGGAAGCACGACCTGCAACAGTTGTCCAACTGATGTCGATCCCACTTTGAGTTCTACCGAAGATGCCTTCGAATGAAGCTCGAAGACTCTCACGCTTCGCTTCCAGATCATCGATCTGGTTTCCTAATTGTAAGAATAGCAAGGCATTGCTATCCACCTCAGTATCTTCGATCTCGACTTCCGAGGGTTTGTTCAGTTCTTTTTTTAGTCCAGTACAACCCAACTCCCCAGAAGGATCGTAGAACTTGCAATAGAACTGACAGTAGCTGGCATCCTTTTCAGGTTCCGGTGCCGTAGGTGTCTGCTTAATAGCTTCTAACCAAGCCAATGCTTCCTCCGCAATGGTTGGATCGTAGTCTTCGCTATGCACCTTGACATCTCGTTCATCCCCATCCCGAGGTATAGCACACAAGTTTACGGTTTTGACTTGGTAACCGTTCTTCTCCAACAAGTAGCCATAGGTATGAACTTGCCAACGCTGGTTGCGTGATGGGAAGTAGTTAAGGTTCTTAACCTTTACTGTCTTCCAGTCAACGACTGCACCAGTAGATGGAATGAATAAGTCAATGTGAGCTTTCATTCCATTGTATTCAACTTCGGTCTCAACCAAATACTTTTCAGCATTTGGATCTTCATGCTCGATTGCTTTCTCAATCTCTGCATGGATAGCGGTTCCCATAATTGCCGCTAACTTGAGTTCGTTGTTGTTAGTCTCGGCTTGCTCATTCAACCGATACCAAACCTTGCGTGAACAACCACCGAGTTCTGATGGCCCAATCTGTACTTGTGTACTGCGTGACTTAATTGCATCTTTGTTACGCAATACATTGATAAGTAGATCTTTAATCTCACTCACTTGGCTGTTCCTCCTTTTCCTTTTGCTCCGCTGCTTGATTGTATGCAGTCCAGAATAATGCGTAGTAAGAAATATCAAACGGTATTGTCTTCATGTGTGTAACCAATGCACCGGTATGTGCATAGGCTTGAACACCTGCTTCTTTCAATAGCTTGAAGAAGATAATATCTTCCCCGATAAACCTATCTTCAGTCAAGTCATTCTCGTGGAAGAAGCTTATATCCTTATGCTTCTCACGCATCTTAGGAATGATTGACTTGTGCATGAGTACACAACCAAAGCCAGCCGAGTCAATCTCAATGATCTGATTCTCTGGTAGGGGGTGGATGTATTCAATCTCGTACTTGCTTCTGCCATCCTTAAAAATTGTAGGCATTGGCACCGGTAGATGATTGATGCTGTCCTTCCAAACAAAGTAAACACCTGACACAACAGGTCGTGAGATCTTATCTGCTGTATCCCATAGAAGTTTAAGAACTTCTTTAGTTAAAACAATATCTGAATCAACCCACAGTAACCAGTCAGTCTTTGCTTGGTCTGCCCAGAGATTAAACAGCTCCATGCGTTGACGAGAGATCTGATTACCTTTGACTCGCATTGCATTGTTGATTGGAACACCAACAGTTGGTGCCATCAGGAGTGTATAAACCATTCCCTCTGTGAACTTGCCATCGGTTACACCGTTGTCACACCATGCAATCGATAGGGTTTCTTTATTACTGTGGGGCATTGTGTGACTCTTCCTTGATCTGCTCGAGTATGTGAATTGCTTTGTTTAGTCCTGCATTCCATGCATCGGATATATCTGAGTCAGATGGTTTCTTAGCTGCATCAATCCGCTTTATGAAGTTATCGATATAGAATTCTTTAAGTAACATTCTGTAGTCCTTTGATGTATTGCTCCGCCAGTTTGGAGATCTTCGCTTCTCCATCGAGTGGTTTCCAAGTAATCATTAGTCCGGGCATAATCAAATTCTTTTCCTCGGGCAATGGCACTAGGTTAACCATTGTGTCTGCAATGAAATCATTCTCGTGCATCCAATCAACCAAATCAAACTTTGCTAGTTGATACTTCGTAGACTCGTAAGCGTGATCCCACCATACAGATACTGCTCCGTCTTTACCATAGGCAAATCCCATTACCCAAGGGTGAGGCCGGAATGAACGGTCAGAGAACTCAGCCATCTGTGCATAGATGGTGTCTACCTCTACAAGCTTCTCGTTCATGGCTTAAGTGTGACACATAGGACTGACAAGTATTCGGCCATTTTGCAAAGCTCGGAGTGTCGTGCTACCTTTGGGATACCCCGAGAGGGGTGGGGCAGAAACTTCAAGGCGACACTATACGGTGTAGCACCTGACCAACCATAAGATTTTTTATGGGGGGTAGGGGGGGCATTTCTTAAAGCTCTTCTGCCGGTGTAGTTTTTGGGCAACAAAAAAGAGGGGCTCCCGAAGGAGCCCCATCTAGTTTGCTAATCGTTTAATCTAAGTCTTCAACATCCTCTGGATCTGTCCAAAGTGCAGCTTCTGTCTTCTGGTTCTCGATCTTCTGAGCCTTGAAAGAAAGACCTGTAGCAGCAGCAATGAAAGCAAGTACTGCTTCCTGCGGAATGTCAGCATAAGTTGCTACTACTGCAACCAAAGCTTGGATAAGACCAGCCCATGCGGCTGGGTTCTTACTAAAGAAATCGATCTTCATCTGTCCTCCTTTGGACTTATGACTTAAAGACTGGCTTACCAAAGCCAACTACTGTCACGGCTTGTGACTTGCGTAGCTTTGAACCATTCTTCTTCTTAAAGGCTCGAACCTTTAGGCAGACTTGTCCACCATTTCGTTGGTCGCCTTTCTTGTCAGGGGCAGTATTGCCCTCAACACAGGTAACGGTACCATCACCGTTGTCTTTGACCACGATACCGACATGGGAGATTCGATCTACCCCATCGTTAGGGAAGTCAAAGAACACAATGTCGCCGGGTAGAGGGGTCGCTTCATCGCTTGCCTTCTCCCATTGGTTCTTCTTCATGAATGCTGTAGCTCCGGCTACTGTGGATACACAGTTAGGGATCTTTAAGCCAACTTCGTTGGCACACCACATGACGAATGAACCACACCAAGGTAGGAAGTTAGCCTTGGTAAAGGCTCCGTACTTGGTCTCGTTATCCTTTGGGCCTTCGATCACATCGAGTTCGCCCTTTGCTACTGCAATAAAGTCTGCTCTCTGACCCATGATTAACTCGCTTTCTTATCTACCTTGGCAAAGGCTTCGTTGATTTCTTCTGATGTTAGGTTGCCATCTGCTAGATAGAACCGGGCTAAGGCTTCGAGGACTCGAGCTGCACCTAATGCACCGGCAAGGACTGCTGCTTGCCATACTTCGATTCCAACGAGAGAACCTGCACCGATGACACCGAGAGATTCCGCTGCAATTACTGCAACGATTCTCATAATTATGCTTTTCAATGTATCCATTTACTCATCCTCATCTTGTCTTAACTTGAATGTAACTGACCAGACAATCATGGATAGAATGATTGCGTAGCCAACTACTGTTTTTGCTGATCCTTCTAGTACCACCCAAGCAATGAACATTCCGAGAAGTGTCCATAGTTGATTGGCTATGTCTGAGAAGAAAGACTTCATGGTTTCCTCCTATAAGCTGCTGTAGCTGCGGCTCCTGCCGCTGCTTGGGTTGCTATGTTTCCTGCAATGATTGCTGAAACAATTACTTTCTCAGCTTCTTCTCGAACCTCTGGGGATAGGTCTGCACCTATGTTCGAGAGTGCTGTTAGAACTTGACCCGGATCTGTAAAGATCTCGGCAAGGAGTTCTGTTGGATTATCAAATAGTGCAAGTGCAACAACCACTTCTGCTGTAAGGATTACACCGTTCTCCAACTGAATTGGAGTTTCAGGATCTAGTGATTCAAGATCCGTGTCGTCTGTGAGTACGACCACATCGGGTGTAACATTTTCTTCATGCGTTTCAACAGGAGGTTCAGGTTGCGTAGGTTCAACGATTTCTGGGGCAGGGTCAGGTTCAGGCTGTGGCTCTGGCTCAACCGGTAGTGGAGATTCAGGCTCCGGTTCGGGAGCTGGTGGATCAGGAACTACCTCTGGCTCTGGAACAGGCTCTGGCTCAGGGGCAGGATCCGGAATTGCTTCGGGTTCTGGGGCTGGTGGTTCAGGCTCTGGAGCAGGTGGTTCGGGTAACGGCTCTGGAGATGGAGCAGGTTCGGGCTGAGGTGCTGGAGCTGGCTCTGGAGCTGGGGATGGTTGAGGCTGAGGATCTGGCTGAGGAGCAGGAGTCGGAGTCGGCACCGGTTCTGGCTCTCGTACCGGATCTGGTACAGGTTGAGGAGTCGGTTGAGGTTCTGGAGCCGGGGCAGGTGTAGGCTCTACAGGGGCTGGAATAGGGCTTGTAACCGTTGAGGTATCAGGGGAAGGAGTAGGAGATGGATCAACAGATGGTTGTGGTGTTGGCTCTGATGTTTGGGTTTCTGTCGGGCTGGGTTGTGGGCTTGGTTCAGGGGTCGGCTCCGCAGAAGCGGAAGCTTCAGGAGTTGGAGTCGGGCTTGGCTCAGTCGCAGGAGTCGTTGAAGGA
>Ga0208546_1000415_pt1 | contig 15944 bp, 17 predicted proteins | sample DEB19_08_DNA_4_FD_184528 | JGI IMG/M metagenome (GOLD analysis project Ga0208546, IMG submission 184528) | Aqueous microbial communities from the Delaware River and Bay under freshwater to marine salinity gradient to study organic matter... | ecosystem: Environmental > Aquatic > Marine > Coastal...
CGGCACGGGCATCGGCTACAACCCCGGCATCAGCTACCGCGGCGGCGAACTGCTCGGCGCCGGCCTCGCCCAAGCCGGCAACGCGCTGGCCGAGGGCTTGCAGCAGTTCACCAAGAACCGCGAGGAGCGGGAGTTTGCCGACCAGAAGATGCAGGCGCTGGCCGCGCAGATGGGGCGGTTCCAGGACTTTGAAAAGGCCAGCAACGAGGACGACCGCAGCCCCGCCGGCCAGTTCATCAAGACCTTTGCCAACTGGGACAACCTCAGCCTGGCCAAGAAGAAGGCCTCGCTGGTGGACGCCGAACTCTTCGTGAACAAGCGCGAGGCCGAGCAGCGCCGCGCCGAGGATCAGCAATGGCGGATGCTCGGCGAGCAGCGCGCCATTGAGGAGCAGCAACGCCGGGCCAAGCTGGAATCCGACCGGCTGGCCGAGGAGTTGCGCAGCAACCGCGTGCGCGAGGACCTAGCGTGGCTAAACCGCATGGACACCGCCGGGCAGCGCGTGTTCGACAACGTGCGGGCCATGGATGCCGACCGCCTGCGCGAGCAGGACACGCGGTCCCAGGTGTCCCTCCGCGCCGCCCAAGAGCAGGAGATTCTCAATAATCTCAAAGCGGGTGGCCCGGGGACGTTCAGCGAAGATCCCGTGAGCGGCATGCGCTTTTATGAGAAACGCAACACCGTGCTGCCTTCCGGCGTGAATCCTGACAAAGCCTTTGGCGCCCGGCAGATCACCGGGCCGGGCGGGGAGTCGCTCGGTTTTGGCCTGCCGAGCCGCAGCGGCGTGCAGCCCATGCGCGACCAGACCCAGCTTACCGCCGCCCAGCGCGAGCAGGCCAATGCCCGCCGCCGCTCCGACCTGCTCAAGTCCTACAACGAGGAACTCAAAGCCCTGAGCAACCCGCTCAACTGGGATGGCACCACCGCCGCCCAGCGCGCCCAACATCGCCAGCAAATCCAGCAGGAAATTGATGCCCTGCGCGACGAAAGCGGCCGTTCGGAAAGCACGCCCAGCGCACCAGGGCAACCGGCAACGCCAGCCAGCCCGCCGACCATCACCACCCAGGCCCAGTTTGACGCGCTGCCCAGCGGCGCAACCTATAAAGGCAAAGATGGTCGCACCTATCGCAAACCGTGACGAGTTCGGCGGCGTGGCCGTCGAGGAACAGGATGAGTTTGGGGGCGTGGCCGTGGCCGCTGCCCCTCGCCGCGATGCCTTCGGGGGTGAGCTGGTGCCGGACGCCCCCGTGGACCGTGCGGTGCGTAAGGCGGATCTCCAGGCCCAGCAGGCCGCCGCCCGGAGCGAACTGCTCCCGCGGCTGGCGGGCCAGCTTGTGGAGCCATCCCCGCCGGCCGGCATTTATCGGGACATGGAGCAGGGGTTCGCGCCGACCCGGCCGAACACGCTCGAGCAATTCAGCCAGCCCTTGGCCAACCCGCTCAACGCGCAGACGGTGGCCCGCGGCCTGGATGTGCTCGCCGGCGCCGCCGAGTTTGCCCGGCAGGGCGCCGTCAATCCCAACGCCAGCACGGCAATGGACGAGCGCCTCGCGCGCGACGTGCAGCCGGGCGTGGGCAGCCAGATCGCCGCCGGCGTGCAGCAGGCGGCCGCGGGGTTGACCAGCCCGGCGGGCGCCGGTCTCATGGCCGCCACCGCAGGCGTGGGCGCGCTGCCTCGGCTGGCCCAACGCGGCGTGAGCGCCGGCTTTGCCGCGTGGATGGCCGCCAATGCCGGCACCAACGCCGGCGAACTGGTCAACGCCTTCGAGGCCGACGACGTGGAAGGTTTCGCCCGCGCCGCCACCAGCCTGGGCATGGACGCCACTTTTGCCACGCTGTCCGGCCTGCACGCCGTCAAGGGCATGGCCGGGGACCGCGTCCCCACGGGCAACACCCGCCCCGACGGCACGCCGGAGACCCGCCCGGCCGCCTACGCCCAAGCGGTGAACCGCTGGCTCACCGGCCAGGTGGAAAAGAACTTCACGCCCGAGCAGGTGCGCGACATGTATCGCCGCGTGAACACGGGCGAGGCCACTGCCCAGGAGCAGGAGCTGGTGCGCGTCATCAACCGCCAAATTGAAAGCCCCGGCCAGGCCCTGCGCCAAGGCGTGGACGTGACCACGCCCGGCCAACCGCTGGTCAGCCCCTGGCTGCGGGATTTCCTCGCGCTCACGCAAGGCGAGCCCGGCGTCCAGCTGGCGGGTGGGCAACGGTCGGCGGCCAGCAGTAAGCCGTCGCCGACAGAGAGCGCGGCGGCCCCTCTATCCGCTAATCGCTCTCCGCTATCTTCTCGTCCCTCCCTGCTTTCCCCGCCGGAGACCGTGCCACCCGAGGCCGTTGTCCCCTCCACAGCAGCACCGGCTCCGGCGGGAGTTCCCTCCCCTCCTGCTCTTAATCCTACTCCGATTAGTAGTTCGCTGACACTGGAGCCAGTGGCCGACGTGCCGGACGTGCCCGGCGTTCCCCCGCCGCCGTCGGCTCCTGTCGCACCCGTCACGCAACCAGTCGCACCCGCCAAGGGCACTCTGGATCAAATCACCCGCGAAGACTATGCTGCCTATCTGGCGCTAAACCCTCGCACCCCCGACGGTTCATCCGGGCAGATGGCGTTTTACCGAGAGCTTACCAAGCGACCCGAACTACGCGGGCAGAAGGAGGTTATACCCAGCGATGTTGAGAAGACGGATGTCCCCAATCGGCTGATTCCAGCGATAGCCAACGCAATGGGCGTGCCGAACAGAGTAAAAAACCAGTGGATGCAGGTCGAGTTAGGCGACCACAAAACCAAGAACGCGGATGGGAGCCGTTCAAAACTCTATGTGACGTTCAAGGATTGGCGGGCGAGCTGGACGCCCGCCAAAATGGGTGAATTTGTTCGGTTGCTACGGCAACGCGGTTTTAATGGCTCGGCCAAGACCAAAGGCGCCGGAATGTTTTGGGTCGCGCAAAAGGTGCTTAACAAGTTTGACGACGTGGTGGTCCACGCGCGCAACGACAACGACATCGAGATTGCGCGTCAAGCGGCAACGGATGTGTGGGGAGACGCTATCAACTTTGACACCGGCTTGGATGCCACTAATCCCAGCACCGGCGAGCACACCTCTCACACGGACTTGTTGGCGGCTGCCGTCGCAAAGGCCGTGGCGAAACGCACACCGATTGAGCTGCCACGATCGCGCTATGCCCCCACCCCACCCGATCAATCCGGTGGCCCCACCGAAATGACCCCGCCGGCCAAGGCGATGGAGCAGGGATTCCGAAACATGGCGGCGCGGCAAGTGGAAGCCCGCCGGGTGTTTGTGGAGAACGCGGTTGACCAGTTTGGCGTGACGCCGGCGCAGGCCGAGGCGGCGCTGGATCACTACCTTAAGCGCAAGTGGGCGAAGTTGGATGCGGTCAACGGCCGATATGATCTCAAAGCGGGCAACCTGTGGGAGGCCGAGGCGATTCGGCAGGCCGCCGCCCAAGCCAAACCCGCCGCCCAGCCGGGTGTTGCCCCTACCGGAGCAGAGCCGCCTGCACAACCGGGCGGCGGGCAACCCACGCTCGCCCAGGGCGCGGCCGTTGGCAAGGTCAAGAAGGTGCGCCTGGGCAAATCGCTGGCGGCCCGGTTCGCCGCCGAAACGGAGCGCGTGGGCGATGACATTCTGGCCTTCATCTACGAGGGCGGCGGCATGTTGTCCAAGGCCGGCGCCAAGGCCAAGGGCCTGGAGCGGTGGAAGCTGATTGCGCCGGAATACGATGATGCCCGGCCGCTGGCGTTGCCGTGGCACAACCTCATTTACCGCGGCCAGCGCACGCCGGACAAGGTGGCCCAGGTGGCTTACGAGGCCGGCAAGCTGGCCGAGCCCAGCGTCCCGCAACTCTGGCAGGCCATCAGTGACGCTTCCCGCCGGCGCCGCAATTCCGCCGGCACCGCCAGCCGCGAGGAGGCGTTCATGCAGGAGGAAACCGCCGCCCTGGAACGCTGGACCAAGGCCACGGAGTCCGGCAAATTCGCCGTGACCAACGAGCAGCTCGGCGTGGGCGACGTGCTGGATGTCGAGGGCGTCCGGGTGGAAGTGACCGAGCGCAATCCCGAGACCGGCCGGCTGACGCTCCAGGACGGCCGCGAGTTTGAAACCCAGTATCTCGATGACGGCCAGACGATCTACGTGGAGGCGTGGGTCGAGAAGACGCCGGAAGGCCAGCCGATGGTGGATGACTGGGACCAGCCGGCCAGCAATGACTTTGCGTTGAACGCGCCGGAGAGCGTCAAGCAGCAGCAGGCCCGGCTGGCACAGGAGCAGGCGCAGCGCGACGCCCAGGCGCAACGCGACCGGCTGGCCGAACTCCAGGCGAAACCGCTCACCGGCACCACCGGCGACCTCGGCCAGGGCAGCCTGCTCGATGCCCCGCAAGATCTCTTCGCCCCGCCGTCGCCCGGCGGCGGCTCCGCCAATGCCAGCGTCGGCGACTTCCGCGCGCCCGTGCCGGCGCGGCCGGCGCCCGTCCCCGAGGTTCCAGCCGGCGCCGGCTTTGCCGACTCCGGCCTGTTTGTGGACGGCGTGGAGGTGCGGCTCGGCGGCTCGGGCGCGGTCAACCCGGTGCTCATGCCCGAGGTTTATCGCATCTACAACGCGCTCACCGGCGGCGACTCGCCTTTCCTCCGGCGCTATCGCTCGGCCAACGGCATGTTCTATGCCGCGGGCGCGGGGCGCATCGGGCTGCACCCGGACCTCTTCAAGTTCCCGCACCAGGCGGCCTACACGTTTGCGCACGAGGTCGGACATCTCGGCGATTACCTGCCCGACCGCACGCTGGACCGGGGCAACCTCTTCGGCAGCATCGGCACGCTGCGGCACTGGCTCACCACCACCTTCCCGCTCAACCCCAGCACGCCGCTCGATGACGTGCTGAAGGGGCCGGAGCGCAAGAAACTTTACAGCCGAGCCTACAACGAGACGAAGCGTGCGCTGGGACCGAGACCAAACAAGGAGGAGTCTGAAGTGGACTGGGCTGTCTGGGGCGAAGAACTCAGCAAGCGCTACCAGGAGATGGTGGAGGAAGTAATTGACGAGCGCGGACTAATCCCGCTCAAGCAGGTGCGCGACGAGCTGCTCACCCTCACTCAATGGTGGAAGCCCTACGATCCCGCCACGGCGCCGGAGAGTTACCGGAAATACCGGGAGTCGGCCCGCGAGCTGTATGCGGACGCGCTCTCGGTGCTGTTCAATTCGCCCGGCCACCTGGAGCAGATGGCGCCGACCTTCTACAAGATGTTTTGGGCGTGGCTGGACACCAAGCCGGAGTTCAAGGCCGCCCTCGCCCGCACGCAGGAGCTGCTGGCCAAGGGCGATGCCGAGGTGCTGCGCGCCCGCGTGGCGGATGACCGGGCGGATTTTGACAAGGGCCGCGCCGCTTTCGAGGCGGCGCACGCGGAGCAGGAGCGCACGTTCACGGATGTGCGGGCCATCACGGCGCGGCTCATGCGCCAGCTTGTGGACCGCGGCGAGGCGCTCACCGAGCTTTCGTCCGGCCCGCGCCTGGGCGGCGTGCTGCCGCAAGGCATGGACCCGCGCGAGGCGTGGGAGCAGATGCTCATGGCGGACAATCTGATTTACCAGTTCAGCTCCGCCGTGGCCGTGCGGGTGGTCAAGCCGTTGCAGGACGCCGGCCTCAACGCGGACACGGACATCGGCGTGTATCTCAAGCACACGCGCATCCAGGGCAACAAGTCCGCCCGCGAGGAGCTGGACCTCATCAAGGCCCGGCTGGGGCGCGATACTTACACGCAGGCGGAGAAATTCGCCGACCTCATGGAGGAGCTGGTGCGCAAGGGCATGGCCGAGACGCAGATGATTGACCGCGTGATCCTGCCGGCGGAAGCCGCGGGCATCGAGTTCGATGACATCACGGAAATCAGCCGGCTCCGGCTGGAGCAGGGCACGCGCGTGGACATTGCCAACCCGCGCCTCGTGCAGGCCGCCGAGTCCGAGCGCACGCTGGCGCAGTATCTCGCCGACCTCGGCCCCGCCAAGGCCAAGGCGTTGGAGCAGGCCGCGGCCGCCTTCCGGGACATCGGTTTCAACCTGGTGGAGCAGGGCCACGCCGCCCAGGTCTTCACCGACCGCCAGTTTGAAACCGCCAAGGCGAACCGGCACACTTACGCGGCGTTTCGCCCGCTGGACCATGTGGACACTTGGGTGAGCTGGACCATGCGCCGGGCCAAGGGCAGCGCCAAGCCCATCGAGAACCCGTTCGTCACGACCATGCTCAAAATGCAGGGGCTGGCGCAGGCCATCATGGAGAACCGCGCCAAGCTGGCCACGCGCGACGCGATGCAGCCGGTCGCGCCCGAGAGTTTCGTGAAGGCGGAGACGTATTGGACCGGCCGCGGCCAGCAGGCCAAGCCGCCGGCCAAGGACATGGCGCGGCTGATCGTGCGCGAGCAGGGCAAGCCGGTGGCCTATGACGTGGACCCGGCCATCGCCGAGGCGTTCGAGAAGCTCACGCCGTTCGAGCAGGACACGGCCGCCGCGTGGGTGAACTGGCTCTTCCACAAGACGCTTTACCGCGGCTATGTGAGCTGGTCGCTGCCCTTCAATTTCTGGACCAACCCCAACCGAGACATCCGGCGCACTTACCTCAACCTCGGCGCGGTGTTCGGCAAACGCGCGCCCTCGATGACCGACCTCGCCCGCGCCTACAAGGACGCCTGGGCCGACGCCAAGGCGTATGTGGCCGGCGAGCTGACGCCGCTCTCGCGCGAGGCGATGGAGTTCTATGCCATCTACGCGCCCACCGATGCCTTTTACAGCCAGTTCCCGCAGGATGATCCCAGCCATGCCATTTTCGTGAAGCTGGGCCTGGTGTCGGAGCCGGCCAGCAAGGCGCGGGCGATGGCCGACAAAGTGCCCGTGCTCAAGCAGGCGCTGGCCGTGGGCGACTGGGTGACGCGGCAGGGCCAGCAGCGCGAGGCGGTCGGCAAGCTGGGCACCTGGCTGGCCCTGCGGCGCGCGGGCTTTGAGCCGGAGCAGGCGGCGCCGTTTGTGCGCAACTACGCCGGCACGCCCAACACCAAGGTGAGCGGCAGCGGCAGCGCCGTGCCGAATGCCATTTTCCCCTTCTATCGCATTTGGATGCAGGCGCTGCGCAACTGGGCCAAGCTGGTGCGCAATCCCAAGACCCGCGGCGGCTGGATGTTCCGCTGGGCGATCACGGCCGGCACGTTGCGCGCCCTGCTCGGCCTGGCCGGCCTCGGCTACTTCGGCAAGGAACTGAAAGACTGGATCGACGGCGTGCCGGAGTATGACCGGACCCGCGGCGTGCCCGTGCCGGTGCCACCGCTTGCGTTGCCTGGCGGCGACTACGGGAAGAAATCGCTTTATCTCCGGCTGCCGGATGACGAGTTCAGCGCCCTCATGGGTTACAGCCTGGACAATGCGATGCGCGCCGCCGCCGGCCAAAAGGGAATGGGCCAGGCGGCCAGCGATGCCGCCGCGCAGTGGCTTACCAGCGCGCCGGCGCTCAACACGTTCGCCGATCTCACGGCGCAATGGCTGGCCTATGCCGGCAACGGCGTGCCCGAGGACCGCTTCCGCAACCGGCCAGTGCTCACCGAGCCCGAGCGCAAGGCCGGCGGGGCGCAGGCGTTCGGCAAGATGGTGGTGTTTAGCCTTGACAAGGCCGGCGTGCCCATGTTGCGGCAGCCGGCCAGTGAGCCCGGCAGCGACGCCGAGCAGGTGCTGCGGTTCACGCCCCTGCTCAAGGACATGTTCAAGGTGAGCGATGCCGGCTTCCGCGAGAAGGACATGGCCCAGCGCGACGCCGTGGAGCAGGTCAAATATGCCATCCGCATGGACTACGGCGACGACACGAAGTATTTGCTGCACCGGCACGCCGTCCTCGACCGCGCCGGCACCACCCGCACGCTCGCGCAGGAAGCGGAGCATGCCTTCCTCAAACGCTGGCACGCGGACTACAACCGGCTGGACGCCGCCATTGTGGCCGCGCAACAGCAGAACGAGCGCGGCGAGGCCAAGGAACGCATCCGCGACCTTGAAACCGCCAGCACCGCCTACAAAACGGCGATGGAACAGGCCAAGGCCGAACGCGAGCGCCCGGCCGGCCCGCGCGCCGTCCCGTGGTCCCCGCGGTTGACCAATGCCGTGCCCGCGCGCCGGTAGTGACTCGGTAGTGGCTGGGGTAGGGACTGAATCCTTCCAGACGCCACCAACGCGCGCCCAATAACGAGGCCAAGATCAAGCTGCTGACTCAGTAGCCTCGGCTCGCACCATAAGTCACACCGGCAGCTCATAGTTGCTGCGTTCTCGTGGGATTGCGTGGCCTGCGGGTTGTCTGTAAATCAGTTGGCTCACGCCTTCGCTGGTTCGAATCCAGCTCCTACCACCACCCCCTTTCCCCCGCAGTTTCCGCCCAATTACGGGCATTTGGTGCCCTGTTTGCAGGGGTTTTGTGCGGGTGGGTGGGTTGGGCGTCAGTTGGGAGGCGGAAATTTCAGCTTGCTTTGGTAGCTCGTGAGCGGCACAACCGGAAGCATGCAAGTCACACCAAAACCTACCCAAGAAGTCACACCAGCACCCGCCAGCCCGGCGCCGGAGTTCCGGCCCGAGGTGGTGCGGCTGCCGGTGCATCGGTTTCGCGTGGCGGGGTTCACGCGGGAATTTAGCCTCACCAAACGCGCGCCCGGGCGGTTCGAGCCGTGGTATCTGGTGAGCATCGTGAAGGGCCGGCGGTTTCATCATTCGCTGGAGACGGCGGATGCCAAGCTGGCCGAGGACCGGGCGCGCGTGAAATACATTCTGCCGGCGCTCGCGGGGGATTGGGAACGGGTGGAGGCGGGCAAGCTCAAGAAGCCGTTTGCCACCGTGGGCGAGGTGCTGGCGCATTGGGTGTCGCTGGACCTGGGCGCGGGCGAGGCGCACAAGCGCGCGGCGGCGAACCAGCTCCGCAACGTGCTGCGCCAGGCGGGCTTGGTGGACCCGGACGCGGCGAGCACGGCGGTGCTTACGGGCGCGACGGCGTTCGCCTACTGGGATGCCGTCCAGCGGTCGGCCGAGGCGATGCGGCAGGTGGACGCGGCGCGGCGCCGGCGCACGGCGCTCTCGACGTGGAACCAAGCCAAGAGCGTGCTGCAACCCGCGGCCGTGGTGTGCTACCAGCAGGCTGGGCTGGCGTTGCCGGCGTTCGGCGAATTTCTCGAGCACGGCGCGGCGCGGATCAAGAAGGTCAAGGGCTTGGCCAAGGGCGAGGTGGCGGTGCCGGACTTTGAACTCATGGGCCGGCTGCTGGCGAGCTGGCCGGCGCTGGGGTGGAATGAGTTTGCGGGCGTGGGGCTGGCGTTGGCGTTCGGGCTACGGGCGGGCGAATGGGCGGAGGCGCGCTGGGAATGGTTCCGGGTGCGCAATGGGCGCTGGGTCATCGAGGCCACGGCGGAGGTGAAGAACCAGTCAGGCCGCATCGAGGTGCGGGCGATCAATCCCTACTGGGCGACGTTCATCGAGCGGGCGCGGCGCGAGGGGCGCTGGCAGGCCGAGGGCTACGTCCTAACCGGCAGCGAGAACGAGCGGCAGAACGAGGTCGAGGAACGCATCAGTGCCTGGATGCGCTCGACGGGCTGGACGGCGCAGAAGACCAACCACGCCTTTCGCGGGTTTGCGGGGGCGCTCGTGGTGCTCAAGTGGGGCAGTGACCAAGCGCGCGAATGGCTGCGGCATTCGAGCGTGACCACGACCGAGCGGCATTACACGAAGGATTGGCTCAGAGCCAACGCGGGTCGGCCGGTGGTGGTGGAGTGGGCGGCGGAGTAGGGGCAGAGGGGAGAGGATAGAAGGGAGAAGATAGAAAGGCCCGCCGCGATGAACTCGGGGCGGGCCTTTGGGGGTTAGGGGAGACGGTAGTTAGGGCGTTGGCTCTTTGTAGCCGGCGGCGCGGTCAAGGTGTTTCTCGACCCACGGCGCGAGCGGGCCGGGGCGCGCAGCGCGCACGTAGGCGGCCTTGCGTTTGCGGGTGAGGCGGACGACAAGGAGCGAATCCTTGGGCGTGTCGCCGTGCTGGGCGTTGGTGTTTCCTGGGGCGGCGCTCATTGGGCGGAAGGTTGAAGGTTGAAGGTTGAAGGTGAGGAGTATCGCGTCATGGTTTAAAGTAGGTTTGCAAATGTGTGTTGAGCGCGCCCGCGATCTGCGCGCAGTCGTAATCATCGCCCAACGCATCGCGCACCTCTTCCTCGGTGAATACATGACCGGTGGTCGGCGCATCAAACGACACGGGAACGCCGGCCAGGCGGATAGAAATGTCGCTGGCCTCGACGACATTGCACGGCCCAGCATGATTGCCAATGTCGGCCAACAGGGTGGCATACCCGTGCTCCAAAATGGCCTTGTCAATAGCCGCCTCGGCGTCAGGCGCAGCAGGGTAAAAGGAAACGTTCCCGCGGCTGTAAGCGACCGCGGCGGCGGCGTCAGCCGGCCATGCTGGCGTATAATACGCGCAATCGTCGTATTCCTCGCGGCTTGTGAACAGGCTGGGCGAGTCGATGCTGTTGCTCGCTGCGTCACGGGCAATCCGGTCGCAGCTCGCGTCAAACTCTGCGCGGCTGTCGCAATAATCGCTGTGGAGCAGTTGCCATCCGTGGTGTTTGCGGATGCGCCACGTCCACATGGCCGAGGAACCTGATACTTGGGGAGCTTGCATGGTGTCTTCTTTCTCTATTGCTCCCGGTGCCGCCGGGTCGGTGTGGGGCGTGTCTGCCCCGCCGGCCGCGTCCGGCACGAAGCCGGGCGCGGAGTGGCGGGGCAATCAGCAGTTGCGGAAGATGTGGTTGCGGCCCTCGGCGTCGTCGCTCTCGAAGTAATCGAAGCGCAGGTTGCACTTCCACGAAGCCTCCCAGTCAATGACGATCCAGGCCGGCAAGTCCTTGGGGATCTCGCCGCATTCCTCGGCGATGTTCTGGGCGAAGTCCGCCCCGCTGTCCCATTGGCCCTGCCAAGCGTCGCGGAAGTCCTCGATGGTCGCGCCGTCGCCGATGTTGTCCACGTAAGCGCCGAAGGCAAGGCGCTCGTCGTCGTTAAGTTCGAGCCATTCCCACAGGATGGCCTCGGGCGCGCTGCTCTCGGAATACCAGGTGCGCGGGAAGCCCTCGAAGTCTTGGAACATCAGCTCGGGGTCGGCCTCGTCCTTGTGCAGCTCACGGCAGGCGGCGAGGAAGTCCTCGCGGTCGGCGTAGTCGCTGAGGGTGAGCCAAGCGCCGCCGATGCTGCCGGCGTTATATTTGGCATACGTGCCGACATACAGGCGCGGCTCGGTGCTGCTGGTGGTGGTCGTGGTGCTCATGGTGTCTGCCTTTCTCTATTTGCCCCCGGTGCCGCCGGGTCGGTGTCGAATTGTTCGACGGGGAAAGCGTCGCATGCGGCGCGGTGTGTGTCAACAAACAATTTCAACGGCGAGCAGTTTTGTCAATGTTTGCAGAGGTTTCATGCGTGCGAATTATTTTGAGCAGCCGGCGATCAGCAGCACTGCGGCGATGCTCAACGCGGCCGCGAAGCCGGGCACGCCGCGGCTCTTCTTGGTGTCGGGCGCCGGCGGTTCGGCTTTGGTCGCTGCGTGGCCATACGGCGGCGGCGTTTCGCGCAGCGGTTCGGGCGTTCGCCGCTCGAAATACTCGCGCAAGGCCTCGCGCACGACCGATGACGCCGACTCGCCGCGGCGAGTGGCTTCTTGGTCGAGCTGCCGTTTCATGGCGGGCGTCATCCGGCAATATAGGGTTTCGTCTTTCATGCCGGCAATGTCCTACGATGTAGGGCGGAAGTCAAACGGTGCAAAATCCCTCTTGACACTGTGCGGCATATGTAGGACAAGTTCCGCATCATGTCACGCATGAACGAGAAACTGGCGGTGCGAATCCCCGCCAGCATGAAACGCAAGGTGCGCGCCGAGGCCCGCCAGCGGCTTTTAGAGGAGGCCGACATTGTGCGCGAGGCGCTGTCAAACCATCTGGCCAAGAGCAGCAAGAAGGAAGGAGTGGCGGCGTGAGCAAGGTTCAGACCTCGTGCAGTTTGGCGCCCGAGACAGTCGCCCGGCTGAATCAGGTGGCAACGGTGCGCCGGTGCAGCTTGGCGCGCGTGATGGCGGAAGCCATCGAGATCGGTTTGCCCAAGGTGGAAGCTGATTTGATGCGGCCGCCGGTGGAGGTGGCCCGGCAACGCGCCGCGGCGGCATTTGCAGCCCGATTTGACGTATGACCTACGCCCAAGCCATCGCCCTTTTGCGCGTTCATCCTGACGCCACGCGCAACCTCGGCCCGGACAGCGGCGGCCGGTCGAATGGGTTTCAACACCTCGCCGGCTTTGCGGATGGGGCGCTGAAAGCGTGGTTCCATTGGGGCAGCCGGTCTTTTGCTTCGTGGGATGAGCTGGAGGGCTGGCTGTTGCGCAATGAACCGCCCGCGAGCTGGAGGGATCAATGAGGGCGCCCCACGAACACCCCGCCGATCCGCTGCTGGTCGCTCGCATTTTCGCGGCGGCCCTCGGTCGCTCAGTCCATTTTCCGGTGCCGGCAACTATCGTTTCATCCAATGCGGCTGGCGTATCGGTCGCCGGCTCCAAGGAGGAGAACTCAAAGCCCACCCCCGCCGCCCGGAAATTTTTGCAGGAGGTTGCCCATGATGCCTGAGCCCATGAATTCGATGCTCCTCGTGTTGGCCGGCGCGCTCCTGGGCGCGACTGGCGCGAACTGCTGGGCCTGCTGGGCGCCTCGGTGGCGCTGGCGCCGGCAGTGGCGCGGGCTGGCGAATCGGCAGGGCCGGGCTTTTACCGAGCAGGAGCCCAGCGGCCACACCGCGCGCTTTTTGGCGCACTCGGCAGAACTCAGGACGCAGGCAAGGGCGCGTGAGCTGGCGCGGTTGGCCAAGGTGAACCCGTGAAACTCTGTCGCATTCCAGAGCCCGCGATTAAGCTCGGCCGCCTGGCTGAGTTGTGGGGCTGCTCGGCCCGCTGGCTGCGGGCGCAGGTGGCGGCCGGGAATTTGCCTGCCGTGAAATTTGGCCGCGACTGGTGCGTTCCCATCGAGGCCGCCAACGCTTTTTTTGAAGCTCGGAGGGTGAGCCGGTGAACGAAGAGCCAACAACGCAGCGACATCCCGCGCTTTTCGACCTCGCGGAATGCGAGCGGCATTTGGTGGAGCTGGCGGCGCCGGATGCCGCGCGTTTTACCGGCACGACTACGGAGAAAGACCGGCAAAGGGTGGAAGCTGTCCTGGCTGCGGTCGTGGCCGGCGTGCCGCGCGAGCACATCGCCCGGCTGGCCAACATTTCGACGCACACCATTGCGGGTATCGTGGAGCGCGCCGAGCGCAGCGGAGAAATAGCCGGGTGGAAAGAAAGGATGTCCCGCCTGCTGGCTCGGGCCACGGAGACGATGGCCGCGAACCTGGTGGAAGCGGTGGAGCGCAAACAGATCGCTCCGGCTGCGCTACCGGTCGCGCTGGGCATCGCCACGGACAAAAAGCTTCTGCTCGATGGCGAGGCCACAAGCCGCGTCGAGCACGTCGAGCGGGTGCGGCCGGAGGATGTCCTGGCTGGGATAAAGCGCATCTCGGCGGTCGAGATCGAGGCGACAAAGGAAGGGAACTGATTATGTATCAGACCGGAATCACACGAAACACCCACAAAAAGCCACTTCGGCCCGGCGTGGTGCGTCCTTTGGTGCGACTCGGGCACCGCGACCTCGGCCTGGGCGACGCTGGGCTGGCGGTCGTTCGGGCGCTGGTGATCGGCGGCGGCGAGGTGCTGGGCGCGGGCCGCGGTCGGGCGGAGGCGGCCGGCGAGGGGGAGGGGGGGGGGTCGCGTTTCAGCCGGGGGGGCGATGCGGCGATGGGTTTGGGTCGGCAGAATTTGGCCTAAAGGCACTTTATGGGTTCACATCAGACTTTGGGGGGTGGTGGCAGGGGGTCGGACCCCGCAAGCGCGGCTTCCGCCCAGCCGGGCAGCGCCGCCACCGCCCTCTTCCCTTTCTGCGAGCACGACCTTCCGGCGCGCTTGGGCGTGCCCCTCGAAAAAATCGCGGCCGAACGTCGCGCGCTGGTGCAGGGCGTGGACTGGTATCGCATCGCCCGCACCTTCCGCTGGTCCGAGGCCGGCGTGGAAAAGCTCGCGGCGGCGTTTGGCAGCCCCGCCATTGCGTCGGACGTAAAAACCGCGCCCGGCGCACCCGACCCCGAAAAAACCGCCCCCACGGGCCAGCCAGCCCCCGCCAAGCTCAAGGTGGTGAACGTGAACATCCCGAACAAGCGGCTCATCCTGTGCCGCGATGCCGCCGGGCAATCCGTCACCGTGTTCATCAACCCGGCGTGGCGGGCGCGGTTCCGGCACGGCATGGAGATCGAGGCCACGCGCGGCACGGGCGGCCGCTGGCACACGCGCTGCCCGCGGTTTGTGGGGAAATTCTGAACTCAAGCCATGAAAGCCAGCTACTACCGGGAACTCCTCAAGCGCGGCAAGACCTGCTACTGCGGCGAAAAAGCCGTGCGCTACTCGTGCGGCGTGTGGTCCTGCGCCGGGTGCATCGAGAAAGACCGCGCCATCTACGGCACCAGCCGCATCCGCGGCTCCTGCGGCTTCACGCAGGTGATTGAACCCTACCGCGTCGCGCTATGACCGCCGTTCACCTCATCAGCCTCGGCGCAGGCGTGCAATCCTCGTGCATGGCCCTCATGGCGGCGCATGGGCTGATTCAGCCGCATCCGGTGGCGGCGATCTTCGCTGATACCCAGGCCGAGCCGGCCAGCATCTACCGCTGGCTGGATCAACTGGAAACCATGATTGCCCAAGCCCCGCACCCGTTTCCGGTTCATCGGGTGACGCGCGGGGATTTGGCCAAGGCATTACTGACGAGAAAGCCGACTAAGGATGGACGGAAAACGACTGTCAGCGACATTCCTTTCTTCACCCTGAGCGCGGCGGGGCAACAGGGCCAAGTGCCGCAGCGGGCTTGCACGGCGGACTACAAGATCAAGCCGATTCTGCGCAAGGCCCGTGAGTTGGGCGGCATAAAGCGCGGGCAGAAGACGGTGGGCGTAGTGCAGTGGATTGGCATTTCGCTCGATGAGATTCAGCGCATGAAGCCCAGTCGGGAGGCGTGGGCGGAGTCGCGTTGGCCGTTGGTGGAGCAGCGCATGAAGCGGCACGATTGCCTGCGCTGGATGGAGGCCAATGGCTACCCCAAGCCGCCGCGTTCCTCGTGTGTGTTCTGCCCGTATCACAACGACCGCGAATGGCGGCGGCTCAAGACTGAGGAGCCGGCGGAGTTCGAGAAGGCGGTGCAGTTCGAGAAGGCGGTGCAGTTCGAGAAGGCGGGCACGAATATGAGCAGCACGCCGTATCTGCATCGGTCGTGCCGCCCTTTGGGAGAGATTGATTTCAGCACGGAAGAAGAACGCGGCCAAGGCACGCTTTGGCAGGACAATTTCACCGCCGAGTGCGAAGGCATGTGCGGCGTATAGACTATGACCACCACCCCCTTTCCCCCGTCGGGCCTGGACACCACCATGCCGTTACCATCCCGTAGTATTGATGGACCGGCGTCCGGGCTGCGGCCTGTCGCCGCACCGGCGGGAGAAACTTTCTGACCACCCCCATGCCCTCCTTCAACAAAGCCATCCTCGCCGGCAACCTCACGCGCGATCCCGAGCTGCGCCAGACGCCCAAGGGCACCGCCGTCTGCCAGTTCGGCCTCGCCATCAACCGCCACTGGACCACCGAAAGCGGCGAGCGCCGCGAGGAGGTCACGTTCCTGGACTGCAAGGCGTTTGGCCGGCAGGCCGAGGTGCTGGGCCAGTATCTGCGCAAGGGCGCGGCCGTGCTGGTGGAAGGCCGCATCGCCCAGGAAGAATGGGACGACAAGGCCACGGGCCAAAAGCGGCGCGCCACGCGCATCGTGGTGGAAGCC
>Ga0208546_1000416_pt1 | contig 15943 bp, 18 predicted proteins | sample DEB19_08_DNA_4_FD_184528 | JGI IMG/M metagenome (GOLD analysis project Ga0208546, IMG submission 184528) | Aqueous microbial communities from the Delaware River and Bay under freshwater to marine salinity gradient to study organic matter... | ecosystem: Environmental > Aquatic > Marine > Coastal...
GTTCCGTCGCCCGTTGCCACGGCGCACCGCACTCACCGCAGCAGCCTTTCTCGCTGGTCCCAGCCTTGATGCAACGGGACGGCAGCGCCGAGGGGAACGTCGCGAAGTGTGCCTCGCGACATGGTTCGGTGGGCATAATCCAGACGCTGCGGCAGTTGCGGCCGGCGGTGGGATCAGCCGGTTCATATCCGATCGATGAGCCATGATGCTTCGTCAGGTCGCCGCCCTTGAACTTCTGATTGCTCCACTCGGTGCGGGAGCCTTTCTCGCGGATGGCATCGGCGTCGTAGAAGTACCGAGACGATTTGGAGAGCAGGAAAATGTACTCGTGGGATTTGGTGCAGCGGTCGGTGACCGCTTCTGGCATCGGGTTGGGCTTGTTCCAGATGATGTCGTTACGCAACCACCAGCCGGCATCCTGAAGGGCGAACGCCAGCCGCCACGGCATGCCGCAGAGGTCTTTCGGCTTGAGGCCCTCGACGCCTGCCGCCGAACGCCGCTTGCCGCCGTTGGACCGCGTCTGCGACGGGTCCCACTCCTCGCTGAACGCCTCGGTCGATGTGGTGCGCGTCGGGCTGTCGCCGAAGTACGTGTCCCCGATGTTGACCCACAGCGTGCCGTCTGGCCTCAGCACCCGCTTGACCTGCTCGAACACCTCGACGAGCTTCGCGGTGAATTCAGCGGGCGTCGGTTCGAGGCCGATCTGATGGTCGACGCGGCGGGCACCGCACTTTGGACATTCCCAGGCATTCTCCCCTGCTGGAGCGATCCCGGCATTGCTCGATTGCTTCGTGCCTTCGTAGCCGCCTCTGGTCGCGCGGCCTGTCTTGTGATCGCACGCCGGGTCACCGCCTTCCCAGGTCCCCGTCTGGTAATCCCGCAGGTTCCAGTACGGCGGGCTGGTTACCACGCAATGAACGCTGCTCGCCGGCAGCAGACTCAGCGAGTGAATCACATCGCCGACGTAGACCGTCCAGTTCTTTCCGCTCAATGTCATTTCGCTCCCCTGCTCATGCGATCCACCTCGGCGTTCTGTTCTCGCGGAATCCACGTGGCCTTCCACGCGATGCCGTCAAGCAGCTCCAGGCAACGGTCGCGGAACGCGATCATGCGCGGGTGCTTCGCCTGCCATTGCTTCGTCAGCTGCTTAATAACCAACTGTGAGTCGCCGCGGATTTCGAGGTTCTCGTCGGGCTGGATCGTGTCCCGCACGTCGCGGAGCGCGAAGCCCAGGGCACACCACTCGGCCGCGTTGTTCGTCGCCTGCTCACCACCCCGATAGAACACGCGGACCCCGCGTCCGACCTCGACGCCGTCCCGCCAGATGATCCACGCGCCGCTGGCCGTTCCGCCAGGGTTGACCGGCTCGCATGCACCGTCGAAGTTGAGTACCAGTGCCATCGTGCGGTCAGTATGCCGGGCAGCGACCTTTTCGTCAACGCTGCTAGAACGAGTAGTCGTGATACGCCTTCCGAAATCCAATCCCCAGCGATCCCGATGTGTCCGTTGATCGCCAGCCCTTCTTGGTCAACCGGAAGGTCAGCACCCGCGCCTCAGGGTCGGGGCTGTACTCGTAGCTCTGCACCTCGCTCATGCCGTTAGTGTCCGTGCGCTTGGCGATATCCCGCTGCACCTTCACCGTCTTGCCTGACGGCGAGACGCTGATGATCGTCGCCGCGTGCCGGTCGGTCCAGCTGAAGATCGTGCAGCCCATCCCGACCTCAGGCTTCGCCTGCCCGCTGTTGGCCATCACGTGGTTGATCAGGCTTCCGGTCTCGGTTCCAAGTTTCATTCCGTCCCTTTCTGTGATCAGGTCGCGGGCGGCGACCTTCGCCGCCCGCTGCATACCATAACGCAGCCCGCCCCGCTCCGGTTCACGCCGCCGGCTCATTTTTCCTCGATTCGCCACAAGTCCAAACGGCACGCGGCCTTGCGACGGGCGACCGCTGCGTTATCCCTGCACGAGGCGAACAGCACCACAGCGAAAGGGACGACGATGAACGCGAACGACATAGCCTTCGGGATCGAGTTTGAGACCACCCTGCCGGCCAACGACGACACGCCGATTGGCCCCTACCACGGCGGTTGGCAGGTCCCCTGGCTGGGCACCGGCTGGAAGGCTGAACGGGACGGCTCGATCATCCCGCAAACGCCGAACCGCAAAGGCTGCGAGTTTGTCAGCCCGAAACTGGTCGGAGCGGCCGGGGTCGCCGAGGTCTGCGAAGCGATCGACAAGATCAACGCCCGCGGCGGTCAGGTCAACCACACCTGCGGATTGCACATCACGGTCACCTGGAACGGAGACGCGGTCGCCTTGGCCCGGCTGATCACCCTGGTCGCCAACCACGAGAAAGCGATCTACGCCTCGACCGGCACGCGACGCCGCGAACAACCGGATTGGGGCCGCAATAATTACTGCAAGCCGATCAAGGCCTACGGCAATCATCACATCGCAAAGCACGCCTGCGACCTCGACCGATACCACATGCTCAACCTGACGCATCTCGCCCGAGGCAGCAACCGGATCGAGTTTCGCGCCTTCGCCGGCACGCTCAACAAGGAGAAGGTGGTCGGGTACATCATGATGGTCCTCGGCTTGGTCGAGTTGGCCCTCGATCAAACGCGGTCGGTCGGCTGGTCCTACGACGCGAAGCCCGGCAAGCCCGGCCCCTGGGAACGGGCCGCGAAGGGCCACGGCGAGTCTGAGGTCAACCGGCTTTTCTACCGGCTCGGCTGGACCAAGGGGCACGTCAAGGGCGGCAAGAAGTACGGCGAGGTCGGGACGCAGGATTGGAAAGCGATCAAGGCCAAGCTCCGCGAGATGGCCGAGAAATACGACCGGGCCGCGGTCGCCGCCTGAGCGGCGAGGGACGCCCGGCGGCGGGGATGACCGCCGCCGGGTTTTTCTTCTGGAATCCCGTGAACCGATCGGGCGACCGCTGCGTTATCACCTGAGAGACGACGAACCACCAACCGAAAGGACCAGCGATGACCAAGCACCAAGCCTACGCCGAAGCCCAGCAGCACGGACGCGACGCCGGATTTGTCGCCAACGTGATCATGACGCAGCACCCCGAACCCGCTCGCAAGCTGAGGGGGCTGGTCAAGCTCCTGCGGGCCGGCAGCGAAGTTCGCACCGCTCAGTTCAGCCTCGACACCCTGATCATCAACGGACGGGCCGCAGCCTGGACCGACCTGGAAAACGCCTAACACGAAACACGCGAGGGCGGAAACGGCGTCCACGACGCACACCGCACGACGGAGCCCAGCCGCCGCCCTCGCTTTCCTCACCACCCCGAAAGGACCTTGCACCCATGACCAAGAAAACGCCCCGCCTTTACTTCGCCTACGGATCAAACCTCAACCTCGGCCAGATGCAGATGCGGTGCCCGCTGGCCAAGCCGCTGTGCGTTGCTGACCTGATCGGCTGGCGGTTGGTCTTCAAGACGCACGCCGACGTGATCCCGGACCCGAAGGCCCGCGTCACGGGGGCGGTCTACGAGATCACACCGGCCTGCGAGTGGGCGCTCGACCGCTACGAGGGCTTTCCGAATTACTACGTCAAGCACGAGATCAAAGCCTCGGGCGGCAAGCAGGTGATGTTCTACGTGATGACCGACCGCCGCACGCTGGCGATGCCCAGCGACGGTTACCTAAGCTGCATCCACGAGGGTTACCGCGACTGGCGACTCAACGCCCGGTCGCTGACGAACGCGGTCCGCTGGACCGAACGGAGAACGCGGCAGCAGGTCGTGAGCGAGTGATTTTGTTCAACCACCAGGAGACATCCCATGAAGCAATCAGAAATCCAGGTCGGCGGAATTTACTACGCCCGCGTGAGCGGCCGGATCGTGCCGGTGCGGGTCGACGCGATCCGCGAACGGCTGATGGCCCCGTACAACCAGCCGCGGCGGGGCACAGCCTACGACGTCACCAACCTCGCGACCGGCCGGAAGACGACGTTCCGGTCGGCGGTGAAGTTCCGGGGGCCGGTCAGGGCTGAGCCGGCGGTCGAGGAAGACAAACGAACGGCCGAGGCTCGGCTGTTCCTGGAAAGCCTGAAAAAAGATGCAAAATCCCGTGAACCGCTAGGCTGACCCCAGCGTTGTCCCAGCAACCGGCCGCGATGGTCGCGGCCCGAGACCAAAGGAACAGCAGATGCAAACCAAGCAGTACCGGCGAGCGACAGCCCTGGACGTGAAGAACGGCGACATCGTGATTGAGCACGGCTTCCGCTGCCGGGCCTCGAACGTGCGGCACCACACCGCGGTGTCAACCGGCCGGGTCACCGCCCGCTACAACCTGACCTCGGAGCCGGACGCGACCTACCCCGACGCCCAGCCCGGTGTATACAACGGTGCTTGCTACGGCGGAAATCAATCGGCCAGGGTGTTGATCGAAGTCGAAGCCTCGCCCCTGGACGAGGTGGTGTGATGCGAAAACAACTCAGCCAGCTGGAGCCCGGCACCCGCTTCCTGGTGCCAGACTTGCAGATCATCGGGACGCTGCTTACAGTCACGCCATCCGCTGCAAAGGTTGCGTTGGACCGGCCGATGCGCGAGGTGGAGTTCACCGACCCGGCGACTGGCGAACGCAGGAGCTTCATCGCCAGCCGTCCCAAGACGACAACCTGGGCACCGAACGTTTCGGTGCTGGTGATTTCACCGCCTGACCCCGAACATGAAAGCGATCACGACATGACCAAGAAGGCCGCTGCCAAATCCGCCAAGCCCACCCGCGGCGAGCGTGAACTGAAGAAGCGACAGCAGGCTGACGCCAAGGCCAAGCAGGCGGCGGCGAAGGCAACCAAGGCTCTGCGGAAGCCCAAGCCGGCGAAGGCCCCGCGGGAGCCGAAAGCCGCGAAGGAGCCGAAGGCCAAGCGGGCCAGCGCCCTCGACGCCGCGTTCCTGGTGCTGAAGTCGAACGGCGGGCCGATGACCTGCCAAGCGATGATCGACGAGATGGCCGCGCGAAAGCTCTGGTCCTCGCCGGGCGGCAAGACCCCCGCCGCCACGCTGTACGCCGCCATCGGCCGCGAGATTGCCAACAAGGGAGCCGAGGCCCGCTTCGAGAAAATCGAACGCGGCACGTTCAAGGCGAAGTGATACGCCACAACGCGACTCCCGAAGGCCGGCCGCTGATGGGCCGGCTTTTCTCTGTTCAGCATCGGAGCGGCTGGCTATGATTTTTCGGCATGGCGCGCAAAGCAAAACAGGCATCAGCCAAGAAGCAGCCGTGCGAGAACCCGGAATGCAACCGGCCCCGCTCAACGGCGTCCGCGCTGGGCATGTGCACCAAGTGCCATCGCCTCGGGCTGGAGCCGTCGCCGAAAGAGCAGCGACGGATGGAAGAGGAAAAGGCCCGGCTCAAGCTGCGACACCTGATTGATTGTGCCGCGGGGAAAATGCGACCGCATCAGCCGTTCGGAGGATGAGATGGACTGGATCGTATCGGCAACCACCCTGGTCTCAATGGCGTTCATTGCGAAGAAGATGTGGCAAGGCTGGGCCATCGGCTTGGTGAATCAATCGCTGTGGTTCGTGCTGATCTTCTCGCGGGACGATATGCTGGGTCTGCTCCCCCTGACAACCTGCCTGACCGTGATCTACGCCTGGGCGCTCTGGAAATGGATCGACTCAGCCGCGGAGTGCCAAGCCGCGTCGCAGATCATCAAGACGGATCTGCCGGACGTGAACGTGATCACCCTGCCGGCCGACGACGGCGGGGAGCGGATGTTTCGGCAAGTGCCCGCGGCGGTCATCGAGCACGACCGGCAACGCAACCCAGCCTTGCTGCGGGTGATCGACGGGCCGGCCCCGTTCGGGGATCGGGTCGAGCTGATCAACGTGCTCGTGCCCGAAGAATGCTTCACGACGCTTTAGTCGCGCCGCAGGCGGTGGAGCCGCTCGGGGGGCCATTCGCGGCGAATCTCCTCGGTCGCCCTGGCGATCTCTTCCGGCGTCGGCGGCGGAACCTTGCCGGCACACTGACCGCACTCGCCTTCCTCATTGAGCGTCGCGATGGTCACGCGATCGCACGCCTCACAGCGAAAGACCGGCTTGCCGCGGACGATCTGATTGGAGATCGGGCGCGGCGGCAGGCTGGAGAGATCGACGCCCGTGTCGCCGATGATGTCGGGGTGCTGTCGGCCAGTCGGTATGTCGGTCATTCCACCACCGGGGCGCTCAGGTCTTCTTCTTCGACGTCCTCGCCTTGCGATTCGGCCGCGGACGCCGCTTCCATGATCGACTCCACCCGCTTGGGCGAAAGCCCGAGCATGTAGAGATATTGCTCGGTCATCGCCGGGCTGGTCTTGCCGGAAACCATATCGTCCACGAGCGATTTGATCCGCTTCATGTTGTTCTGGTAGTTCCGCTGACCCATCTCCTGGTACTCGCCCAGGGCAGCCACCGCCGCGTCCTGCGCCGCAGCCTTCTCGGGATCGACCGGGGCCGGCTGGTCATCGCCGCCAGGGGCCGGCTTCGGCTGACTCTCGCCGGGCATGTCGTTGTCCCGCACCGGATACCCCAGCTCGTCCGTGACCGCTGCCCAATCGATGCGGTCGGCTTCCTCAGTCTGGCCGACCTGCGTCTGGAAGTACGCTTCGTACAGACGCCGCAGCTGCGCCCGCTTGACGTCGGAGAGCGGCGAGGCGATCAGCCGCACGTGATCGACAAACGATTCGCCGTAGTTCATGCGGAGCATGTACTTTACCGGCCGGTCGTTCAACTGGTCGATGATCATGGTCTGCCGCATCTGGATCAGATCGATGGCGAAGTCTGCGTGCGCCTCGGCCTCGGCTTTGGTGCCGAACTGCCCCTCGAACACCGCTCGCTCAGGCACGCCCAGCCCGCGGGCCTTGAGCGCGTCCTGGTACTTCTGGCGGTCGACGAACGACTGGCCGGCTGTGGTGTTCGCGCTGATGATCTCGATCTTCCACGCCATCTGCTGTTCGCTGATGCCGGCGTTCAGGTCCTCGACCTGCTTCAGCACGGCCAGCGGGATGGCGATGCGGCCTGACGCTTCCAGGCTCCTGAGAATCTCGCTGGCAATCTCGAAGTTGTTCACGCGGTCGCGACCGTTGTACTCGGAGTACCCGATCGGATAGTAGACCACCCAATGCGCCCCCGCGATCTTCTTGTCGAACCGCCGGGCCGAGACTTCCGATTCCTTCCACGATTCGTAAGGCGTCTCGACGCACCGCATCTCGGGCACGCCGTACCAGTTCGTGCCCTCGACGTCGCGGCTGAAGACCATCGACTCGTCGTAGTTCAAGTCGGTCCAAATCCCGTTGTTGCCGGCGGCGAGCCAGCCGGTGTACCACGAGGGCGTGTTGCGGAGCCCGATCTGGTTCCCGCGCGGATCGACCAGGATGTCGGTGATGTCCTGCAGGAGCGGTTTCATCTTGGCCAGAATGATCCGCTGCACCTTCAAGTCGTAGTCCCACACCATTTCAAAAGGCTGCCAGCCGAAATCCCACAGGCCGCGCAGCACGTTCTCGACGATGAAGTGACGCCGCGGAACGAAGGCGTCGATCAGCGATTGCTCGGCGGGCTTGTACTTCGGATCGTCGGATGTGACGGACCACTCCGACGTCATGAGCGGGGCCGCGATGATCCCGCGCAGGAGCGCGATCGTCGGGTCGAACCGCATCTCGCGGACCTTGGTCTTCCACCCGGTCGGTTCGTGCTGCGGAAGCACGCCGTCGACGCCCTGGGTGGCGAGCACCTGCGACTGTGTTTTTTCAAGGACCGGCATCGACAACCCTCGCTGGCACGGTGGAATCCCCGCGGTATCGGGCGGCGACCGCCCGGTGGTGACCGTCCGCGATATAGTACCAACCCAGGTACAACACCGCATCAATCGGCTCCAGCTCGTCCGCGGTGAGCATCTCCTGGACCTTGGGGGCCGACAGATCGCGTTGTGTTGCGCACAAGAGGCTGATCGGCACGTCCTTGGGGAATGACTCGGACGTCGCCGCGAGGCCGAACACGTCGACAGGGGGCCGCTCCACGATTGGGAACGGCATCCCCGCCTGTTCGATCAAGCGGCGTTCGGCATCGGCGATGAGCGGGTTGTCGGTCATTGGGCCTGCATGATCCGCTGGACGGCTGCGTTGAGCGGCATGGTCTTTGCGCCGGGGGTCTGATCGGCCGGCGCGAGCGAGTACTCCGTCGCCGACCTCTTGGCGATCTGCATGCCGAAGCGGGTCAGGGTCGCACCGGGCTTCATCTGCTGGAGCGTCTGACCGACGTTCTCGTCGAAGGCGGAGGCGGAGATGGAGGCTCCGGCACCGCCATACATGGTTGCCGCCTGAATCTTTCGGCCGACCGCATGAAGGTCGTTCATCGCCGCGACGACCGCGCTAGCCGCCGCCTTGTCAGGCTCGTTGGCCGTCTTGATCTGGAACAGCAGGTCGATTGCCTGTTGAATGGAACGGACCGAACGAGTGGCCAGCGAGGAGCCGCCTCGTGAAAGCGATGCGGAGATGGAGGCTCCGCTGCCTCGCAGCGCCTGCCTCTTCGCAAAATCAATATCCCTGACCATTCGGTCTAGTTGAGTCACAACTTCCTGGATCGCGTCCTCCGCCGGCTTGGTTGTCGCGTTCAATTTTCCGACCGAGTCGCTTGTTCGATTCAAGAGCATCCAAATGGCGTGTAACTCACGAACGGCGATTCCATTATTTGATCCGGGTCCCGCCGCACACTTCACCCCCGGCCGCTGACCGCCGGCCAGCGAGGCACCGATCGACATCAGCATCTGGACAGCTTTCTCGATCGGCACGCTGGGTGAGTTCGCATTTACGGTATCGCCCACAATAAAAGCATTGCTGGCGACCTTCCAGACGATCTTCGATTTTATAACACGCACCGACCCCTGATCCATCCTTTGTAGCATCTGCGTGAAGTACTGCCCTTGAACACCGCCGCTCGGAGAGACGCCAAGGGGGTTGGACGCGGCCAGCGAGGCACCCACCGCCGGCCGCACCATCACCCATTCCTTCTTTCCGTTCGGCCACTTCACTTCAATGTGCATCCCCGGCTTCGGGTCACTTCCGTATTCGATCCGCCCGTCGCGAGCCATCGCCTGGAGCTTGTTGATCGGGATTTCACGGTTGCCGCTGGACGCTGCCAGCGACGCCTCGCCTTCCTCGTTGATCAACTCCTGCACGAACTGCGCCCGCTTCGCGTCGCCCCGCTGCTTGGAGATGGCCAGTTCTTTCTTCAGCTCGTCGAGCGTCGCCGTCATCAGGAAGTTGCGGACGTTCTGGCGGAGCTGGCGGTCGGCGGGGGATAGGGTGGGGGAGGCGGCGAACGGCAGTTCTTTTCCACCGGCCTTGTACGGCTTCAGCATGCTCACAGGCACCGTCTTGTGATCGCCGGGGTTCATCGAGTCGATCAGCGTGGCTCGGTCGTCTGCAATCCGCTTGATGACCCCACGCATGGGGGGTTCTCCCGGATTCGGCGACGGATAAGAGACCTTGTCGCCGACCTTGAACGACGATCCAGCCGACATGCCCGCCTGCTTGGCAATCCCGTTCCGACGCAGCTCGTCTGCCACCGACTTGCCCATGTTCTCCTCGGCCCACGCCAACAGCTCGGATGGGCCGGACTCCTTCAGCACCCGCATTGCCTCTTTAACGACCGGCGGGTTGTTGCCGATGACCTGCTTGATGGCCTTCGTCATGTTGACGGAGTATCCGGCTGCCGCCGAGATCGACGCCCCGGCAGCACCTTCCAGCTGCGAGATAAGATACTTCACCTTACCGGAATCACCAGTCACAGACACAGTCACAGAACCGTATTTGTTTAGACCGCTGGCCTTGGCCATGAGACCAACCCTTTTTGCCATTGCTACAGCAGCTTGAGCATCTTCCTGAGAGACTGGCTTCGAGACTAACGTGATAGACGACGACGCCGAGATCGACCCATTCGCACACACCGCCCCGCCCCCCAGCATCTTCCGCATGAACTTCGCCTTGCGGGACTGGCCGGTCGGGGTGTCGTCGGTCGGGGGGGCGGCTGCGAGCGAGGCACGAACGACGATCCCCTTGTTTCCGCTTCTGGTCGCATTGATACCTGCCGCGCGAAACGCCTTCAGGAGTCCGGTTGCAGCGTCTTGATCAACGGCAACCATCTCTAATCCCTCGGCCGGGGACTGATCAGCGATGTCCACCGGGTATCCCTTGATTGTGTTTCGCCCAGGGCGAATTGACACCCCGGCAAAAGACTCGATCCTTGAAAGCAGATCATCGCCGCCAGCCGCGAGCGACGCACCGGCCTTCGCCGCCTCAGATGTATGGAAGCTCGCCTTCCGTTTCGCTTCCTGAACCGCATCGTAGGAGCCGTTGCTTTGCATGAGGCGGTCATACACCTTGCTCCAAGCGTTCGCCGCGAGGCGGTGCGATCCAGGGTCTTTGGCTTCTTTCGAGAACCGCTGCGCCGTTCCGATCAGATCGGTCGGATGAGACGCCGCCGCGCTGATCGACGCACCAGCCCCATCCCGGATCGTCACCGTCTTCTTGCTATCCTGCGTGTCACGCAGCGACTTCCCGTACTTCTTGAGCAGCGCCGCATCCTGAGCGGTGGGCGATCCCTTGCCGAACGTCGCGAGGCCGGAGCTGTTTTGAGGGCCAACGCGACGCCAACCCAGCGCCTCGAATTCCTTGGTAATGTCACTGCCCACAACAAGGTTCACGGACGGAGTGGTCATCGCCATCCCCACGCCCTGACTAAGCGACACCCGGCTCATGTACGCGGCCTTGCGGGACATCTTGGCCGGTTTGGTTTGCATGGACATGCTTGACCCCTTCTTGTTATTGGGCTTGTACGCCAGATACGCCAACAGCCGGTCGAACGGCAGCTTGACGCCCCCGTTGACCGTCCACTCGTTTTCGCTCACCCGCACGACTCGCTGCGTCATTCGACCATCGCCGACAGAGACGTTGACGCCGGACCCGACTCGCATATTCGCGAGTCCGTAGCGGTTGACCGGGGTCGGGACGGGCGGGGCGTTGAGCGGTTGCGCGGCAAGAGACGCTTCGGCCTGTTTCGCAGCGTCCTCGCTGGGGTAAGTCTTCCACTGCATAGCAGAGACCAGCGAGGTTATCTTACTGCTTCCGCCAATCAGCCAGTTATAGTACCTTTGAGTCGCTGCCGGACCGATCAGTCGTTCGACAGATGCGCGGTCCTTGGCGGCAAGGACTTTTTCAGCGATCTCCTGTTTTTCGGGAGTCATCGCCAGATAGCCTTTTCCACCACCAATCAGCATCGTCGACTGTCGCATCGCCTCTGCCTGCGTTTTGGGTGCCGCAGCCGAGACTGCCCCGCCACGATTCAGTGCCGCAAGATCGGCCTGATTGTCCGGCAAAAGCTCTCGTCGTTTATCGACATATGCGTACCGGCCCTCTGTTCCCTGAGAAGAAGCCATTCGATCCAACTCCCGAAACACCTCGCCACGAGCATTCAAACGACGTTTGATTTGATCTGGAGTTCCAGAACCTGGCTCCCCGTACTGATTCATCTTGGAAGCAATCTTCTCCGCATTGGCGACGGCTGATTTTGAACGGTCAAATGCTCCCGCGCTGATCGATGTCCCCACGGTCCCACCCTCCCATTTCTTCGCCGCCAACTCGTGTGCATCCGCCGCCTCGGCCTGCCCCGCCTCGCGGTGCATCGCCGACGCAGCCCGGTGGTACGCCGCAACCTTCTTCAGCTCGCCCGGCGCAACCGGGTCGTTCGTGCCGCGTGCCGTCAGCCAGTTGGAGACACGCTGAACCGCCTGCCGAATCTTATCAGGCACCCCATCGGGGTTCGCCGCACGCGAGGCGTTGAACGCGGCGACGGAATACTGGCGGGCGGGCTGGTTGTTCATTCACATCGTCATCACTTGCGGCGTCGGCACCGGAGATTCCAGCCGCATGGGTTTCACGTAGTGGATCACATAACCCAGGGAATCCGTGATGTGCCCCGCCTCCGGGTCCCGGTCATCCACCTCACGGCTTCCCTCTTGGTAGGAAAGGTACTTCAAATCATTGATGAGATGCAAGCACCTTCCGTCCACAAAGAGCGTCCGATTACCTGACGCGGCCTTCAGCGCCCAGTTCACCGCGGCGTGCCGATCACTGACCGGCGGGTTCGATTCGGGATACCAGACCTTGGAATTGACAAACCGTTTGTCGTTCAGGATTTGCATGTAGTCGGTGCTCGATGCCGAGGTCTTTCTGGCCCGGCCGCTCGCGTCGCCGAAGAACCGCCAGCCGCCCTGGTGCGATCCGTAGCGCCGATGCAACTCATCCAGCGTCCGCTGAGTGTTCGTGTTTTTGAGCCAGATCTCGTCGAACACGAACATCCGCTGGCCCTGGGCCTGCAAGAGCACCCACGCCATCGGGCTGACGTTGAAGTCGCTCCCCACAAAGATCGGCAGATCAGGGCGATAGGTCCAGCTGCAAATCGATTCCGCGGGATCAAAGGCGTAGTACACCACCCCCGACGCCGTCTCCCACGAGGCCCCGAACTGCTCGTTGTAGTCGCGGGCGTCCATGCTCTCCATCCGCTGGGCCATCACTTCCGGCGGCAGGATGTCGCTGGTCTTCCACGTGAAGCTCGCGAAGTCCGGTCCGCGATTCGCCCAATCCATACAGACGCTGTGAAACTCCCGAGCCCCGATGCCGTACCGCTTCGGCACGCCGATCCGCCAGCACCACGCGTCGCGGTGGGTCATCGCGGGGACGAAGGTCAGGTCATATGTCTTGGGGCGCACATCCGAAGATTCATCAATCACCCCGCCATCGTACTGCTCACCCTCGGCCCGGTGCGCTTTGTCGAGGCCGATCAGCGACAGCTTGGAACCGTAGATCGTCTCGATGACCAGCCGGGATTCCATGATCCGGCTGATCCAGTGCCGCGGGATCAACGCTTTGATCTTCTCCCAATGCTTGTCCTTCGCCTGACCATAGGTCGGCAGGGCGTAGAAGTAGCTCGGGTCGGGCCACGGCTTTCGCACGTTGAGCATCCGCACCACCCGGCGGCGAGCGATCTCGCTCTTGCCGCTCCCGCGGCCGGCGGCGACCGCCACGAACTTCGCCTTGGTTCGCCAGAGCTGGGCCTGCAACGGATGGTATCGCAGCTCGGTCCAGGCTTTCGTGAGAGGAGCAAGCATCGGGGCACCGGAACAAAACAACCCCGCAACGTCGAGCAGGGCAGGCTGACGTTGCGGGGCGGCGAAAGGACGGCAACGGGGGTGATTATGTCTGCGGCTGGCACGCCCGTCAAGAGATTATCGCACCGCCGCGCGAAATTCGTCGCGCAGCAACGCATCGATCCTGGCAGCCGATTCCTCGCGGGTCGGCTTGGCGGCTCCGAGATAGAGGCTGGCCTGCTGATCCAGCAGCTCGCCGATCTCGAGCGTCTCGGGTAATCGCGGGTCGTACTCATCGCCCCAGCACGCCCGCTCCAGATCGTGGTTCGGATACTGGTCGGTGTAGATCGTCCTGAGCCGGACGCAATCGATCGGCAGCGGCGACCACCGCTCGTCACGCCGCTCGCCGTCCCGGTAACGGAACAACGCCTTCGCCGCGGCGACCTTGTGCAGATCGGGGTTGTCCCGCTCGACGTTGAGGATGCCGGCCTTGGGCACGCTGACCGCGGGCGTGAAGTGAAACGCGGTCGGGTCCCAGCCGGACGGCTGACGCATGAACGCGAACGACGGGATGATCCCACGCACGCCCCACGGCTGCCACTGCGCGAGCCGGTTCTCGATCCTGGCCCGCCACTCGCCCTTGAGGGCGACCAGCATCTCCGAGCGATGGACGCGGTCGGACGTGGTCTCGCCGACCACTGCCGACGCCCAAAACGCCTCGGGCGTGATCTCGCGGACGAGCGGCCGGTCGAGGAACAGGCAGACCGGCAGGTCGCAGGCAGCCTTCAGTGCCGCCAGCTTGACCGGCTGAGCCTCGGCGGTCATGACGTCGCCCAGCGAAAGCAAGAGCCCCTGGTATCCCTGGACTGATTCGGCGAACGACCGCTTGACAAAGAAGTCGACGGTGTGACCGACCGAGCGGAGCGCGGACATGGCCGCAGTGAAAGCGCAGGTCGGTTTGGCGAGCGAGAAAGCGATCAGACGCATCGTGGTTCCCAGTCTGTTAGCCATTCAGTTAATTCGGACGTGGTCCAAAGCACCGGGATATCCAACTGGCGAGCATGCTCAACCTCGCGGTCGGCACCGGGGGAATGCCCCGGCATCCGCAGCAGGGCGTCGCACCGCTCGATCAGGTCCAGGTCGCGGGCCATCCAGTATTCATAATCCTTCGGCGACAGCATGTGCTCAAAGTGAAAGAAGTGCGGCACGATGGTAAGCACGCCGAAGTCGTCGTACAGCCGCTGCCCGAGCAGTACCGCCTTCTTCACGTTCACGGCGACGTCGGGGGCGGTGTATGGCCCGGCGAGGTAGATCAGAGGCTTCATAGGCTTCCCGATGATGGCGGCGGCGGTGGCACGATCATGCCGAACAAAATCAGCACCGCCAGGAAAACGACCAGAGGTTCGACGTAGCTATTCATCGGCAGCAGCCTCGGCAAACGCTTTGTACCGCTCACCGCACTCCTGGCAATAGGCCGGCCCCAGGCTGACGATGCGTATGCCATCGGCCCGCAACTCCAGCAGGTCGGCCGCACGCTTGCGGCACGTCGCACACCCCAGCAGCTCGTCGCCGGATTCGTCCTCGTCCTTCGGCTTACCCATGATCGCTCCTTGCTGACCAATTGAACCGCGGGCGTGATCCGGCCTGACGCGGGCGTCGCCGGCCGGCTCCCAGCGCCGCAACGGACGACCGCACACCTGACCGACCGCCGCTTCGACCATCACATACGGCAGCAGCACAAACGAGCTGACTGCCAGCATCACAAAGAGCGGCAGCAAGGCCAGTGCCGCGAAGAAGCCGATCGCCGCAGCCAGCGGAACGATCAGCGACACCTGGATCAGCTTGACAAGCCGGCCGCTCACAGAAACATCTCCAGGAACCGGAGCACGGCCACGGTCGCCTGACCCAGCTCCAGCACCATCCAGATTGCTTGCAGGAATTTCATGCTTCGCCTTCCTTTGGGTGATCGGGGATCGTCGCATCCATCGCCGCCGCTTCCATGTCGGGAGTCAGCAGCGTACCTGCGGACGTTGTATCAACCGTGATCCGTTCCTGCAACTCTGCGACGAATTCGCGTGCCCGGTCTTCGCCGACCAGCTCGGCGACCTGCTGGCCGACCTCGCTCAGCAACGACGCCAGCACCTCGGCCGACAACCCCTTCGCCTGCTCGCCCAGGATTTCCGCCTTCAGTTCGGCCAGATCATCGTCCTGGTTCTGAGCTTCCATCGCGATCACGTTCCGCACCGCACTCTGCCGGAGCCGCATCGCCGTCAGCTTGGCGCGGGTGGATTTGTACTGATTGAGATCGTGCGTCAGGTCGAGGAACACGCTGGCCGCGGCCTGCTCTTTCATTGTCAGCTGCCCCGCCGCCTGCTTCTCCTGCAGCTCCCGCGGCGTCGCTTCGGTCGGCCACCGCTGGCCCTTCAGCCAGCCGTTGCGGATGGCCCGGTTGATCATCCTTTGCTCTTTGATCCCGGTGAGGCCAGACTCGACGCGGTCGCTTCGAATCCGGCCTCCCAGCCCTCCGTCTACGCTTTCGCTCATCGACCGGCAACCTCAGTAGGGCATGGCCGACCGGCACCCTGCCGATCGTTCCGGGTGATTCTGACAGCCTGCGACGATTCCGGCAAGAGCGGCAGTCCCGTGGCGCACGTACTAAAGCCCCCTTTTTTGGAACCTGAAAAAGTTCCTGGACCCGCGAGGGCTTTTTTTAGAATTCGGAGATATCTGGTGAACCGGCGGGGATCAATCTGCGTTGTCCCTCTAGACCGCCGAGCTGGTCGGCGGTGATCCAGGCACGAGG
>Ga0208546_1000420_pt1 | contig 15879 bp, 22 predicted proteins | sample DEB19_08_DNA_4_FD_184528 | JGI IMG/M metagenome (GOLD analysis project Ga0208546, IMG submission 184528) | Aqueous microbial communities from the Delaware River and Bay under freshwater to marine salinity gradient to study organic matter... | ecosystem: Environmental > Aquatic > Marine > Coastal...
GTGTCCTAGCGCTCTCAAAAAACCCACCCCCTTTAGATAAATTGCATTGCTTGCATAGTGCTTGAAGGTTATCCATTGAATCATCTCCTCCTAAGCGTCTAGGTATGATGTGATCGACGTGGGTTGCCTCAAGCCCACATCTCATACAAGTGTTCTGATCCCTAACCAACACTCGTTGCCTGATCTTACGCCATAAGGCAGTTGATCCATCATCTGTTAATGCTGATTGCTTAATGGTAATTATTCCTTTTGAAGAATCGTAGAGCTGCGCAGGGAGTGCCATAACGATTTTCAATGTATGCCAATCCCCAGTCTACCTGCTCATACTTAGATGCAGTCTTTAGATACTCTGATCTACCTTGTGGTATTCCATAGTGTGATCCATTAACTGCCTTATCATTCCATGCTGATTCTTTACCATATAAGACTGATAAACATTTATATTGCTGGGTGTTATCTAATCTTAAAGCTGCATATTCTTTTGCTGAAATATATTGTTTTGCCTCTACAGGTGCAACAGCGTAAGCCGGTGTAAACAGAGATATCCCAATAGCTACTAGCACCCCGCGACCTACCCGCCTCAGCGGGTCGCGGTGAGCCCCTGATGGGCTCTGCGTCGATAGCGTACCAGACGTGTCAAGCGAATCGGTAAAACCGCAGGTCAGAGCGGTGTTTCGTTTTAGCCCCATTGTGTTGCCATCGCTTTCGCTATGCCAGGAAACGTTTTTGATCTAGCTTTAGAACGTTCAGCAGGTGATAATTTCCAAGCATCCGCATACCATTTTGGCATCGTTCTGCCTGATTGATAAGTAACCATTTCGCCTGGATTTACAATTTCTGTTGATTCAAGTTTAGGCAAACCCTTTAACCATAAGCAAGTCCTTTTAGAGAAAGCATCTCCAAACTGCCATGGTTGAATGATCTGATCAGGCTTTCGGTAGTTGCTTGACATAACTCCAACAGGATTCTCAATAGCGATCTTTTCGCATGGATGATTAGCAAAGATCATAAAGAACTCTATTGCAGCTTGCTGACGTCCATCTGCGCGCTTTGCTTCAAACCATGCTGCCCCTGATGAAGCTAAGTGAGTGCAAGGAGGGAAGGCTATGATCATGTCCCATTGCTCTTTTAACACCTCAGTAACATCCTTTTGAATATGCCACTCAGGATGTCCACCCGATTCGGGCAAGATATCGCATGAATAAGCCTCATGACCTAGGGCTCTAAACTCTTTGGTAACTGCTTGGCTTTCTTCGCAAGCTAATAAGATTCTCATTGATGACCCCAACCTGTACCCTTAAAGGTTATGCCAAACGTCCCATAAACCCGACGCATAGACTCCCCACAACATAAAGGATCTGCCTCCTCATGGATGGATCTTTCGATTTCTAGGCTGATTTGGCATTTGACGCATTTGTATTCATAGATCGGCATACTAAGCAATCCTTTCCTTCAAACGTCCAGCCTCCGCAGCCTGAACATCGAATCGGTACATCTGTCGGTACTACCTGGTATAACAACGGCATAAGATCTCCCAATTTCATAAATGCCAGATACTGACTTACATCCTCACCTTGCCCATTACATCTCATTATGACCATTGGCAGTTTATTAGCTGCATTGGTTTGAGCCTGTTTGATCCAAGCCAACGGTTGAAAATCAGCCCTAGCCTTTACTTCGATGCTGAGAGTTGGGATGTTGAGAATGTCCTCACCTTGCCTCCCAGCACCTGCGGTGTCTGCATAAGCCCAGAACTTTTTGAGATAATCGGCTATAACCTTTTGGGTTCTGTAGCCTCTTGTTTTGCGATGGTTAGCCATTGACTGAATGACATCTCTTGCATGTCCAAGTTGCATTAGACGGTGCATCGGTATTCTCAGTTTTGACCAAATGAGCAATAACGACTTCCTCATTACACAACTGGCAACGAATTGACATATGCATTAAGTTCATCCATTGACCGTTTACGTTTACTTCTACAAATCCCATTATGCTCTCGCCTTCTGCTTTTCCCATTTGCCTGAACTGGCAAGGTTGTACCAACGAGTAGGGCAGTTCTGAGCCGGTGCTACGTTTCCACCTGGGCAAAAGAATCCGCCCCAAGCACGGTCATTTTTTGTACCCTCTTTCCACTTCATTTCGCCATGCTCGCATTCCTCATGGTTCTGGACTCCCAGAATGTTTTCAACGTTTGCTATTGCTTCAGCTGCTGAAATTGCTGCTGGTTGCTTTGGATCTCCGTAGATAGGTTCATTTGACCATGGGTCTGCTGCTAGTGCTTCCTCCTTAGTAGCAAAACTTGGTACTTCCTTAGCCTTTGCGATGTCCTTTGCAGTTAAGCGTTCGACCTTGCTCATTTCCTCTCTAGAAGGTCTTTTACCTTTAGCTGCGTAACCTCCATTTGCAAGCGCGCGACCGATCGCGCTAGTCTCGCAATTTTCCAACGCTGAAGTTGAATTAACACCGCGATCAGTAACCTTCTCCTCAGCGTATCCGGTGGAAAACGCCACGCTATCTGCGAAAGTTCGATATAAATATGCTTTAACAATGAATCGATCATTCTGAAATGACTCCAGTTCTGTTGAAATTCTAAAATCCGGAAAGTCTTTTATAAACTTTTCCAGCCTTGATTCCACCGTTTCATAATCTGCCAAATTAAACACTTGGTAACTCCTCTTGTTTCATTAGATACTCGGTTTGTTCCGGTAATGACCAGACTGTACCGTCTGCCCAAGTCTGAACCTCGATGGCGCAGCTGTTGCAATAATGTCGGCGTGTGCCTTGACTTTTTGGATGATTACTTATGACTGTGTAACTGGCACCTTTTTGACCTAGTACCGAGTTGGTACCAAATCTGACCTTGCAGTAATCACACCAAACTCCAGGAGCAGCTTTAATAACTGTCAAGGTCACTCCAATCAGTTGATGCAATTTGTCCAGCGAGCGCAATGTATGCGCAGCCGTCTTTGTAACTGTCTGCGTGGTTTGGCGACTCTTGTAAACGTGAGACTTTGACGAGCGCCATACAGATTGCGACTTCGTGAGGCTCGATGTTACGTTCAAGGTAGGCTGACCAGAGTTTGGCGATTCGAAGGTGATTGAGAGCTGCCAAGCCGTAATCTTTACCGCGGTCTGCGATGAGGTCTTGGGCTTCGTTAAGGATGTCATTAGCGCGCATTAACACTCACGCGCTGACTGTTCTTACCAATCGCCAAGCCTTCTCGCTTGCCTTCTGTAAAGCCTTTGCCCCAACCGACGATAAACCATAAAACATTAGCGATTAGTAATAAAACAATTACTGGTACTTGTAGATCCATTTATTTTGCTCCCATTTCTAGTAAATCCTGATTAATGATTTGTGGTTCCATGTGATTAACGATCTCATACGTCTTGCCATTGGGATGGATAGATGGAGCAGCTGCTACATAACCCTTCCATTTGATATCGATACCTTCTTGTAATGTGCCTTTAAATAATGTCTCGACTGGTGCCTTGTAATAGAAATGAAATCCATCACCTGTCTTGACTGTAAAGGTCGGAGTTAGTTCATCGATAATTTCTCCACCGCTGCGAAAATCGACATCAAAGACAACCAAGCCTGATGGCTGACAAGCAATGCCAATATTCATGTTTGGATCCATCTTGTGCCAAAACTTCAGCATTTCCCATTCATTAGACGCATCGAGATAAGCGCGCTTAATTAGGTCAAAGTGAGGATCCTTAGACTTTGGCTTCAAAGGTAAGACTTTCCAGCCGTCATAAATGTATTCAGCTGCTTTGCCCAAAATCCCACCATTATCGATGGTTTGTGCTAGTTCTTTCATTTTGCTCATTTTTGCTCCCATGTCAGTTGTAGGGTTGCTGACAAGGATTACGGTCTCACATCTGGCAGACAATTACACGTTAATTTAGATAACGAAACGATAACGATTTTTAGGCGTACAACTTCCCGTACAAGGTGAATGACCCGTCCTTGTTGATAGGCACTAGGAACGGGCTGACACGATCCCCATGAGTCTCAATGACTGCCACGCTCATCTGCCAATTCGCGCTTCCAGCCTTCAAATAAGAGGCTTTGCGCTTATCCATGACATTTCCTGCCTCTAAGCCCCACAAAGTCCTGTATTGGGCTCCTAGGCCCTCTGTATAGGCACTAATACCTGCTCTGTGGGTGTGTCCGCAGACTACAGACTTTCCAAATTTCTTAGCCAAGCCAAGAGCGGTGAGTCCAGCATTGGAGTTCATCGAGCCTTCGTCGCCATGAACTAGCACCCAGTTCTTATGAAACTCAAAAGGCTTGCGGTGAAAGCGGATGCCAAGGTTGGCAAAGTCCATGAACTTTTCGTATTGCAGCTCTGGTAGTCCTATAAGGCTTGGAGCGCCTCTGACCAATGTATGGTAAAGCCTGTCAGTATGATTACTTCTGGTGATGTCAGTCGTTCCCAAATCCCACAAGATATTCTGTGCCAGCGATCGGTCATGGTCTAGTTGCCCTTCGTACTCTAGGTGTGTTCCCTTAGCCCATTTGGATTGAGATTGCATATCTAGTTCATCGCCGGTATTTAATACCAGGTCAAACTTCTCGCGCTTAACTAACTTGATTAAATTCTTTACTGCTTGCTCGTGATGGTACGGAATCTGAAGGTCTGAAATTACTAAATAACGCCTCTTGACTGTCATTAGTCCTCGTCGTCGTCCTCATAATCACCAAACCGCTCTGGTTCGATAGGGTCTGGCAAGATCCACCCAGGATAAGAATCTACGACCGATAAAAGATAAAGAGCGCGATCCTCGTTAAAGCCAGCCTTGCGCAAAGATTGGTAATACTCATGCAAGCCAATGCAGTAAGCATCCAGTTTTGAATAACCTTGATCCTCTAACGCCTTAGTTGCTTTTCTTGCCATGTGGATAAGTGTCCCTTACTTCTTAAGAAGTTCCATCATCTGTTCTTGGCGTGTCTCTATTCTTGCCAATCGGTCAGCGAGAGATGATCCACCATTCGGCGTAAGAGTCCACAACCAACCGCGAACCAAATAACGCAAACCGCCAACAACAATAGTAAACGTCGAGGCAATGGCGAGAATGAGTCCCGCCCAATCATTTGCGCTCACCGTAGACCATAGCCTTCATCCTTGGGATTCAGCCAACGCAAAATCGGTGGAATGGTTGCTAACGCGCCAGCGTAAGCGATGTTCTTTGGGTCAGTCTCTCCCGCAGCGACAAGTGCAAGAGCAGCTGTTAGGAACGCTCTGCCCCAAGTTGCTAGCATCTTTTTCAGGTCTTGTGTCATCTGTTCCTCCTAGTAAAGGGATGTTAAAAAACTTCGAATCCGAATCGCCAGCCTTTGTAAAACTGATGTGGATATGCTTGGTATGTGGATTGACTCCGGTGTATTTGCGCCAACGCCAGAGGCTTCGAGCGCTTGCAATCTTTTTGTTAAAGATAACATATGCAATGCGTTTATCTGTTCGGGCTGCAATTCGTATCTGGTCGGCAATGTAAGCAGCCGTAGAGGCTGATTTGTCGAAATCAACATCGAGATCGAGAGCCCTGACATACCCTGTATCAGGGTCAGGGTTATGATCGCTCTTTCGGGTTGAGTGCCGGGCATCTCCGATGGTGCCGTCAGAATCACGCTTTCGATCTGGATAAGCATCGTCTGCCTGTTCTCTTAACTGAACGACTGATTTAGAAAGTTTCGGTTTCAATCAATTCGCCTGTTTCATCGTCGTAAGTTTCAATTGAAATTAAATTATTGTTTGGCTTTGTCTCATCGTATCCACCAATTCCATAAGTTGTTATTTTAGACATTATGCAACCCTCACTATTGTATTGATATTTGCCTGTGTTCCATCATTAGGGCCAAGTACGCTTCCAGCAGTAGCAAAAGAACCTGAGATGCCTGTTTCATAATAATAAACACCTTGTTGAAAGCTGCTTGTTCGTGGCAAAACTGGTGTGTTTAATGTATCAAGACCAATAAATGTTGAAGTAGTTGCTGCGCTTTGCATGACTGAGGCTAAATAGTAAATACCTGTTGTTAATGCTTTTGAGATAGTGATCGAATAAGTAGTGTTCGCAGCTGTGCAAGATACGGTACCAGCATCTAATGAAACGGTACTTGGCAATCCTGTCGTCGCATCCATGTTATAGATACCCAAGCGAACAGATGCAGTACCTGAGAATGTGCTTGCGGTTGTAACTTGAATGCGATCCAAAGTGACTGATTGCGGAACGATGATTGGCATATAATAAACGCGGTTCAATGTGGCAGTATTTGCAGCTGTATCATTCAAGCCGTTTGCACCAAAATACTTACCAGTAGGCCAAGGCACATACAACGAGGCATTAGTGACCCATGTGAAGTCTAAGTCTGTTCCGCTTGTTTTAGATAATAACTGACCTGTGGTTCCACCTTTTAGATCGACTAAAGCTGTGTCAATATCTTGACCCAAGGCAGCAATTGCCGTCGCTCCGTCTTTAACCAAATCTGTTGATTGAGGAATATCCCAGCCAAAGTTTGTCGTTGTTGTTGCCATTTATGCCACCGTTTCCGTTGCTTCTAACCATGTAAGTGTACCTGATAATGTGTTCCAGTATTCTAAAGCCGATACCTGATCCCAGCGCAGAGTTTCCATTGAGAAGGATATTGGAGATGTGTTAAAACTTAAAGCCACGTTGTTATACCCAACCTGCCACGTCCAGCCTTCCACAAAGCCCTGGAATTGACCAAGTGAAATATTGACTGGCAGATCGTTGATTTGGACTGGCATGCCCATAAAGATGTTAATTAGGGCATCTCTATCTGTATCATCGATTTCGCTGCTAGTAAGCGGGAAAGTGATCCGATCAAACATGGCATTCGGGTAGGCTCGATTTTGTAGATATTTACTCACCTGCGTAATTGCATCTGCGTCATTGTGGAGCGTTGTGTTAACAACGTTTTCGCGGATACCGTATGTATCAATCGATGTAAGGTCTGAACCTGTTTTAGCTCCAGAGCGCCAGTTAAGTGTAATTTTGTTAATAATCTCCCCGATGCGGGTACTGGTACGGATGCCTTGCCAAAGGGCCTGGTTACCCGTTAAATCAACATAACCATTAACATTGAGATATGTCTGTCGGTGAGATTGATCGGCATAATTGATTAAACCGCCGGCATCCTCATACAGATAACCCATGCCAGAATTGGCAAGAGCTGTGACCAGAGAATAACCATTTACATAATTGGAGGTTCTAGCCTGTAATTCGTAATTACCTACATCAATTGTTCCAACACTAGATCCGCTCACTTGCGCCCATGTTGTAGTGGCGGGATAAGCAGCCCAAGTTTGAGAAGCTGGAACACCATTCCAACTCATTCCAATTACTTCATTAAGTATTGTTTTGATTTGATTGCCATCAAAATCCTTGGATAAAACTCCATAAGTATAAGACTTTTGAAGTGAAGCCAAAGCGCCAATTGCTGTGATTTCCAAACTTGTAACAATGCCAGTTGATCCGGCTTTTTTAACTACCTCTGAAAAGTCTGAAACCTGACCACCAAAAATCGGGACATATGTAGCAGTTGAATCTTGAACCTTAACTGTCAAAGCAGAATTGATGAATATTGGTAAAGATTGATTCTCTAACTGCACAATCTCTAATCGAGCATAACCCGCTTGTGGTTGAGAGTAGAAATCTGTGCGTCCAGATGTAATGGACATATTGGCAAGAGTAATATCCTGGTATTCAATACCATCGATAATTATTTTCCAAACTGGATTCCAAAGAGTCATCACGCCACCGCGAAGTTACTAGAACCGCCTGTGCCGCGATAGGTCGATTCATTCAAAGCCTCAACAACTGAGCGAGTAAAGCCCTCTTTATCAATAGCACTAGGAGCATTTACATTTACGACAACCTGTGCCATGGATGCAGCTTCTCCCATACGAAATGATCCAGCACCAAATGGGCCTGTTAAAGCCGTTCCCATTGCAGCACTTGCTGATGCTGCGCTCTTGGCAGCTGATGAAGTGCCACCGCCACCGCTAGAGGTACCGCCTGAACTACCGCCTGAGATAGATGGAACGTTTACTGTAGGAATCTTTGGAACGCTTACATTGGTGCTTGGTGCTGAAACTTGTGGCACAGCAATAGAAGGCTTTGGAATTGTTGGAATGTTCGGCAATACTGGGATGGCGTTGTAAGCCTTAATGATGGCGTTGATGCCGTCAATGGCACCGCCTACGATCTTATCGATGACTCCAGCGATGTCTGCGATGATATTGATAATTCCACCTGCAATAGAGCCAACAACCTTTAATGCACCGCCAAATACGGTAGCCAAAACTGGTGCAACATAATCAGCGATGATTTTGCCAAATGCAATAAAGGATGCTTTGTTATCGCTTATTGCGTCTGAGATTGAATTAAAGGCTGATTTGACTCCATTAAATATTGGGATGAATACCTTGGAGATTACATTGGCAACGTATTCAAATGATGCGCCTAAACCTTCTCCACCGACTGAACCTGATAACTTGTCAAATATTGGCAATACTGTATCTGTGACAAAACCGAGTAATTTCTCTAAAATTGGCAATAAGGCATAACCAATAGTTTCTTTGGCTTCATCAAAGGCAACCTGAACGCGAGCAATTCGCCCTGCGTAAGTGTCAGCGTTAGCAGCTGCTGCTCCGCCAAAGGTATCTGTAAGCCGCTTGGTAACTTCCTCAAAAGACATGGATTTAAGCTCTGCTGAGGATAGACCTATACCCAACTTGCCAAGTGCTGCTGTATTGCCGTCATACGCCTTGCCAAGGGCATTTGCGACCCCTTCTAGGGGCTTGCCTGTGGCAGTTGAAACATCCAAAGCAATGGATAGTAAATCCTGAGCCTTACCCACATCATTAGTGCTTAGTGCCAAACGCTGTAAGGCTGGACGGAGTTTGTCATCTGAAACGCCTGTGGCGCGTGCCATCTTATCAATCGATGTCTCGGTTGCTGCAATCTGTTCTTTTGTAGCGCCTGTGGCTTTTGCCAAAGCATTAGCCAACTGGATCTGGGCTTGCTCATCTGCAATGGCAGCCTTGACTCCATCAACGCCAATCTTGATTGCGTAGGCTCCGGCAGCAGCTGCAGCAGCAGCAAATGCCAATCCCGCTTTCTTGCCAAAATCAGTTAGTTTATTAGATGAATCTTCAACGTCATTATTGGCAGCTTTTAACTTTTTATTAAGATCATCAACGTCAGCAAGGATCGAGAGTTTAAGGGTTCTACTGCCAGCCATTAGTCATACTCCTTTAAAATCCTGCTAAATGCTTCCTCCCATTGCTGAACCAACTGAGGTTGGATCTGACGCAATGTTGGATAAATAAAATAACCTTCATTGCCTCTCCTGCCATATCTCGGAGATCGAGCAGGAAATTGCTTGTAACCTTCATAAGTTCCAGAGATACGAGTTCTTGTTTTTATCTTAGAACCAAACTCGGCACCTGCTAAAAGACCATCGCCACCGGCAGTACCAACATTCCATTGAGTCGTTGCACCACCACTAAAACGCTGAGAAGCAAAACCAAATGACAACTCACCAATTTTAGATGACTTTGAAATTCTTAATCCATCTGCAATTCGTTTTGCCACCAACGCATTGGGAGCGGAACTAGCAGCTGCGCGGATTCTGTCTCCTGCAAATTGTGCAAGGTTTCCAGATTCTCGTTTTGCTGCATTTATTGCTTCATCCGACATTCCTTTAAAGGCTTTAGTGATTGCTTTTAAATCTTTTTTGTCATACGCGATAAAATTTCTTTCTCCAAGGAGTTCATTATCAGCCATGTGATCGCTCCTTCAAAATATCTATCGCGGTTAAAACATCTTCTGCACTTTCCCAGTACTGCATTGGAATACCCGTCTCAATAGCAAGACGGATAAGAATCCAGTTTACGCTTCCTGGTTGATGGCTTTTGGGCTATCGTCTCCGACTGTTACGCCAGCAACGGTTTCAGACCAAATCTCGTAAGATTTAACAGGCTTTCCAGCGTTCTCTCGCTTATAAGCGTTATAAGCCAAAAACATAAGATCCCAAATGCCAATCTTTTCATTAGCCTGAGAAATCGTGTTGCCAGTTGCCTTCTCCCACTTTGCCCACTCTGGCGGTTGTGCAACATAAGTTGCTGAGTCGCCTGAGTTATATTCGATTGTGATTGGTAGTTTCATCTTTGCTCCCGTTTGTTAGATTTTAGCTGAATGTATCTGCTGGTGTTCCTACTACTGTCAGAGCCCAAGTATCAGTCTGTGCACCTGGTGCTGCGCCTCCGATTGTTGGGAATACTGGCAAAACATTGCAAGTGAATACTGCGCCAGTAACAGCTGTAAGAGATACTGCAAGTGTTGTGTTTGGTGCTGAATCAGCTGCGCTCCACATTGCTTCAAATAGTGATGAAACAGCACCCCAGTCAGCAAGTAACTCAACATTGAGAGTCCATTGATCGTCTGTGTGCTTGTATGCCTTGCCATCGAGTGTCTGATAGACATCGATTGTTGGGCTGTTTACGAGTGTGACGCTAGTTGTCTGAGCATCGTACGCTGTAGTAGCGATGGTTAGAGTTAGGTCGCGACCCGTGATAACTGTTGTTGCCATTGGGTTTTCTCCTTATGCCGTCTGCGTATACCAGGTGGATACGCGTATGTCCGCGACTAGCAAGTTACTAGCGCCTACTTGTGTAACTGTTGGTCGATCAACTACCTGGACATCATATCCAGCCGGTATAACCGCCACAACGCTTGTGATTAGTTGTTCTATGTTATCAAGGCTTGCAGGGTTGCTGTTATAGGCAACGCAACAAGTAATTGTATAGTTTAGTTTGCATCGAAAGGTACTCTTGCCAATAGTCTCAAACTCCATATATGGAGAATCGGGTACGACTACAACAGCAGGAGCCGGAATCTGCTCAGGGACGTAACTAAATACGTTTGCAGCAACGCCCGATAGTGCGGTAGCAAGAGGAGTACGAACCGCTGAGAGAATTGTGCTTGGCATTATTGTGCCATCGTTTCAACATCGATGTATGGCCCTAGGAGGCCAACGACGCGGTTAAACAAGCTGCGTCCCATGCGGTATGGACTTGGAGCAAAATCTACGCCTTCAATCTGACCACCAGGAGCGGTACGAGATTGGAATACTTCTACTGAAACTACAATGATGGCGGATTCAACCGCTGCAACTCCAACATAAGTTGAAGCGCCTGTAAGTGTTGCGGATCCGCTAGGGATGACATTTCGTTCGATAACATCGGCATTAGTGATGTCTGCTGTAAATGAGTATGCATCGACATCAGCATTGATTGTTCGAGTGCCGTTAAATGGTGATCCGCATCCGGCGATGACAACTGATTGTCCTTCGGTGAACTCATGGATACCTACTGTGTTAAAGGTTGCGACATTGTTAGTCAGCGAAACCGATTGAATTGGTGCTGCAAAAGTTGTAAGTAAAGGCAAGATAACTGCCTCAGATGTATCGATGATGTCATCGAGATAAGCATCGTTGTAAAGAGCAGACGAAACACCAAGGACCGTTCTCAACTGTGCAGCTGTGATAATACTTGGCATTTCGTCCTCTCTAAACGACTGCCGGGGAGATCGGGAGCAACCCCCCCGGCATGATTAAGTTTGTGGTTCTATTAAACCGCTTGGTTTAGTGTGAACGCACCGCCAGCAGTCAAAGTAACTGCTGATCCGTAGCCGTAGTAACCAACTTCAACCTGACCTGTACCAACGATGTTAGTACGGAGTTGTAGTGGACCGGCACCTTCGTACCATGTAAACGCCTCACGGTTTACCATGATGATTGAATCATCGCTAGTACCTGAGATGTATGGATCAACGAATACTGGCAGACCCATTACTGAACCTACTGCGTTTCCTGGCTCTACTACGCCAAGACCGTTTGTTGATGTTCCAGCAACCTGGAATAGTGGACGCTTTGAAGAATCTGTCAAAGCGATCAAAGCAGCCCATTGATCAGGAGTTACAATGATTCCTGTTGGGAAACGCTTTGTTGCGTTGTAGATAGATGCTGCACCGCGTGAGATGAAGCCAGCGAACTCGTCGCCGTCGAATGGAAGTGTGATAACTGTTGAATCAAGTGTTCCAGCCTGTAGTGCTGTAACCATTGCAGTATCTGTTGCCTTTGCGTATGCGTTAGCCATTAGGCGAACCAATTCATCAAAGAATGCTGGTGAAGTACGATCCAAAACTTCAACATCGAACTTCTGCATTCCTGCATACTTAGCAACTGAGCAAGAGACGTATTCGATCTCTGTCTGAGTATCTGAGAAAGCGCCTTTTTCAGCAGCAGCAGCTACTGTTGGAGCAGTCTTAACGCGAGGGATTTCAAAAGTCATTCCAGCAGCAGGAAGAACAGCAGTACGAACTGCTGAAATTGCAGGACGAATGTTTGTTGTCTTTGGATCCCAAATTGATGTCAACTGAGGTGTTGGAACAAGTCCAGCAACTTCTGTTGTTGTTGTATCTGATGCAGCAGCAACATATAACTTAGATGTCTCATCGCCCATTGCTGCGCGAACTGAGTGTTCTAGGTATGAACCTGCTGAAACGATAGGTGTACGAACGCGCTGTGAGTTAAGCGGATGTGATGTAGCCTTAACTTCAGCCTTAGCAGCTTCAACCGTCTCGGTTGATACTGCCTCTGAAACGGTTTCTGACACTAGGTCGTCTCCTTCTGTCTTGGGTTCCTCAATCTGAGGTTCCGGGGTTGTTTCGGTTGCAGCGGTGCCAGGTGTTTCAGCAGCTGCTACCTTTTCCACTTCCGCACCTGGGATTGCTCCATCAGTTACGAGTGAAACTTCAATTAAGTTAGATGCAGAGATAGCCATAACGCCATCCTTGTTTTCCCATGCATCTACTTCAACGCCAACGCTGAAATCGCTACGCAATCCAGTCGCTGCCTCCTCCAAGGCATCATTCCCCGCGTTTGTCTTAGCAATACGAAACGAGGCTGTGATGCCTGTATCGTCTTGAGACCATTCAACGAGTTTTCCGAGAGGTTTGGTTTTGTTATGTTCTAAAACTAATTTGGTGTTCTTGCCAAAGTTAATTGAGTTAGGCAAAAACTTTGTGCGACCTGCTGAAGTGTTACCTTCTGCGTCCCATTGCACAATACGACCTGCAATGATGCGTGATTCAGCATCTGATGCAGTAATTGATACCGGCATTGTTATTTTCATGTGTCGATTAGATCCTCTTCTTCGCGAATCTCTTGAACGCTCATTGCGCCAATGCGATTCAGGATTTCATAAACCTGAGCGCGCTCCAAAGGATTGCCGCGCAGGTATTCGTCTAGCGAGTAACGGATTTCATTGCCTTGACCGACAAAATCCGGCATTGACAACCTCTGTTCGATTGCCAAAAGTAGGTTACGACCACCAAAGTCAATTAGTGATCTGCGTTCTGCTGTTGCGTTTGAATAAGTCATCGATGTTGTTTCGGCTGATGCAAAGAAAGCCGGCAATCCAATAGCGCGACATAATTCAAGCGCTACATATTGACGCGCTTCATTTAGTTGCAGTTTATTTGGATCAATTCCCATTGCCTGCAATTCAACATCGGCATTTAAGAATGCAGTTGATCGAGTTGTGCGGGCAACGCGCCAGGCTTCAAGCAATTTGCCAATACGCTCGCTAGTAAGATTTGTTCCGTTTGACTTTAGAACCATCATTGGTACAGGTTCTTTAGCAAATGCTTCTGATGCGTTTTCTAACGCGATCGCAGCTCTAATCGTACGACCTGCGCGAGATAAAAAGCCTTCATCCAAACCATTAAATACAACAAGAGATCCAACGCCCATTGCTGGCACGTCTAATCCGTCAACCGTGTATCCGATAATTTCAGTTTGATTTGCGTTTGTTTTGTAAGTAACGCGACCAGGTGCAACGCGTGTCCATTCTTGAATGCGTCCATCTGCATACATTGACATTACTTGTCCATACGCCACGCCGAAGAATAAAAGATCCTCAGCAATGAAAGCATAAATAGCAGAACCGGGTACTCTCGAATCAGGTTGATTAATCACTCGATTGGGTTCGATGTGTGCGCCGGTACTTTTAACATATTGCTCTAGTGGCAATGTAGCAAGGCTGCATAAAATGTTACGCGCTCTTGCGATCGTTGGAATTGCCATCGCTTGTTCGCGTGTGGCGCTTGACAACGGATAAAAGAAATTATTGTAAGTCGAATTAAAAGGTGCTGGAGTCGCAGCTGCGTCAACCGTAAGTCCAACCGGTTCAGGAGCCTTAGCGAACAAATCACGGATAGCCATTAGCACAAAATTATAGCATAAGTCAACCTAACACGATATCAACTTCTGAGTCAGGTCGTGTCGCAAAATGAGACACCATCGCCATACCAACTGTGGCGCAGATCGTCGCAGCTGATGCCTTGCGACCCAAATACCAACCGCCATCTTTAAAAGGTAATTTAACCGCTGATAAGGCTTGCTTGTTTAATTCCGCTTGATTGCCATGAACGAGTCGCTGGGAGGTAATAGCCGACAACATTTCGTCGCAAGCCTGCCCATAAATTGCACCGTCGATTGGAGTTGTTGGAATTCCTGCCGGAGCCATCCGAGAAGCAACCGCGCCAGCGGTTTGACGAGAATATGCAACAGTTTCGACTGAGTACTTACGCGCCCATACTGCGATGCTGTTAGCAAGGTCCTTATCGTCAATGTTTACTGGATTCGTATATGTCTCCAGTAACACAACGCAAAACTTGTCCCCATCAAGTCTTTGCGCTGCCACTAACGCGGCTGCTTTCCGATCAGGTGATAGATCAATAGCCATCCAAGTTGGTTGCTCCCGATCCAGAGTTAGCGTACCCTCAGACGCGCACTCTGTCCAACTTGACGGATTGATGGCTGGATTTATCTGGCTCACCCATTGACAAAGCATCTCCGTACGGATAATTGATTCATCATCCGACATTGCGCTTTTAAGATTATCGATATGAATTGTGTAGCCTAAAGATGGATTGGCTTGTTGCCAGGCAACCGGATCATCTAAAGCGCAACCAGGTTCAGCCGACCATTCAAACCAACCGATTGGATCGTCGGATCCAGCAGCTGCTGCAAGTCCGCGTTCTCTCATTCGATTGAGAATGACTGAATGCTGGTCTCCTGCGTTCGAATACATAATCGCCATGGGATTTTTCGAACTCATTTGAGTAAAGCGCAATGATGCCCAAACTTCATCGTCTTTATATTCGCGTACTTCGTCGAGATGAATTACGTCCGGCGCTGCAATACCGCGAGCAGCCGAGTTATTGGCTCTTACCAGGTATCGAGTACCGTCATTGAGTTTGATTTCCTGAGATCCTTTGGTTTCATACTTCTTAACGAATCGCGTCACAAGTTGTTCATTGGCTTGGATGATTTCGTCGATCTTCCAAAAGATTTCTGATGATGTAGTCAGTTTATGAGCTGTGTGGATTTGCAAACGCTCTCCCCAAAGATACATTCCTGCCAAAATACGAAGCATCATGAAGGTACTTTTGCCGTTTTGCCTGCTAAGAATCACCCCTATTTCGTTATGGTGCCATCTCCCATCGGGCTTTACTCGATGCATTTCCATCGCTAAAAACTTTTGCCAAGGAAGCAGTTTGAAGTAATCTCCGGTTGCTGGATCCTTCAAAGTCTCTACAAAATCAATCATTTCCTGCCCGCGAGACGGTAAATCGACCGGTTTTGACCTAATACGCGGTTCTGTCGCCCCTAGGTAAGCCTGTGTAGGGCTATCTAAGCCGTTTTGAGGGTTGTTAGTCATAATTACTCAGATGCTTCCTGATAGTGGCTTATTGAGCCGTTTTTGGGGGCAAAAAGATCAA
>Ga0208546_1000422_pt1 | contig 15813 bp, 36 predicted proteins | sample DEB19_08_DNA_4_FD_184528 | JGI IMG/M metagenome (GOLD analysis project Ga0208546, IMG submission 184528) | Aqueous microbial communities from the Delaware River and Bay under freshwater to marine salinity gradient to study organic matter... | ecosystem: Environmental > Aquatic > Marine > Coastal...
GTAGCGCTCCCCGTTGAAGGAGAGGTCCTCGATGGTGCTCTCACGCCTGTTTGGGAGGCGGAAACGAGAAGCTGAGAGTGCTGCGGATGACATAGGTCTTTCCTTCCTTCTCGACCCACACGTTGGGTTCGATGCCCTTCTTGCGATAGAAGGCGCGGATGATGTTGGCTAGGCGCTCGCTATGGAACTTGCTGCCTAGGTAATCAGGCGAGTCCATCTGGGTTGTCCTTCTTGCGCTTCCCCCAATTCATCCCGGTCTGGGACTCCCATGGGATCAGCATCTCCCTATTCTTACCCCAGATGTCGGTGACCTGCAATGGAAACGTGAGGGTCTGCACGATGCGGGGGAGCAACTCCTCCTTCATGTGGAGGGGGATCTGCCCGAATGCCGCGTCGTGGATGTTGTTGAGGACCTGCACGTGGGGAAGGGAGTGGAGGGCGAGGAGGCCCCGCGAGGTGAGGTCGCCCACCGTACTCTGGGGGACGAAGGCGATGGCCGCACGTATGGTGGCGTCGTCGCGAGGGTTGTCCCAGAAGTTGCGGCGCCGCCCGAAGGGGGTGACGAGGAAGCGCTCCTGCTGCACCTGCTGCGCCACCCACACCTGCCACTTGTAGATGTTGGGGAAGGTGGCGAAGTATTTCTTCTGGAACTCCTCGATGATCTTGATCTCTACCTTGAGGACGCGAGCAATCGTATGAGCGGTGCCGCCATAGTTCGAGCCATGAGCTGCTCGCTTAGCGATATCGCGAAAGGACATTTCCCTATAGTATTTGCGATCCGCCAGCTCGCGCTTAGGTTCAAAGCCGAAGACCATAGCGGCCACCATGGTATGGACATCCCCCGATTCCACCGCCTTGATGTAGTTGTCGTCTCCGGCCAAGTACCCCACGACGCGGGCCTCAGCGCCCTGCTGATCGCAATTGAAGAAGACGTGGCCTTCATCCGGTATGAATATGCGGCGCACGTAGTCATCGACGTTTTGAAGATTAGATCCCCAATCAAATGGATGGCTAGAAGAGGACCAACGTCCGGTGTCAGTGCCAGCAATATTGAAGTTGGCATGCCACCTGCCAGAGGGGCTGAGCTTCTTGGTGAGGGCATCGATGGTTTTCTCTAGGTCGCGGATGCGCAGGAGGTGGGAGGCGAAGGGGCGGGCCCGCATGTAGTCGCGGCCCAGTCTTTCGAGGGCGTCGCGATCCGTAGAGACCTTCTTCTCGCCCTTCTTGCTACCGATGATCTCGGGCAGGAAGAGGTTCTTGTAGAGGAGTTCCTGCAACTGGAGGTAGCTGCGGGGGTTGAAGGTGCGCTGCCACAGCTTGGTGCACAGGAGGTCGAAGCCCTGCTGCACCCGCTGGAGGCGACCCTTGATGTGCTCGACCATGGCATCGCGCCGCCCCATGTCGATGCGTATCCCCCGCTCCATCATGGTGAGGGCGAGGGGAAGGAGGGCCCGCTCGAATTCGTAGGTGGGGGTGTGGGGCAGGGCGGCATCCACCTCCAAGGTGAGCATCCCGTCGAGCCCGTTGTAGACGAGCTGCTGGAGGGTGGCGTCCATGGTGGGGAGGTTGTCGGTGTAGAGGGTCCTCATCGCTGAAGGTCCTGTTCTATGGCGTGGGATAGCTGCACGAGCAGGGCGAGGGCATGGCTGCGCCCCAAGGGGATGCGCGTCAGTACCCCGGAGAGGACCACGTTGGCAACCATCCCCTCCTGCGTCGTGGTGATGAAGAGGAGGGGCGGCGGCTCATACTTCACGGCGGAGGGTCCGGCCTTCCTCGATCATCTTCTTGACCCCACGGGCGAGGTAGTCGGGGTCGATGTTGAGGATGAGGCACATGTCCTTGATGGGGGTGGCGGAGGAGGAGAAGATGACGCTGCGCGCTTGGTCCCGCTGGATGCCGGGCTTGGGGGAGGTTGCGTCCTCCACGGCCTGCATGATGACGGCGAGGAAAAGGCGCTCTTCGGGGCGGAGGCTACGGGTTTCGGATACCGTGGCGATGTCGTAGTTGGTGGTGTCCCAATCCCACGAGAGGAGTTCCTGCGCCATCACTCATCTTTCTTGTTCCGATCCTTCACCTTGCCAACGCGCATGTTCTTCCATGACTTCTCGTTGCTATAGATGCTACCCAGAAAGCCCAAGGATTTCAACCACTCGATCTCGTGGGAGTGGGACTTGAGCATGGTGTCCTCCACGGGGAAGCGGATGCGCAGTCCCATGCGGATGAGGTAGGTCAGGTCGTAGACGGCGTTGTGCGCCACCTTGCGCAGGGGGGAGGCCATCAGGCGCTGCACTTCGAGCCACATCTGCAGCTCGGTCTCCTCGTCCCAGAAGTTGTGCTCGTGGTACCAGAAGGGCAGCACGTAGACTTCGTGGGGAGAAGTGGCAAAGCAGATCATGGTGACCTGCTGCTGGGAGGTTTCTATGTCGAAGGCGAACTGGGGACCCGCGAGGATGCGCTGGGTGATGCGGCGCATGTCGGCGAGGGACTCCACGATGTGGAGGGTGCGGCGGGGGAAGACGCTGCGGGGCTTGAGGGATTCCTGCCACGCCTTCTTGAGGTCCATGGAGAGGACGGGGAGGAGGGACTGGTCCTTGATGATGGCGCGGGGATTGTGGGACCCTATGACCCGAAGCCCACCGGAGGTGTAGAGGATGGTACCCCGGTGATCTTGCAGCTTCTCACCTGTGAGGGACCACACGGCAAGGTCACCCAGAGCAAGAACGAGTCCGGCAGTCCGGCATCGTTCACGTACTCGATGGTAATGAGGGAGGAGTTCTCCCCGGAGGTATCCGTACTTGTAGTGGATTGGGTTGGCCACGGCATCATTGGGGCAGTCCTTCTTGGGGTGGAAGCAGGTGGAGGGATTGCCGAAGCGCGGGGTCTCTGGAAGGAACGTGTCCATCTCGAAAGGGCCACACTCGGCGTAGCGCAGGGCAATGCCCAAGAGGGCGGCGGGGTAGCCGCTGACGTGGCGCCCCTCCTTGAGGTCCTGCACCGAGGGGTAGTCGAAGAGGAGGAGCATGGGAAGTTCCCGTGTAAGGGTGGCGGATGGCGGGGCTCTCACCTAGAGGTCGCAGTACCAAGCCCAACCTTATTGCTACTGGATGCCGCCACTCACCCTCGGTCCCGTACTGCGACCTAGGCCTTGGAGAATTGGCTCATGGGGATCACCGCCATGGGCTCTATGTCTCGGGGGTCGTTGCGATCATAGCGCCCGCCCATCACGATGTGGGAGGGGCAGGGATCCTTGGAGTGCCAGATGACGCCCTCACCGTCCCGCACCACCACGTGGTAGGGGAGGCGGGCAGCGCGGCACATGTCTTGGGCTTCGCGCCACTTGACGAGGGAGGTGAAGAATCCGCCCAGCTCTTCGAGGCGCTGCATGGTGTAGCTGCGGCACTTCACTTCCATGAAGCCCTCGATGGTGGTGCCGCGCACGAGGGCAAGGTCAACCTTGAGGGCAGGGTGGAGCTTGTAGATCTTGAGATCCCACAGGGTGGAGAGGTGCTTGCACACGCTCTTCTCGTTAAGGAGATCTTCTTGGGTCTGGTAGAGGGGCATGGGGTTCTCCGTAGGGTGGGGGATGCCGCCCCCGTCGCTCACCACTGGGCAGGTGACGCCCAACATCAGGCCTTCTTCCAGCGCTGGACGTTGAGGTACTCCTTGCCGGTGGTCTTGTTCTTCTCCGGGGTGTAGTCGAACTCGACCTCGGCGCCCACCAGAAGCTCGGCGGCATCCTCCTCGCCGAACTCCTCCGGGAGCTTGTTGAGCCACTCCGGGTCCGCATTCTGGATGGCCGTCCAGTATTGCTTGATGGCGGCCTCGCTGAGGTAGAAGCGGCGAGAGGTGAGTTCGCGGTTCAGTTCGACACCCTTGAGGTCCTGACCCGAGAGACCCTCGCGGGCCTTGAGGGAGAACACGATGAACTCGGTGCCGGTGTTGGCGACATCCTTGCGCCACGCCGTGATGTAGCCGACGTAGCGACCGGGCGGGTGGTAACGCTGCATCTCGACGTCGTTGCGGGTGTACATCTTCTTGCTCATGGACATGTGAGTTCCTTTCAGTTTTCGATCTGCTTGAAGATCGCGCCCAGATCGAACGGCGCTTCTGCTGCGACCTTGTGGGGTGCGCTGCATTTGAGGTAGCCCATATCACGAGTGGTCTGGGTGGTCAAGACGGGCTTGCCGTCCTTGCGCGTGGCCCACCAGACGTTGTTCATGTAACGGGCGACGATGTTGGGAAGTTGCTGGCCGAGGAAGGAGGGATAGGCGCGCATCACTCCCCCGGTCTTCTTGTTTTCGATGAGGCGGATGTGGGAGATCATGATGATGTGGAACTTGTAGCGGTCGGAGGTCAGGCGTGCAACCTGATTCTCGAAGCGCTTGGACATGACGCCCCACAGGGACTGGTCGAACCCGGCCTTGTCGTCCGCCACGTTGTTCTCCTTGAGGACCGTGGCCATGCACGTGTCGTTCCAGAAGGTGGCGCTGTCGATGACGAGGACGGTGTTGCTATCCCACGTGGTGAGGTCGCCGAAGTCTTCCTCGGGGAGCTTCCACTGCGTGGTGATGGCGATGGACTTCTTCCACGACTCCGGGTCCTTGGTGGGGATGGAGTAGTAGGAGATGTTGTCCGCCTTGCCCTTCTGAAGGTAGGCGTTGAGGATCGCGAGGTTGTTGTCGAGATCGACGATGCGCACCTTGTAGTCGGAGTTGGCGAGGGTGGCGAGGAGGCCGGTCTTACCGGCGCCCGGGTCGCCCACGAGGAGCAGCTTTACGCGGCGCTGGTTGGGATGCTGGGAGAAGGAAGGCATTTCATTTTCCTTTTGGAAGTTTCAACATGGAGGGATCTACGAAGACCCTGCTACCATTTGGGACTTCGATGTGACAATAGAGATCTGTGTCATAGTCATACTCGTCGGCAGGATCTCCACCTTCCCACGGTGTGACCATGCGGTACTCCAAGATTGTCACTGGAGTTCCTTTGCGTATCGTGACGTCGGTGGGGATGTACTGACGTATATCTTTTTGTTCCCGTATGGTAATCTTGTGGGTGAGTATTGCTGAGATGGGGAACTCGCCTTTGCTGAGAAGTTCTTCAAGGGTTTTCATCGGGAGTATCCCATTCGATTTCATAATCATAAGCCCACGACATCGTGCCGTCGGGCAGGATGATGTCGTAGGTGGGGACTAGCATGTCGGGACGAGGGTGGTCAACAGTCTTGACGGGGGTGCCCGCTGGGAACTTGTTGATGGTGGTCTTGAGAGTGGGCATCAACGGATCCTGATGAGAAGGTCGATGGTGGCCGCCGCCAGCAGCACGATGTTGCAGAGGAGAAGGGCGGGCAGCAGGACGTCGGGGTCAGAAATTGCACGCCACGCCCGCTTCGCAGAGGACGCTGCGACTCTGATGGACTTCCGCGCCCCATCGAGAAGCAAACTCGGAAGACATTGGAGATGATACCACACGGTGGATTCCCTTCGAGATTATGCTGAGGGCACAGCCGCAGCATGGTGGGTGGGTGACGTAGAGGGTGGATCCTGCCGTGGGGAAGGTGGCATTGTCAAGGACGTTGCGCTCGGCATGGATCATGTACCTCAGCTTGGCCTCGCGGGTGTGCAAGCGGAAGAGGCTGTCGGTCACGTTGGGCGGGAACCCATTGTAGCCGAGAGCCACTTGCCGCTTGTCGGTACCCACGAGGACGGCGCCCACCTTGGTGCTGGGATCCTTGCTCCACTGGGAGACATGGTGGGCCAGCGCCAAGAAGCGGGCGTCCCAGTTCATGCGGTGCGCCACACGCGGATGCCCTGCACGCCATCCTGTTCCCACTGGCGGGACTCGAAGGTGCGCCGCAGCTTGCGCGAGTTGCGCAGGATGAGGCTTCCGAGTTTGCGCCGGGACTTGGGGATGAAGAAGGACTCGCCCACTTCGAGGTGCTTGAAGGGGTAGAGGATGGGGCGCCCCACCTTGGAGGCGGGCATCGGGATGTTGTTGTCGACGGGGATCATGGCAGGTCCTTTTCGTAGGTGACGCCGAGGAACTCCTCGGCAGCGGTGACGAGGTTGGTGAAGAGAGTGGCGAACTCCAACGCGGTTTCTTCGTCGGAGGTCTTCACTTCTAGGCGGGAGGTGACGACGGCGTCAACCATGAAATGGTTGAGGGCCTCGACTTGGGTGGCGATATCTACGGGGTTCATTTCTTCTTCCTGTTGAGGTGCTGGACAATGAGGTCGGCGATCTCGTCGCGGAGGGTGGTGCTGCACTCCACCTCGACGATGATCATGAGTTGCTTGGAGCCCCGAAAGATGGAGCCCCCGATGGTGGTGTGCTTCTTCGGCATGGGATGAAGTCCTCGTATCTGAGGGATCCCATTCGCATTGCGAGATGCTGCTCGGGATCCTTGGGGTAGGTGGGACGAAGGCGTGTCTTGTAGATTGCTATGCGGGTATGGGACCTCGGGCTCCGCACCAACGCGACGGTGTCGAGCTGGCGCAGGCGGATGAGGGCTGCGATGGTGGAGACCACCTCCTTTCGGGTGAGTTGGGGGTACTGCTTGAGCAGGCTATCGATGGTGAACTCGGTCGGCTGCGTGAGGATGGCGGCGCGTGCCAGCTTATTCTTGATCATGCCGGTCCTTTGCCCACTGCGGGCAGAAGGGGGCGGCACTGCAGTACTCGGCGCAACGCAGGTAGTGGCCGGGCCGCTTCTCCACGTAGAGGTAGCGGGCGTCGGTGGCGCTGGCGATGAAGGAGGTGGCCGCCTCCTCTGAGTCGAAGAGCTTCACGGCGTTCTTGCGCCCGTTCTTCATGACGGCGTACTTGGGGGGCTTGAACCAGCGCTCCTCGTCGGTGCAGGGCTGGGGGTTGTCATGCTCCTTGACGCGCTGGGAGATGCGCTCCTCGGCCTCACTGGGGGACCAGAGGGGGACGTCCACCACCTGCACCATGATGTCGGGGTAGTCGATGTTGCGGGTGTTGAACTTGGCCCAGTCGCGCAGCACTGCCACAACTTGGAGGGCCTTGATGTCTTGGCCGTGCTCCCGGAGGAGGAAGGCATAGGTGTTGAGCTGCTGCTCCCACTCGGCCTCGCCCTTCTGGTGGTTGAAGCGAGAGACGCTGGTGACCTTGTAGTCTTGGATGGTGTTGGAGGCCACGACGAAGCGGTCGAACTGGCCGGAGAGGTTCTTGCCCTCGACGTGGGTGAAGAGCCGCTTCTCGACGACGGCTTCGGGGTCGCGCTTCGAGACGTACTCGTGGAGAGCCTTGCCGAGGAGGGTGCCCAGCATCTCGCTGGCATCGACTTCCATTTCGTCACGGTGCTGGCGGGTGAGGGCCACCATCTGCGTGGGCTTCCAGAGGGAAGAGGCAGTGATGTCGGCGCCGCCATCGTCGTAGTCGTCGTTGGCGATGGCATGGTAGATGGGGAGGGGGAGGTTCTTGTTATTGGTGATCTTCATCGGACTTCCTTTGGATGACTAGGGTGTACCCGTTGACTTCCAAGAGGGCTTGGAAATCGAGGAGGTTGGGAGTGCGTTGTCCCCGCAACCATTTGCGCAGGGTCTGGCGATGTATACCGGCGCGGCGGCAGGTGTCAATGAGGAAGGCGGCGTCGGGGCGCAGGAGTTCGCCGAGTTGGCGCACGAGGGGATCGACGTTGGGGGATGCCCCTATGTAGTTGGCCTTGCCTGCGGCGAGCATCGCCTTTTCTTGGCGGGCATGTTGGGATTGCTGCATCATGTGAGGGTGATCCCGGCGAGGTTGCAAGCTTCGATGAACTCCTCGGCATCCCGCAGGTAGAAGTCTTTCTCCTCGGGGGACAGGAGGTTCCAGTCCTTGTGGGGGAACTGGACGCGGGCGAGGGCGATTGCTATGCGTTCAGCTTTCCCCACTGGGTTCCTCCACCTTGGGCGCGCGGACCTTGCGGTGCTGCGCGAGGTTGGCTTCGATCTTCTTTGCGATAGCATCGTAGTCCTCCGGGGTGAGTTCCTCGACGTCGAGATGGAAGAGTTCCTTGGTCAATGGAGCTTCTCCTTTTCCTTGAATTGGGAGATGGTCTGGTTGAGGTCGATTGCTATGGCCTCGATGAACTCGTCCCATTTCTCGCTGGGGGCGTGGGTGACGAGGTCGGTGGCCAGCATCCTCACGTAGAAGTTGAGGCGGAATGCGAAGGAGTCGGAGCCCGACCATCCCTTCGTGTGCCTGTATATCTTCTTGATGAGGTCGATGCCAAGCTGCGTGGCAAAGTCGTCGTCGCTCATGGCTTGCCCTCCAGCGCCGCGCGGCGGGCTTGATCGAACTCGACCAGAAGCTCCAGCGCCCAAGTTGTTTGCGGGTGGAGGGGGAAGGAGATTTGGCAACCCACGCTAACGAAAGCTACCCTCGCTGCCCTGTCTCCGCTGGGGTAAACAACCACGCGCCGCAGAACATCGCGCAGCTTCTCGATCTCCTCGCGCAGATCATCGATCTCTTCCTGCATTCGGGCTTGGATCATGCCATTGGATACCATACCGGATTGATGATCGGGATGCTCGTCGCATCTCTCAACCCACGTCTTGATGTAGCTCATGGCAGGGACTCCCAGATGGCGCAGGCCCACATGATTATGTAGGCGGTGATGGTGAGGGTGATGACATGGGTGGTGGTCATATGCCACCCTTCTCTCGCAGGGCATGGACCTGATCGTAGCCCAGTTCGTGGACCAAGTCGTGGGCCATGTTGAGGATACCCTTGAAGTCCTCGTCGGTGATGGTGGTGCCGTTGCCACCCTCGTTGCTCTCCACATCGATGATTATACGCAGGGCCTCAAGGTACTTGACGATTCCCCTGAGTGTGGATTCTTGGCTCTTCTCCACGGTGCTGAGGGATTCTTGGGCGCGCTGTTGCTCCTCGGTGGCGTCCTCTTGGGCGAAGTAGGCTTGCTCGGGGCTCATGATACGCATGGGGATGTCCTCAGAAGGGGGGATCGAAGAGGTCGCCAGCATCGTGGCGCTGGCGATAGGTGTGGGCGATGGCACGGTAACGGTGGGCGAGGGAGAGGTTGCCCTCCCACTCGGCGTCAGCCGCTAGGCGGAAGAACTTGCACGCCATCTGGATTGTCGTTGGGGGAGGGGGTTGGGACATGGTGGGGTCCTCTAGAGGGGGAATCCCCCCGCCCCTTGGGAGGGGAAGGGGGACCCGGGTTTCAGAAGGGGCACTCTTCGTAGCTGGTGGTGGTGGGGCTGGTGGGGTTGGAGACTTCCTTCACCACGGTGAGCTGGCAGACCCTGACCTTGGTGTTGTGGTAGTCGATGGGGACGGAGACGACGTCGGCGGGGTTGACCCGGCAGACGAGGGTGCGCTGCCCACCGAACTCGCGGAGGTACTCGTAGCTGCACACGTGGAGACCGTGAGAGCAGGTGCTCTCGGGGTCGTCGTCCACCAAGGAGCGGTGCATGGAATGGGTGGAGCCCACGGTGTAGCGGTTGGACTTGCCGGTGTGCACGTCGTAGTAGTCGTCCTTGACCTTCTTGTAGAAGAGGAGGTCGCCCTCGGGGGTGATGGTGATCTTGTTGGTGGCGACGAAGCGCCAGAGCTGGTTGCGGCTCCGCATCGAGGGGTTGGCGAGGACCTTGTCGAGGAAGGCGAGGAGGGGGCCGACGGGCAGCCCCTGCTGGTGGAGGTCGAGGATGTGGGGGACGATGGCGTTATCCACGGGGGTCCCACCACGGAGGATGGTGTTGCCCACGATCTCCATGGCGCCCTCCACGAAGGAGGAGACGCGCCGCCGGGGGGTCATGAGATCCACGGCGTCATCCCACCGCTCCTCTCGGAGGGCATCGAGGATGGCGGAGAAGGAGGGGTGGTCGCGGGTGACACTGAGGGTGTCGTCGGCGAGGATGGTGATGGTGTTGTCGGTGATGAGGTGGGGATACATGGGTTCACTCCTTGATGATGAGGGACACGATGGAGGTGAGTTCGTCAGCGTGCTGGAAGCCGAATGAAGCCGCCTTGAGGGGCTTCAAGAGGGGGTGGCGCTTTACTGCATCGTCGATCTCCTTTTGCCAGTCGATGGGGGCGGGCATCTTGTCCGACATGAGCGTCGTGATGTCAAGATGCTTCGCGGTGGGCATCCGGGGGATGGTGGGAACGAGCCCGTTGCGGGAGAGGGCGAGGACGAAGGGCTTGTTGTAGGTGTGGTAGCTGGCCCAGATGTGGTGCTGGAAGTAAGCCTTGGCCTCGTCGAGATGGGGGAGAGCCGCCTGTTCCCAGAGGGGCAGGGCCTCCACGAGGTTGCCCACGCCGCCCCGGTGGTTGTGGGGGATGACGTAGAGACCGAGGACCTTGAGGCGCTCGGCGATGCTGCGCATCAGGTCGAAGGTGAGGCGGATGTTGGTGCCCTTGATGTTGAGGTTGGCATCGACCTCGATGTAGTGCTCGTAGGAGCCGGTGGACACTATGAGCTTGTTGCTGGAGCCCATGGTGCGGAGCTGCCGGGGACGGGGAGCGCGGCGCAGGGGACTGGCGGTGGGGATGGAGGAGATGCGGGTGTAGGGGATACCCAGAAGGTCGAGGCTGGCTGGATCCTTGACGAGGAAGAGGGGGGCGCGGGACTTGCGGTGGAACTGGATGCGCTCCTGCCACCGGCGGATATCGTCGAGGACGTAGACGTCGTGCTGCGGGGAGAGGTGGTCGCCGGAGGTCCACCGGGGGACCCAGCGCACCCTGTTCTGCTGGCGCAGGGTGATCTCCGCGAAGATGTCATCGTCGGCAACGAGGTAGACGTTGGAGCTACTGACGTCGTAGTCGTGGAGCTTGATGTTGTGGTCGAGGACGCTGCCTTCGAGGACGCGCCAGATCTCGGGCACGGTGGTGCACTTGGCGAGGATGGTGGAGAGGTTGGCACGGTACTCGGCGGTGGCCTCCTTGATGCGCGTATCCAAGAGGGAGATGGTGGCGGGGGAGTATACGACTTCCTCGCGGGATGCGGTGACCTCCAACTCGCCTATGGCAAACTGGAGGACGAAGGGCGGGACGGAGTGGTGGTTGATGCGCATCTGGTCGAGGGGGTAGGAGACAGGGCCCACCATGATACGGGGCTTGCCGCTGCGCTGGACGAAGAAGTTGGTGCCCCGGTAGGTGATTTCGGGGCGGGGCAGGGGGGCGCCATCGACGAAGGGGGAGGGCTCGAAGAAGTGGATCTGGTCGATGGCCTCGCGCCATTTGGAGGGGTCACCGGCAGGGACAGTGATCTCCAAGCCGGTCTCTGCGGTGGGGGCAGAGTGGGTCTGGTGGAGGGTGGGCATCCCGTTGGCGGTGATGGAGGCGAGGTAGGAGGTGCGGGTGCCACCGTGGTAGGAGGTGATGGCGTAGCTGTTGACCACGGCGAAGGGGGACTTGGCACCGAGACCGAAGCCGCCGATCTGGGTGTTGGTGTTGCGCTTGGTAGAGGCGCCGAAGCGGGTGAAGACCTCCACCATCTGCTGGGGAGAGAGCCCCGGCCCGTAGTCCCGGATGCGGAACTGAGGGTCGAGGGCGGAGGGCATGGAGATTTCCATGGGGCTGGTGGGGCAAGCATCCAATGCGTTGGAGGCCAGCTCGCGGACGATGCTGCCAATGGGGTTGCTGTAGAGGCGGGAGGTGAGGGCCTTGATCATGACCCCGTTGGTCTCGATGGCGAAATCGCACACCTTGGTGAGACCGGAGGATTGGTGGGTGTTGTTGATCTCGATGAGCATGGGGACCTCAGAGGAATAGGAGGAGAAGGATGAGGAGGAAGACGACGTAGTGGAGTTTCACACGGTCCTCCAGATGCGGAAGCCCATCACGCCGTCTTCGCAGCGGGTCTGGCAGACGAAGCGGATGTTGTAGCGCTTGGCAATTTGCTGGGAGGAGACGCGGGCGCTGTGGGCCTTGGGGAAGGGCACGAAGACGCTCTCCCCGGGTTGCATCAGGGTGAAGGGGTAGGTTTGACGCTGCGGGGGGATGGGATACTTGGCGGATATCTTGTACATGGCGTGGCTCCTTAGCCCCAAAGGGCGGTGATGATGTGGGAGGGGGTGGTGTCGTGATGCGATGCGGTCATCGCGATGACATCGTCGATGCTCAGGTCGGGGTTCTCCGTGTTGAGACGGTTGAAGGTGTCGCAGATTACCTGTTCGGGGGTGCGCCGCCAGTTGGGGCCAATGCGCATCCCGCTGCGGGATAGGATCATCCTAGACCTCCATTGCAAGGCCGTTGACGCGGGCGAAGTCGGCGAGGGCAGCCCGGATGGTATCTCCCCAGTTGATGCCGGGTTCCCAACCCATGGCGGCATCGTCATGGAAATTTTGAAGTTCTTCCAGTTGGGCTGGGGTCCAAGGCTGGAAGGCGGGAAGATTCTTGAGGTCGGGGTAATACTTGAAGAGGCGCAAGATTGGCTTGGCTTCCATCTCCCGTTCATACCACTCGTCGGGGATGAGCCATCCCACGGCGCACTTGGCTTCGTCCCCCCGGTATTGGCAGAGGGGGGAGGAGTTTTCGATGAGCATCATGGAGGGGCGGGTTGCCGCGATGAGGTTGCGGCAAATGTGGTTGAAGGATTCTTGACGGGTCATGGTCAGTACCTCCATTCGATCTTGTAGGCTTTGGCGAAACGCTTGGCCCGCCGGGTGAATTCGGTGTTGAAGTCTAGGTGGGAATTGAAAGCACACTCCACGGCTGAGTTATCGTGGCAGTCTTGCAGGTCGCAAAGGAATCCCTCTTCGGTACGGAAGGCTTCCTGCCAGATGGGGTTGGAGGTGGGGTGCATCTGGCCCACGATGGTGGGGCTCTTGTCCTCCATGGAGGGGGTGTAGTTTTCGTCATCGATGAGGAAGCCGAGGGCGCAGCAAAGGGGCTCGTTGTAGGTGCCGCTGCGGTACTTGCAGGCGCTTCCCTCTATGGAGGGCTTGCCCTGCGCCAGCATACGGGGGACCACGTGGTCGAAGACTGCTTGACGGATGGACATGGGTAGCTCCTTAGTGCTTGGGGTAGGAGACGTTACGGATGGCGGGATCCCAGCACTTGCGGCAGGATCCACACTTGCCGCCTTGGGTGTAGGCGGGGCAGGTTTCGTCGCCCATAGTGGTGACGGAGGAGGTGGGCAAGCCCTCGCCCTTGAGGGTGGTGTCGAGGTGGTAGGCGGAGAGGCGCACCGTGAGGTTGGCGGGGAAGGGGTTGACGTAGCTGAGGACGAGACCCTTCTCCTTGGTTGGTAGCCAGTGCTGGATGTCGGGGGTACGCTTCGCCACGGCCACGATCTTGTGGAGGTGGGAGATGTTCTGGAGGTCGCCGCTGTCGTGCCAACGGAAGAAGCGGGGCTTCTTACCGGCGAGGTCCCGGAGGAGGAAGGACATGGCGTCCACCCAACGGGGATCCTTGAGCGAGGCGAGGCGCCGCTCCATTGCATCCTTGACGTTGGAGAAGAGGTAGTTACCCTTGAGGGCGTAGCAGCCCTCGCAGACGGTGCCCTCGATCTTGGCTAGCTTGGAGCCCACCTTGCACTTGGTGGCGGGGATGGAGTAGCTCCACCACGGCATCTTGCCGGGCTTGCTGAGACCTCCCACGAGGTCCCATGCTTCGTCACGAGTGAACATTTGGGGTCTCCGTTGGTTGGGGTGGCGAAACTCGCACGGTTTTGCGGGGCCCAGCCTTGCAAAGTTTGCATGGCAGGGTTGCGGTCAGGCTCCCATGCGGCGCTCTGCTTCGCTGGCCTGTTCAGCGTGGTAGCGTTGGAGTTCTTGGAAACGATACTCGGCGAGGTCCTTGGGATCGCAGCGGGCCTCGTCGAGAACCTTGATCTTGCCGGTGCCCCGACAATGGTCGCAATGGCGATCCATGTGTCCGGCGAAGTAGTCTTGACGCTCTTCGGGGTCCATCTCGGAGACGGCGATGTCGCTGAGGGTGGGACGAACCTTGCCATCACCGTGGCAGGTGGGACAGATGGCCCACTTGGTGGGGAGGAACCTCACACCGTCATAGTCGGCGGGATCGTCGGTGTAGATGAAGGGGTCGGGGCGCATGGGGTTACTCCACGTTGAGAAAGATGACGAGGGTGAGGAGGAGGGCGAGGGTGGCGCCGAAGACCAGTAGCTCCACGATGCCCTTGATGATGGGGTTGGGGCGCATCAGTGGGCCCCCGTGAGTTCGATGATCCAGTTGCCCGTGGTGTGGTTGAAGGAGGCGCGGAAACCGATGCCCTCTCGGAGGAGGCCGGAGGTGATTGCGATGAGGTCCTCGACGGTTTCCACGGTGTAGGTGTACATGGCTGGGGTCCTTTCAGATGTCGGAGGTGGCGTTGAGGCGGACAGGCTGGCCACCGAAGATGGCAATTCGGATGACGTTGAGGTCGGCCAGCGCCTTGGCATATTGGCCCCGCTTGTAGGGGATGCCGGTGTGCTTGGTGGCGATGGCGAGAAGCTGCTTGCCGGTGTAGCGGGAGTGGTTCATGCCCGTCTTGGCCATGATGTTGAGGGCGCTCCTGACGGTGAGGAGCTGCATGATGTTGGGGTCGGGGTTGGTGATGGTGGTCATCAGGCGGCCCTCCTCTGGGTGGCGTATCCGGCCCAGAAACCGTCCCACCAGTCGTTGTAGTAGTCGTCCCAGCGAGAAGCGTACTCGGCGAGGAACTGGTGCGAGTGGTTTCCGAAGGAGCCGTTGCCGTTGGGGCCAATCCAGCCTTTGCCGAACAGGTAGCCGTCCTGATATGCGCTGCGTGCCATCTGGTGTCTCCCTTGTGTGTTACCGCCAAGGTTGGCGGGACGGACGGATGGTGCGCCGGTTTGTTCGCCGCGTCCATTGAAAAGTTTGCGGGGCTGGGTTGCGCCGGGCGCATGGCTTGCGGATCGTCCGTCCCCCTTAAGGGCAGGTGGGGCGCCAGATGCCGAAGGATTTGTGAGGGCAGGTGGACACACGCCTTCACGGAGAAGGGCTTGATTTTGTTGGGTTTGTGAAGGTTGTGAGGGTTGTGAGGGGATCTCTTCTTCCCTGAGAGGGGATAAGGGAATGGGGGGAGATTGGTGGGGGCGCCTTCACAACTCTCACAATTTCTAGGATGCTAGGGAAATCAAGGGGTTAGCGGTGAGGGTTTCGTGGGACGGAACGACGGGTTGCTAAGTGCTTGATATTGCTAGATGTTGCTAGATGCTGCTAGGTCGGGGACGTGTGGAATGGGGCCTTATGGGGGCATCAGGGGCCATAAGGACTAATGGGGGATATCGTTAGGGATCCTTATGACTGGGGCGCATGGCAGCCATGCAAACTTTGCGTACCTGCCGCCTGATGGGTGGGCTAGTCTGGGGGTGGATCAGCCATCCCGGCTGATGCCAAGCAAGGAGAACGGACATGACCACGAAGACGAAGACGACGAAGACGACGAAGGCCCCCCTTGTCATCCTGACGGTGGGCGACTGGCTCAAGGGCCCCATGGTCAACGCCCTGCGGGCCAAGTACGGCATGGACGTCGAGGCTGGCCAGCGTGGTGCCGACTGGATCGTGTCTCAGGGGATGGTCAGGATCCCCGAGGGATGCATCTTGAAGGCGGTGGGGATCCGCCGTTTCGGGGGCGCTCTCGGCTTCGTCGTCGAAGTGAAGGGCGCCTCTCAGGTCAAGGCCCCGAAGGCCGTCATCGCCGGGCTGCCGGACTGATCCACCTAGCGCCTAGCAGCACCCCACAGGCTCCGGCTTGTGGGGTGTTCGCTTGCCCGCCAATTGCGAATGATTCGCATTTGCAATCCACCCAAGGTTGTGCCCCGGGGCTCCGGCCTCGGGGATTTTTTGTGCCCCAATTTTGGCCAGCGTTGGGCCTCATGGGGGTGGGG
>Ga0208546_1000424_pt1 | contig 15752 bp, 17 predicted proteins | sample DEB19_08_DNA_4_FD_184528 | JGI IMG/M metagenome (GOLD analysis project Ga0208546, IMG submission 184528) | Aqueous microbial communities from the Delaware River and Bay under freshwater to marine salinity gradient to study organic matter... | ecosystem: Environmental > Aquatic > Marine > Coastal...
AGGCAGCGGGGTTTTATCTTTTTATGTTGGTTGCAAGCCAGAAAAAGCGGAAGAGGCGATTAAGATCATTCAATCTATCTTGCAAGATGTGGCAAATAATGGATTAACGGATGAGGAGATCTCTCGTGCTAAGGGGGCTGTCTCTGGGGCACTAGTTCTTAGCCAAGAGGACACTGGTTCGCGAATGACTCGAATTGGTAAAAGTGAATTGGTATATGGGCAAGTTCTTAGCTTTGATGAAATTCTGCGTGAGATTGCCGATGTAACACAGGATCAAATAAAGGAAATTGCCCGCCAAATCCTGCCGGAATCTCCTACCCTTGCGGTAGTGGGACCATTTAGATCCACAAGTAAATTTGAGAGGCTGATCAAATGAAGGTTGCAGTATTAGGCGCTAAGGGAAGAATGGGCGCAGAGGCAGTGGCAGCAATTAATGCTGCAACTGATTTAACTCTAAGTGCTGCATTAGATTTAGGTGATTCACTAGAAAAACTAGTTTCAACTGGTACTGAAATAGTAGTTGATTTCACTACACCTGATTCAGTTATGAAAAATCTTGAATTTGCTATCAATAATGGTATTCATGTTGTAGTTGGCACTACTGGCTTTGATGATAAGAAACTTGCGCAGCTTAAAACATTATTGAGTAATCATCCAAAGGTTGGCGCACTAATTGCCCCAAACTTTGGTTTAGGTGCCGTGTTAATGATGCAATTCTCGCAAACTGCTGCAAAATATTTTGAAAGTGCTGAAATTGTTGAGATGCACCATGCACATAAGGTGGATGCCCCATCGGGAACTGCAATTCGAACTGCACAAATGATTACAGATGCTAGAAAGCAAAGTAAGAAACCGGCTATGCCTGATTCAACAAAATCTGAGCTACCTGGCGCACGGGGTGGAAAAGTTGGGGATGTGCCAGTGCATTCAATTAGATCTCACGGATATGTTGCACATCAAGAGGTTATTTTCGGTGACGCTGGAGAGACTTTAACAATTCGCCATGATTCAATAAATCGGGCAGGATTTATGCCAGGAGTACTAATCGGAGTGAGAAATGTTGCAAAATATCCGGGCCTTACCGTAGGTTTGGAAAACTATATGGGAGGTATGTAATGAGTGAGATAACTATGTACGGCGCAGAGTGGTGTGGAGATTGCCGTAGATCAAAGAAGTTCTTAGATGCAAATAACGTTCAATACAACTACATCGATGTAGAAGCAGATGCATCAGCTTCAGAAAAGGTTATTGAAATTAACGGTGGCATGCGGTCAATTCCAGTAATTCTATTTTCAGATGGAACACACCTTACAGAGCCATCAGATGCAGCACTTAAGGAAAAATTAGAGGCGCTGAAAGTTCTCTAAAACCAGTTATAAATTGCTGCAGATGTGATTGCGGCTGAGATCACAACTACTGGAAATGGTGCTTTGAACTTTAGAGCGACTAGAGCTACTAGTACTCCAGCAAATCTTTGATCAATAACTAGTTCCTTTTTATTAGCAAAGGTTTGCACTCCCACTAATGCGCTAAGTAAAACTATTGGCACTAGTGCATTAATTTTCATAATGCTTGGTCGATTAAGCCATTTTTCTGGAACGCTATGACCGATATATTTATTCAAAAAAGCGGTCAAACTTGCCCCAATTACTGCAATCCAGATGGCGCTCATTTTTTCAATCCAAAAATTATCGCAAGTAGTACTGTAGTAATAATCGGAATACCAGCAGCAGTAATAGGAGTTAGTATTAAAGCCCATGCAATAGCTACAGCTGAAACTACAAAATGAGTTTTGTTTTTAAGGCGTGGCCAAATCAAACCGCAAAAAGCTGCAGGAACTGCCGCATCTAACCCCCACACAGATGGATCACCAATTGCACTAGCTCCTAAAGCGCCAAGGAATGTGAATAAGTTCCAAAAAACATAAACACCAATTCCAGTAATATAAAAACCTCTTCTGCGATCAGCATCATTTTCCTGCAAGGTAGCAACCGCTGTTGATTCATCAATAGTTATTTGTGCAGCAAGAATTCGCTTTAAACCTTTAACTTTTAATATTGGCGCCATTTGCAGGCCATAAAGAGCGTTTCTAAATCCAAGTAAGGTTGAGGTTGCAATTGCACTAACTGCCGAACCACCAGCTCCCATAATTCCAACTACCGCAAATTGCGATGCACCTGAGAAGAGCAGAATTGAGAGCAAGCAGGTTTGCAAGATTGAAAAACCAGCAGTCACTCCAGCGGCTCCGAAGGCTGCGCCGTAAAGTCCGACGGTAAATGCAACGCTAAGGGCGGTGCGATCAACCTGATTTTTCTTTGGATTTACTGACACGCCGACACTTTAATCCAGCCAATCACCAATCACCAAAGATAGGGTCGCAACCATGAGTGATGAGATCATATTTAGAGACGATATGTCGGTAGAGCTTGTTAAATCAAGTGCAAGTGATGCTGATGTTATTTGGGCAGCCCGTGTATCAACCGCTGGCGATAAGTCATTGGAAGATGTTGGCGCAGATGCGGCGAAATCTGAAGGTCTTATTAATTATTTAGCACGCGAGCGACATGGCTCTCCATTTGAACATACCTCAATGACTTTCTTCATCTCAGCTCCTATTTTTGTTTTTCGTGAGTTCATGAGACATCGAATTGCCTCTTATAACGAGGAAAGTGGAAGGTATCGAGAGTTAAAACCTGTTTTTTACATTCCAAGTAAAGAGCGAAAGTTAGTCCAAATAGGTAAAGCGGGCGCCTATACATTTGTTGATGGCACACCAGAGCAGTTTGAAATAACAGTTGCTGCAATTAAAGAGACTTGTAAATTAGCTTATGCAAATTATCAAAAAATGTTAGACGCAGGTGTGGCACGTGAAGTTGCTAGAGCAGTTTTACCAGTTACTTTGTACTCATCAATGTATGTCACAATGAATGCACGAGCGTTAATGAATTTTCTTTCACTAAGAACTGCACGCGAAGGATCACATTTTCCCTCCTATCCACAACGGGAAATTGAGATGGTGGCGGAGAAAATGGAAGCACATTTTGCCAAGTTAATGCCGATTACCTACGGAGCATTTCAAAAATCTGGCCGCATAGCCCCGTAAATAAGCGGTAGCCTTAACCCATGCAAATCACACCACCATTTGGTCGGCTAATCACCGCCATGGTTACTCCGTTTTCAAAATCAGGTGAGATTGATTGGGCTGGTGTTGAAAAGATTGCGGCACATTTAGTTTCAACAGGACATGATGGAATTGCAGTTAATGGGACAACAGGTGAGGCGCCAACAACCTCTGATGATGAGAAAGACCAGATTATTAAAGTCGTCCGCAAAGTTGTAGGCGATAATATTAAAATTGTTGCAGGTGCTGGAAATAATGAGACATCACATTCAATTGAGCAAGCACAGCGCGCTGCTAAAGCAGGGGCAGACGGTTTATTAGTTGTTACCCCTTATTACAACAAACCACCCCAAGCTGGAATCGAAGCTCACTTTAGAGCAATGGCAGATGCCACTGATTTGCCAGTCATGATGTATGACATTCCTGGTCGTACTGGTGTTGAAATTGAATCAGATACGATTGTAAAACTCGCAGAACATAAAAATATTGCAGCGTTGAAAGATGCAAAGGGCAATCCAGCAGCGACCTCATGGGTTATAAAACGCTCTTCGATTCCTGTTTATTCTGGTGATGATATTTTGAATCTGCCATTACTTTCAGTTGGCGCAGTGGGATTTGTTTCAGTTTGTGGTCATACTGTTGGCGCAGATTTAAGAATTATGCTCGATGCATGGTTTGCTGGAAATTCTGCCAAAGCATTAGAGATGCATCAAAAACTTCTGCCAGTATTTACTGGAACATTCCGCACACAAGGTGCGATATTAACTAAGGCTGCCTTAAATTTGATGGGCCTTCCTGGCGGATTTACAAGATTGCCACTTGTTGATGCAACTGATGCGCAAATTGCGCAATTAAAGGTTGATCTACAAGCAGGCGGCGTTAAATTAAAATAATTAGATGAATCATCCCCATCCGGGTCTGCCTTACCCTGCAAAGTTAGCTAAAAAAACCCTTCGGATAGTAGCGCTCGGCGGCTTAGGTGAAATTGGCCGCAACATGACAGTGTTTGAGTATGAGGGGAGATTATTAATTGTTGATTGCGGTGTGTTATTTCCAGGCGATGATCAACCAGGTATTGATTTAATTTTGCCTGATTTTTCATACCTGAAAGACCGAATGAATGATATTGAGGCAATATTTCTTACCCATGGCCATGAAGATCATATTGGCGCTGTTCCTTACTTGCTTAGAGAACGCAGTGATATAAGGATTATTGGATCTCAGCTAACACTTGCATTTGTTGCACCTAAATTAAAGGAGCGTCGAATCACTGCGCCAATGACCCAAGTTAAAGCTGGGCAAGTTGAACAAGTTGGACCATTTACTTTGGAATTTGTAACGGTTAATCATTCAATCCCAGATTCATTGGCGGTTGCAATTAAAACACCTGCCGGAGTTATCTTACATACTGGAGATTTTAAAATGGACAAAATGCCGCTAGATGGCAAAGTAACAGATCTAGAAACATTTGCTCGATTAGGAAAAGAGGGAGTTGATTTATTCTTAGTTGACTCAACAAATGCTGATGTGCCAGGACTGACTGTTGCAGAAAAAGACATCTATCCAGCGTTAAAAGAGGCAATCGATAAGACACCTAGGAGAGTAGTTGTTACCTCATTTGCATCACATGTTCACAGAATTCAGCAGGTATTAAACGCTGCTAATGAATCAAATCGCAAGGTTGCATATGTTGGCAGATCAATGATTCGGAATATGAAATTAGCTGAGGACTTAGGTTATTTAAAGGTGCCAAATGGTTTAGTTGTTGATTACAAAGATATCGATTCCTTCGGTGACAAAATTGTATTAGTTTGTACTGGCTCGCAAGGTGAACCACTTGCAGCACTTTCTAGAATCGCAAATGGTGACCATGAAATCCAAGTAGGCAAAGGTGACACAGTAGTTTTAGCATCCTCTCTGATTCCGGGCAATGAGAAATCTGTTTACCGTGTTATAAATGAATTAACTAGATTTGGTGCTCATGTTGTTCATAAAGGAAATGCCATGGTTCACGTATCTGGACATGCATCCGCTGGAGAATTACTGCATTGTTATGAAGTAGTTAAACCTAAAAATGTTTTACCGGTACATGGTGAGTGGCGCCATATGAGAGCAAATGCAGACCTTGCAATGAAATCCGGATTATCTGAGCACAATGTTGTAATTGCAGAGAATGGAATAACTATTGATGTGGCCGATGGCCATGCTGACATTTCAGGCTCAGTACCTTGTGGTTATGTTTACGTTGATGGACAAAGTGTTGGTGAGATAACTGAAAGTTCACTAAAGGATCGTAGAATTTTAGGGGATGAAGGGTTTATATCAGTTGTAGTTGTTATTGATTCCCAAAGCGGAAAAATAGTTGCAGGGCCTGATATTCATGCGCGAGGATTTACCGAGGATAAAACTTTATTTGACGATGTTAAGGGTGATATCGAAAAAGCATTAAGCAAGGCAGTTGCTGGTGGTTTTAATGGAACGCATCAATTATCTCAAGTAGTACGAAAAACCATTGGTAGCTGGGTAGGGGAGGAGCATCGTCGTAAGCCGATGATCATTCCGTTAGTTGTTGAGGTTTAATAAACCTTTTTCTTAACTTTCTAGCCAAAGTGCGTGCCGATTACGGCTTGAAATTAACTTATTCTTTAGGCTTATCTTCTTATGGCAAAGAAAAAATCAACAAAGAAATCTAATTTCTTTGCACCCATCCTGCGAGGTATTGGCTGGCTTTGGCGTTTAATCGCACGAGCAATTGGAAGTAGCGTTCGATTCATATTTAGATCTTCAAAAGAGTTAGATCCAGCTCACCAACGAGATGGGATTGCATTCTTCTTATTTATTCTGGCCCTAATTTCTGCAGCAGGCGTTTGGTTTGATCTTAATAACCAATTAGGTAGAGCCACCTATTCATTCTTATTTGGTGGAGTTGGCCTACTAGCCAACTTGGTTCCCGTGATGTTTATATTTTTTGCATATCGACTATTTAAATCTACTGATAATTCAGCCGATATTGGAAGAATTTCTATTGGAACAATTCTGATCTTGGTTAGTACTACATCGTTATCTCACATAATTAATGGTTCAACTGGGACTGGCGCGACTGCAATGCGAGATGGTGGTGGCTGGATTGGCTATGCAGCATCAACTGGATTGGTTGCACTAGTCACTGAAGTACTGGCGATACCTATTTTTCTAATCTTCTTAATATTTGGTTTGTTGGTAATCACCAAGACTCCTCTTTCAAAAGTTTTGTCCCAAATCGGAAAACTCTTTAACTTAGGAAGAGCTGGAATCAGCAATGTTAGGGCTAGAAGAGCAGAGCGTTTGGTTGATGAAGATTTTGAAGTGAGTGAGAGTCCACCTTTTGAATCGCCTTTGGTTAAAGACTTAGTCCAAGAGTTTGAACCTCAGCAATTAGATTATGAGGTTGAGCTTGAGGATTTTGATGAGATAACTCAAGAAGTGCCGAAGATTAGTAAGCCTGTAAAGAGTGAGACCACCAGACCTCAGCAACTTCTACTTTCATCGGACGCGAAGTATGAATTACCACCAGCTGATTTACTTCGTGGTGGACCAGCAAGCAAGGGAAAATCTAAGGTTAATGAAACTGTTGTGGCTGCACTTAAACAAGTCTTTGAACAATTTGATGTTGATGCTCAAGTTACCGGATTCATGCGCGGACCAACAGTAACTAGATATGAAGTTGAGTTGGGAAATGGCGTAAAAGTTGAGGCAATTTCAGCTCTATCTAAAAATATTGCATATGCGGTGGCCAGTGGTGAAATTAGAATCCTTTCGCCAATCCCTGGAAAATCTGCAGTCGGAATTGAAATTCCAAACTCAGATAGAGAGATTGTGGCTCTAGGCGATGTTCTTAGGTCTTCGGTCTCATCAAGCGATACCCATCCAATGTTGATCGCGCTAGGAAAAGATGTTGAAGGATCATTCTTGTGTGCAAACCTTGCAAAAATGCCACACCTTTTAGTAGCAGGTGCAACTGGCGCAGGTAAATCTTCAATGATTAACTCTTTGGTAGTTTCAATCTTAATGCGAGCAACTCCGGATGAGGTGCGCCTAGTTCTAATAGATCCAAAACGAGTGGAATTAACTAATTATGAGGGCGTACCACATTTAATTGCACCAATCATTACAAATCCAAAGAAGGCCGCTGACGTTTTATCTTGGGTAGTGCGTGAAATGGAAATGCGTTACGACGATCTTTCAGTTTTTGGCTTTAGGCATATTGATGATTTCAATAAAGCAGTCAAGGCTGGCAAGGTCACCCAACCAGCTGGCAGTGAGCGCACACTTGAGCCATATCCTTATTTATTGGTAATTGTTGATGAGTTAGCAGATTTAATGATGGTTGCCGCACGTGAAGTTGAAGAATCTATTGTACGTATTACTCAATTAGCAAGAGCTGCAGGAATTCATTTAGTGCTTGCAACACAACGTCCTAGCGTTGATATTGTTACAGGTTTAATCAAAGCCAATGTGCCATCTCGTCTATCTTTTGCAACGAGCAGCTTGGCAGATTCACGGGTTATTTTAGATACACCGGGAGCCGAGAAATTAGTAGGCCAGGGTGATGGTTTATTCCTGCCAATGGGAGCAAGCAAGGCAGTACGAATTCAGGGAGCTTATGTCTCAGAACGCGAAATTGAAGCAGTTGTAAATCATGTTAAAGCTCAACTGCAACCGGTTTATCGAATTGATTTAAATGCACCAATCAAATCAATGGCAGTCACTGATGATGTGGGCGATGATTTAGATTTGTTGTTACAAGCAATTCAACTAGTAGTTTCAACTCAGTTTGGATCAACATCTATGTTGCAGCGAAAGTTAAGGGTTGGTTTTGCAAAAGCTGGGCGATTAATGGACCTAATGGAGAGTCGAGGAATTGTTGGTCCAAGTGAAGGATCAAAAGCTAGAACTGTTTTGATTAATGCAGAGCAAATGCCAGATGTACTGGAGTCGATTAGGGGTAATCAGTAGTTCACTTGGCGGGGTGAGTGGATGGGTGAAAATTCTTTAAACCCATAATTGAGCGTGCTGACCCCCAAAAATTTCTCAAAATTTATTGTCGATTGCAGCCCCTAAGTTCTACCATTAAGCCTCCCCAAAGCAGGATTGGTTAGCTAAATGCAAAGCAAATCTTCACTAGCGCAGGCAAGAGAAACTGCTGGCTTAACCGTTGAACAAATCTCTGCATTAACAAATATTCGAGTTGCTGTGATTAAAGATTTAGAAAATAACTCAGTTGATATCTGTGGAGGTATTGCATATGCCCGCGGACATATCCGAACTATTGCGAAGGTTTTAAATCAAAAAACTCCTAAATCAATCTCCTTTGACGCCGACTTAATCGTTGCCGAGATAGAGGCAGCACAGAGCAACGATGGTAGAAAGATAATTGAGCGTTTAGCAGAGAACAATGTTGCGGATAAACCAAAAGAGAAAAAACGAATGAAGTTTAAAACATTGGCCACAATTTCAGCTACGGTATTAAGCATTGGCTTTGTAGCACAGGTTGCAATAAATAATGTTTCAAATATTGATGTTGATACCTCTCAAATCACAACTACTCGTAAGAGCTTTCAAAACGAAGCAGCTAGTACACCATCAGGTGTTAACTTAGTAGTGACCGGAATCAATGGAAAAAGTTGGATTGGCCTAACTAATGCAAATGGTGAGCAAGTATTTAATGGACAAATTTCATCAGGTCAAGTTGCAACTTTTACCGATCCACAATTAATCAAAGCGGTGATTGGAAATGCTGGTGCGGTCAAGTTAAATCTCAACGGCTCAGATTTAGGAGTGGCTGGAGCCGAAGGTGAGGTAGTTCGCTTAGATTTTGATGCGAATGGACAGTTGTAATTCGCTAAATTAGAAGTTATGCAAGCCCTGCGCTGTATCCTTAGCGCACAGTGAGTTCAAAAATCCTTGATGAGAAAAAACCACGCACGGTTGCGTTGGTTACTTTGGGTTGTGCCCGAAATGAAACAGACTCAGAGGAGTTAGCTGGACGGCTTGCTGCAGATGGTTGGCAATTAGTTACCAATCCTGCTGATGCTGAAATTGCGGTAATTAATACATGTGGGTTTATCGAAAGTGCTAAGAAAGATTCGATTGACGCCTTAATTCAAGCCCACTCACTTAAGGCAAACGGTGTAACTAAAGCGGTGGTAGCAGTTGGCTGTATGGCTGAGAGGTATGGCACCGAACTTGCTCAAGAAATGAGTGAGACTGATGCCATCTTAAGTTTTGATGATTACAAAGATATTTCAGAGCGCTTAAATACCATTATTGAGGGTGGAAAGATTAAAACCCATGTACCAAAAGATCGCAGAACTTTGCTCCCAATCGCACCAGTTGATCGTGCTACCAGCCGAGATTTAGCCAAGGGCAAAGAGATAAATCCGCTTGGCACAGTACTGCGCAAACGACTTGATAATGCACCAATTGCGCCATTAAAAATCGCTAGCGGATGCGATCGAAGATGTTCATTTTGTGCCATCCCATACTTTCGTGGCTCCTTCATCTCTCGTAAACCAGCTGAAATTATTGAAGAAGCAAAGTGGTTGGCAGATAATGGAGTTACTGAGCTTTACCTAGTCAGCGAAAACACCACCTCATTTGGCAAAGATTTTGGCGATTTAAAAATGATGGAGAAAATGCTGCCTGAACTTTCTAAGATTGAAGCAATCAAGCGAATCAGACTTTCCTATCTGCAACCAGCAGAGGTTAGGCCAACCTTGCTGCAAGCGATGATTTCAGTAGATAAAGTAGTTCCTTACTTTGATCTATCTTTCCAACATGCCAATGGCGATCTGCTTAGAAGTATGCGCAGATTTGGCGATGGTGAGAAATTCTTACATCTAATCTCACAAATTAGAGCGCTTTCGCCAACTGCCGGGATTAGATCAAACTTTATTGTGGGTTTTCCTGGGGAAAGTGATGCTGCGTTTATGGATCTAATTGAGTTTTTATCGCAAGCACAATTAGATGCGATTGGAGTTTTTGGATACTCAGATGAGGATAAAACTGAAGCTGAAACTCTTCCAAATAAGGTTGCACCAGAGATAATTGCTGAAAGAGTTTCTGAGCTTTCAACTTTAGTAGATGAGTTAATTACGCAACGGTCTGAGATGAGAATTGGTGAGAAAATTTCTGTATTAATTGAGGATGAAGGTGAACAAGAGGGAAGAGCTGAGCATCAAGGCCCTGATGTTGATGGTTCAACCTTTGTGAAATCTCGAAACAAGTATCGGGTTGGTGATTATGTAGATGCAGTTGTCAGCGATGTCGCAGGTGTAGATTTGATTGCGCAGGTAATATGAAAAAGATTGAACGTCCCAATTTGCCAAATTCACTTACAATTTTTCGAATTGTAGCTTTGCCCTTTTGCGCATATGCCTTATTCAAAAATGGTGGTGAAGATGAAAACTGGCGAATTATTGCCTTCACCTTGTTTTTTATCGTTGGCTTAAGCGATATTTTAGATGGCAAGATCGCTCGGGATCGAAATCAAATTACCGAATTTGGAAAATTACTAGATCCAATTGCTGATAAAGCAATGTTGGCAACTGCAACCGTTGGCGCCTCACTGCTTGGCTATTTATCATGGTGGGTAACGGCAATATTTTTAATCCGAGAGGTTGCTGTAACAATCTTGCGATTTGCGGTGATTAAAAAGGGTGTTATCCCAGCAAGTAAAGGTGGCAAACTTAAGACTTTTTTCCAGAATTTTGGTGTGGGATTTTATATATTGCCATTGCCTACCGTGTTAAACCTACCCCGTGATATCTTCATGGCAATTGCCGTATATTTAACAATTTCAACTGGCGTGGATTACTTTAGAAAGGCATTAAAGAAGTGAGCATGCAAGTGCTGTCTAAATCTATTGTTAAAAAACTGACAAAAAAGGGCTTAACTCTTTCAGTTGCTGAATCAGTAACTGCCGGCGGCTTGGCAAGTGAATTGACCAATATCGCTGGTTCATCAAAGGTTTTTAAAGGTGGTGTAATTGCATATAGTGATGAGGTTAAGATCTCTGAATTAAAAATTAGTAAAGCAGATTTAAAAAAACACACCGCCGTTTCAGAGGAGATCGCAATTGCTATGGCACAAGGTGTGAGAAAGAAATTAAAAACAGATTACGCAATTTCCACTACTGGGGTAGCAGGACCTGGTAAGGCATATGGCCAGAAAGCCGGAACTGCCTGGGTTGGGGTATCAAGTAAAAATGAGAGTTTTGCAGTGGCTTTGGCCCTTTCCGGTGACAGGGAATCGATCCGACATGCCATTATTACCAGCGCATTAGCAGCTCTAGAGCGTATTCTTAAGCCGTGATACTTCTACGAACTCATATCGGAAGCACATTGCGTGCTGCCCGGATTGAACAAGGACGCACCCTTCGCGATGTTGCAAAGAGCGCTCGAGTTTCTCTTGGTTATTTATCTGAGGTTGAGCGCGGACACAAAGAAGCATCAAGTGAGTTATTAAATGCAATTTGCTCAGCCCTTGATCTATCTCTTTCCACAATCTTGGTTGATGTTGCCACTGTGGTTAAAAACCACGAATCCCCAGTACTAACAATCTCGACTTTGCAAGTGGTAGAGACCGCAGCTTAAATTGTCAGCCGAGCCGGCGGCACCACTTTACGCCCGCCAAACTCTTACCAGCAACAAATCTCGCGCAGCTATCTTTAATGGCGCAAAGGCAGTAATCGCTGAGGTTGGAAATTACCAATCCAATATTGCAGATATTGCACTGCGAGCGCAGGTTTCAAAAGCCACAATTTACAATCAATTCGCCGACAAAGCCGAGATGATGGAGTGCTTAGTTGAGGCTGAAGTTACTAGATTGATTGATATTGCCCTGAACGCTTCTTCAAGACAAGAGGCGTTATACCTACTTTCAAAAGAGATCTCCCAAGATATTGCACTTCGCAAATTAGTTGAAAGTGATCCACTAGATATTGCAAAATTAGTAACTATCACTCCTCATCCAACCTGGGTTTTAGTTCATCAGGGGATTGCTAAGGTTTTTGGCGCAGACTCAGCAACCTTAGGAGTAATTCTTCGCTGGTTAATTGGCCAAATCCCATCGCCAATTACCCAAGAGGAGTCATTGCAGCAATCAAGGCGATTATCTGCCACCTTATTTAGCTAGTAATTTTTTAATATGCGCATCTCAGAGCTCAGATCTCGATTAGCAGATTACTTTCCAGATTCAGATACCTATGCCAGAGATATCATCCACGCAGAGCTGGGCGGCATAAGTGTTAATGCTGCAATTGAGATTGGTATGGAGCCAGATGAGATTTGGAAGGCGGTCATCCGCCATAACCCTTCGATGCCAGCTAAGTACAGATAACGGCGTGTCCTAGCCCGGTTTTACCCTTTCGAACAGTTGTTCGATACAATTATCCCGCCCAACCAGAGCGGTTCCACAGTTCCGCTGGCACCTGCTGCCAGCCGTCAGTGATCTTCCGTACCTTCTGGACCGAACAATATGACCTCGCTACTGGAGATGAAAAACCCAAGAGCTGGTCAAGGAGATGAAAGGAAACAAATCAACTATGGCCTCTGCAAATAGAGAACCACAAGATGATAAAAAAGAAGATAAACGATCTAGTGATCGTGCTAAATCCCTAGATACCGCCCTTGCCCAAATCGAGCGTCAGTTCGGTAAAGGATCGGTAATGAAAATGGGAGATCGCAAAGCTGTTGCCATGGAGGTTATTCCAACTGGCTCAGTTGCATTAGATATCGCACTCGGCGTCGGTGGCTTGCCACGTGGCCGCGTTGTTGAAATCTATGGCCCAGAATCATCTGGTAAAACAACGGTGGCATTGCATGCAATTGCAAATGCACAAAAAGCTGGCGGTATTGCAGCATTTATTGATGCTGAGCACGCCCTTGATCCTGAGTATGCAAAGAAACTTGGCGTTGATATTGATGCGCTACTTGTTTCCCAACCAGATACTGGTGAACAAGCCCTTGAAATTATGGATATGTTGGTCAGGTCAGGTGCGATTGATATTGTCGTAGTTGACTCAGTTGCAGCTTTAGTACCACGAGCTGAAATTGAAGGCGAGATGGGTGACTCACATATGGGTCTGCAAGCCCGCCTTATGTCACAAGCACTTCGTAAAATGACTGGCGCACTGCACCAATCAAATACCACTGCAATCTTTATCAATCAGCTGCGAGATAAGATCGGTGTTTTCTTTGGCTCACCTGAGACAACTACCGGTGGAAAAGCGCTTAAGTTCTACGCATCAGTTCGTATGGATGTACGCAGAATTGAAACCTTAAAAGATGGTCAAGAGGCGGTTGGTAATAGAACTCGCGTCAAAATTGTTAAGAACAAGGTTGCGCCCCCATTTAAGCAAGCAGAGTTTGACATCATTTACGGCGTTGGCATTAGCCGTGAAGGTTCATTAATTGATCTTGGTGTTGAAGCTGGCATCGTTAAGAAATCGGGCGCCTGGTTCACCTACGAAGGTGATCAACTAGGTCAGGGTAAAGAAAATGCCCGTGCCTTCTTAATTGATAATCCAGATCTAGCCAATGATATTGAGAAGAAGATTCGGGCATCATATGTGCCAGCTGAAATTGACCCGGCACTAGTGGCAGCAGTTGATGAGGCCACAGCTGATGTTGAGTTCTAATCTCTAACTCATTTAAAAATACCTTGAAGAAAAATCAAGAGGTAGTAGCTGATCCCTACTCCGAGGCGATGTCGATTGCGTTATACGCTCTCGCCCCACGCGCTAAGAGTAGGGATGAGTTATTTAAACAATTATTAAAACGTGGTGTTGATGCTGTCAATGCCAATGCAGTTTTAGATTCATTGGAGCTGCAAGGTTTATTAAATGATCTAGAGTTTGCCAAATTATGGAGTGAATCTAGGCAGCGGGCGAAGAAATTAAGTAAGCGAGTAATTGCCGGTGAGCTACGAACTAAGGGAGTCTCACAAGATATTATCAATGAGGTTATTGAAGGCATTGATGATGAGTCTGAGTACAACCAAGCTTTTTTATTGGCAGAGCGAAAATATAAATCAATTGCCCATCTAGATCCTGAGGTCGTATATCGAAGAATTTCAGGTTTATTAGCGCGTAAAGGATATGGTCATGGAGTTTGCGCAAGAATTATGCGGGAGTTAACTCAGGTTAATTAGCAAGTAGAATTGGGCATATGCCTACCTTTGTAGTTGAAACCTACGGCTGTCAGATGAATGTTCATGACTCCGAACGTATTTCAGGCCTGTTACTTGATGCGGGTTACACCCAGGCATTGGCAGATACTCAACCCGATTTAGTTGTTTTCAATACCTGTGCGGTTAGAGAAAATGCCGATAATAAACTTTATGGAAATCTATCCTTTTTAGCACCACGCAAAAAAAGAGATCCAAACTTTCAAATTGCAGTTGGCGGTTGCATGGCGCAAAAAGATCAGGATGCGATTATTAAGCGTGCTCCATATGTAGATGTGGTATTTGGAACTCACAATATTGGCTCTCTGCCAATTTTGTTAGAACGTGCTCGAATTGAGGAAGCATCTCAAGTTGAAATTAAAGAATCACTTGAGCACTTCCCATCCACCTTGCCAGTCAAACGTGATTCTGCCTTTTCGGCATGGGTTTCAGTATCAGTGGGTTGTAATAACACCTGCACATTTTGCATCGTGCCATCTCTGCGTGGAATTGAGAAAGACCGCCCGGCGGATGAGATTATGAAAGAGGTTAAAGCATTAGTTGCGCAAGGAGTAATTGAAATTACCTTACTCGGCCAGAATGTGAATGCATATGGTGTTGATTTTGGTGATCGAGGTGCTTTTGCAAAATTACTTCGCAGCTGTGGTGAGGTTGAAGGTTTAGAGCGGGTTAGGTTTATGTCGCCTCATCCAAGAGATTTCACAGATGATGTAATCCAAGCGATGGCACAGACAAAAAATGTTATGCCACACCTACACATGCCATTGCAATCAGGCAGCAATAAGATTTTACAAGCGATGCGCCGTTCCTATCGCAGAGAAAGATACTTAGGAATTATTGAAAAGGTGCGAGATTCTCTTCCTGAGGCCGCAATTACCACCGACATAATTGTTGGCTTTCCAGGGGAAAGTGATGATGATTTTGCCCAAACTATTGATTTAGTTAAACAAGCTAAATTTTCAGCAGCTTATACATTTCAATACTCAAAGAGACCGGGCACACCTGCTGCCACAATGCCTGACCAAATAGCTGATGATGTGATGGCGCAGCGGTATAACCAACTGCATAAAATTCAGCAGGAGATTTCAAAGAGTGAAAATGAGAAGTTAATTGGCAAAGATATTGAATTGTTGGTTTCAGGACATGAAGGCCGTCATGATATTGATCAAAACCGGATGAATGGGCGCAGCACAGATTTTAGGCTTACCCATTTTGATAATTCAGCTAATCTGGCAAGACCTGGTGATTTAGTTAAGGTGAAGGTAGTGGAGGCTTTTGCAAACCACATTGTGGCAAGCGCACCGATATCTGTAACTAGGACTCGTGGTGGCGATGCTCATGAACGTTGGATGGCAGAAAAAGGGGATAAAAAGATTTTACTTGGGATACCAACATTGGCATCTTT
>Ga0208546_1000427_pt1 | contig 15694 bp, 30 predicted proteins | sample DEB19_08_DNA_4_FD_184528 | JGI IMG/M metagenome (GOLD analysis project Ga0208546, IMG submission 184528) | Aqueous microbial communities from the Delaware River and Bay under freshwater to marine salinity gradient to study organic matter... | ecosystem: Environmental > Aquatic > Marine > Coastal...
CCTTCTGGTTCTGCATCTGCATCTCTATACCTTTACGGGTATATTCAGCCTCTAGCGTCTGACGCTCCAGATCCAACTTAGCAGCCTCAATCTGCGCCTTAGCCTGTGTCTTTTCACGCTCTACCTGTGCCAACATCTGCGCCACTTCTGCCTGTGCATCTGGCTTAGGCTCCTGTGGTTGCGACAACTGCTGGTCTTGCTCAGGCGTAATCTCATTCATAAACGCATTAGCATCTTTGAAACCAGCCGCTTCAATGAACTTTGCTAACGTGTTGCGGTATTGACCAATAGAAACAAGTGGATTCGATGGCCCATAAGCCTGAATAATCTGCTCCTGCTTTGCCAAAACCATCTGAAGCATCGTCAGTTTCTGATCCCGGTCACCAGAACCCAGACCAACATTAACGGATACATCGTACTCATTAGCCCATGTACGAGGGTCAAACTGCACGTACTTGCCTCTCATACGGACGATCTTTGGCTTGTCTTGATACTTGCCCAACAGATGCAGAATGCCCTTAAACAAGCTCTTAACGCCTGTCTCAGCAAAGATACGAGCAATCAACTCCAGCTTGCCAGAGTTCGACTTGACCATCGCAGCTACAGCAGCAGCCGTTACGTTAGACAAAACATCTGGATCAAGACCTTGTTGCGCGTCATTAACACCAGTGCGCTTAGTCTGTACCTCGTCCATGTACTGCAACATTGGCATAGCCTGACCAAAGGTAGACTGAACCTGAAGCGGAACCAAAGCGTTAGGACTCTTAAGACGGACAATGCCACCAGGAGTAGCGTTAAGCAGGTCATCCAAGTTCACCTGACCATCTACAGCACCAACCCGGTTGTTATTCGTTAGGTAGAGATTATCGAGAGACTGACGAGTAACAGTGGACTTGATAAGCTGGATGTCCATAGTCCGATCTGCCAGCGACTGACCGAAGAACTTATGCGGAATTGGAATAGGACAGATACTATGGAACGGAATGTAATCGCAGTCTTCATCTTCGAGTATTTCCGATCCGCAATACACAATCCTACGCAACTCAGCGATACCGTCATCATTCTCGTCAATACGGATATAGCACTCGTATACCTCAACCGTCTGCATAGCAGGGTCAATGGATTGAGTCTGGTCTGGCTGCTCCGAGTTATCAAAACGAGCAACACGCTCAGGAGAGAAGCTCAGATCGTCATAAGAAGGTAGCCCATCTACGATGTCTTTATCGTAGCCCATTGCAATCAATTCTGACCGCTGCATGAGCTTACGATGAGCTACAAAAGGAGCATCCTCGATATTCCTAGCCGCCTTGGAAATCAGGAACTCCTCCGGAGGAACGTTCTCAATCTTTACACAACCGTACTTCTTAACCCGCTTGACCGTAACGTCATACGATGGAGCCATTACAGGCATACCAATCATATCCATGCCAGCAGGAATCATCTCAACCTTCTGACGGACTACCTCTAGCGACTCATCAGACAACAGCAGAGCCAACTCATCCTCAGTCAGGTTCTTGTATTTCTCTTTAGTAACATCTTCCTTGGCATCCCAGTACGATTTGACAACACCAACCTTCTGGAGCAGCGCATCTTTAAACCAGTTATGCAGGATCAACAGACCTTCGTTCTCACGATAGAACACCCAGTTAGCGTAGTCTGTAGCCTGTTTAGCTGATTCCTCGTCATCGAATGACTTAGGCTCAAAGTAGACAATATCCTCGGTTGTCGTAAAGACACGGATAAGTTGTGGCAATGCACCATCGATAGCCTCAGCTACCTCACCAGTGACGATCTGGCTGCGTCCTTCTACCTCGTTACCATACGGATTACGGAGATAGTAATCTAGCGCCTTACGACGATCTTCGGTGGTTTCTGTCTCAAGGTAGCCGATAGAGTCATCAATCTCAGCCTCGACGATGCTCTTGATTTGGCCTTCATCCATCTTCATAGCAAGCCCTTACAGGAATTTTGCTTATTATACAACCCATTTTGCGTTAATAGGCAACTCGGAAGACCATGAATCATCGCTCTCGTCAAGCCCTATTGCTAGGTATCTAAAGGCATCGGAATAGTGGCTAGACCAGTCATGCAAGGGCTTATCGTAGAACACCTGCTGCTTCTCGTTATATTCCCTACGATAGTTGCGTAGAGCATCGAGTCCAGCCTTGGTTTTGTGGTCAAACCAGCAACGTGGCAATATCCTACGGACAGCTTGTATTCCATCGGCTACAGATAGTCTAGGCGCAACCGTAATCTCAAGCCCAGCTTCGTTAAGAACCTCCTTGCGGCTCTTGCCAGTGCCTAGTTCCCTTACCTCAACGTCATGCGGAAGTATTTGCGAGAAGCCTTCGTAGCGGTTCTCCCTGAGCCATGATACATACCAGTCCAGACCGACTCCGTGGTTCTCGATGCAGTCAATAAGCCTGATTTCCTTGCCAGCCAGTTGAGCCACCCATAGACAAGTAGAGTCACCCATACCAAGATCCCAAGCAACAAAAGACTTGCAAAGGTCATCCCGGTCAATAGTCGTGATCCTAGACTTGGCTTCGAGATCGTTAATAATCTGCCCAAAATAGCTCCCTTCCACGGGGCTTGAGAAGCTGCATTCAAACTCCTGAAAATACTTGTCTTCGCCCATTTCCTGACGAGAAGACCAAAGTTCCTTCTCAGGGATAATCTGAGTTTGGGAAGCCTTGAACTCAATCAGCGCCCAGTCTTCAGTTTTCTCAGCCCTATCACGTAAGTCCTTAAAATGATTATTGCCTTTGGGAGTGCCAATAAACAATGCCCATCCAAGACGATCAGCTAGAGCAGGACGAAGAATCTCATTCCAAATCTTAGGATTCATATCGCCAACTTCGTCTAGCACTACTCCATCGTAGTACCCACCTCGTAGCGAATCTGGATTTTCTGCGCCATATAGCGAAATCCTGCGCCCCCAGAAATCTACCCTAAGCTCAGATATATTAGCCACCGCACCTAGCGGCCTTGTGTACTTAACTAAATAATCAAAGGCAATTCTTTTGGCTTGGGCATAAGTTGGCGCGACATAGGCGTATCTAGGAGCCTCTAGCTGGCACTCTATAGCCTGTTTGACGATCTGGTTAATAGCCGCAACAGTCTTGCCAAACCGCCTGTGCATAACTCCAACAACGAAGCGGTTATTGTCTAACGCCTCATGCAAAGCCAGTTGATGTTCCCTCGGCTTGTAAGGAATTTCGATTACTTCTGCCATGTAACCACGTGCTGCTGAGGAGCACCATCAAGACCAGTGACCTCAGTCCTAGCCAGCTTAGGGATATGGTACTCAGAGAGCTTGTTCATTAGGTCTAGCGCCTTATAAGGATCATCCTGCGCTACCTCATTAAGCCACTTGTCCATGTTAGGAGCATTGCGCTCGAGTAGATTAGCAATAGCCTCTCGGACTATTTGAGTGGACTTATTAGGCACTCCTTTAGGTCTTCCCTTACCCATATTAGTAAGGTTAGCAACTCCTCCACTTGCCTCTACTTTACTGGTTTCGTTTGTTTCCATAATTGCATTATCCTTTGGATGTCATGCTTACTTCTTAAAGTAATTTTCCATATTCTTTATTGTTTGGTTTTCATATTGCTTTTTTGTTATTTCTTTATTAAGTAGCTTGTTTTCTAGTTCTTGGCTAAACCAAGGCGCTTTAGTGCTTAGTGTTTCTTTATTGGCTGTTTCTGGCAATTTACCCATCAACTTGTTTTCACCATAAACTCGTTGATAAGCCATCCCTGCGTTTTCAGCATTACTCCATAGATTCCTTAAACTAGCTTTTGCTGCATCTGGCAAATTTGCTACAGCCTGTGATTGACCTAAATACTGATTCAAATCAGCTAATGCTTGCCCAACTGGCATATTAGAGTAGTTAATAGGAGATTCAACCCCGTAAGCCTTAGCCTGATTAACCAAATCATTTATTGCTTTCCTAGCCGTAACTTCTGCTGGATTAACATTTGTTCCTGTACTTGAAGCCATTGGTACACCAAGTAACCCAGTAGGCTTAATGCTTCCCTGAAATTGCGCTAAATTAAACATCTTGTCCATGTATGGCGTATTCATTGCCATACCACCAGACTGTTCTAACGCTTTTTGCTGTGCTGCTTCTTCAGTAGTCGGGAAATATCGTGCTGTTGCATTCCTAGCAAATTCCATAGGATCGTTAACCAGCAATCCTAAACCAGCCTTAGTCGCTTGTTTCTGGCGGTCAATAACGCCAAGAATGCTACTCAATAATCCGTCAGCCATATATCGCCTCGTACATATCCGGCTTGTTAGCCTTTATCCACTCTCGTGGTTCCTCATGGCATTTCTCAAAGTCCGTCCCTACTGTCTGGCTTCCTGCGTGATGCACATAAGCCCTTGAGACAAAATGCCTAAACCCTGCTTTTTGCAGGTCATGGCATATTATATTATCGGAATACCAATTCGTGCTTGGAAACTTGGCTACGTTCCATGCCTTTTTTGTTATGGATGCAAATATAGGCGCTATGACTCCTGTAGGCTTAATCATTGTCTCACTAGCCCATCGTAACCCTACCTGCTGATCTTCCTCTACTGGGAATCTAATGTTCTGGTCAGGCAATACATAGTCTGATCTTGCACCCAAGAATCCGAGATTTATGTTGTTTGATTCCAGAATTTCAGCATCTTGCCTAAGAAGATCTATAGCACTAGGTGTTATAGCAATATCGTCATTAGATAGTATTACTGAATCGTAACGCCCATGCTCAAAGGCATAGTCTGTAATGGAATTGTAGGCATCACCAAAGTTAGTGGCTTGGTTTGGCCTCCATATCAGATTAGGCAGAATTGACTTAGCCCTATGCCATAAGTCTAGACTGTTAGCTGATAGATATACAGGCATCTCAGGCGCATAAACCCTAATGCTTTCAAGCAATATCGTTATACCGGGATTACTTACTGAGCAGATGACTATAGCTTGCACAAGGTTACCTTCATGGATTCGACTGCTCTTGGAGTCCTAAGTATTTCTCCATCGGAAACACCTTTCTCAGACATTTCTGAGCCTAGTTCCGACAGCTTGAACTGGAGTTCTGCCAACCTAAAGCCAGATTCCCAGCCTAAATACCAGCACCACTCGGTGTAGTACAGCCAGCTATTCTCGTTAAAAGCACGTACATGAGTAGGATCTTGCCATGCACCTAGACTTAACTCATACGGTACGGATATAACGAACTCCCCACCGACTTTAAGTAAGTCTCGACAGTTCCTCATGGCACTAATTAAATCCGGAATATGCTCTAAAACGTCATTTGCGACGATTTTTTCAAACATCTCAGGTTTAATCTTGATCTGTCCGAACCGGGTATCTATTAACTCACCCCATCGAACCTTAGATATGTCACATACCCAGTCAGGATTAACCCTAGCCTGAATATCCGAATTTAGACAATCTTCTCTCCAGTCTTTACCAGAGCCTAGATTTAGTATCATTTTTTCTTGTTTCTAGCGGAAATAGCTGCGGCTTTCTTCTTGGCATCTGCCTTACTGCTAGCACCCCATGCTTGTAGGGATAACAGTAGGCGCGTAGGTTCACCGTTAGGCTTCTTCTCTGGCCCCGGCATATTACCCATACGGGCTAGGAAACTGGCTCGTCTAGGATTGTCTCCTGACTTAACGGGAGCCTTTAGGTTAGATCCGGGATTCTCAGCCTCGTAAGACTTACGGCCTTTTTCATTCAGGCCACCCTTAGGATTCTTCCCCGTCTTCTTCGTCCATGCTGCTGCCATATTCTTCCTTCATCTCCATTTTTGCCATTCTGAGCATATTCTTCTGCTTATCGGTCATTGGCTTCGTAATCGGACCACCAACTAACCAAGCAGAACAAGTACGATCAGCAGCGCACTTAAACTCGAAAAGCTCACAATAGCCTAATTCTGCACTAGCAACAACCTCGTTAGCGTAAGTCTCGTTATCCGATTCCTCACCCTGAATACCCTTGATAATGCAGTCCATCATCTCAGGAGTCTGGATAAATGCAGAACAGTTACCGCAGTGCATTGTCTGTGCATTGTCTGGAGTCGTAGCCCACTCAACAGCACGTTTTTCCCAGAAGTCTTCAGGTTCCTCTGGGTTTGCTGGGCCATAGCCTACATTCTTAAATGCCCAATCTCGATTCTTTAGGTTGAGCTTGATGTCTGAACAGACTTTAGGACAGGTCTTCATTTCTTTTTACCTTTGGCTGTTTTAGCTGCTTGCTTAAAGTCAGCCTTCGTAGGAGCGCCCTTAGTTCCCGGCTTACGCATCTTTTCACCAGAACCCTCGGCTATGCGCTTACGCTTGGCATGAATATTACTGTAGAGACCGGATTTCATTTGTATCCTCGTTAATAGATTCAAGAACAACATCTAAAGGATTTTTTTCGTTGTTAATGCCTTTTTTGTTCAACCAATGAACATAAGACACTAAAAAATCAAATGAATCCTTATCTGCTTTACCACCCCTTCCGGGACGAATTTCATCCCAAGCAAATACAGCATGGGCTTGACGATTTTTTATTTTTAAATATGGCTCAATATCTGACAAAAAATTAACAGCTTTTGCCCAAGAAATTCTCCAATAATAACCTTGTTTCCAGTTATCTTTTTTTAATGAAAGCGGTTTTATATCACCGCCCCATTTTTCTTTAAATTCATTAAGAATTTCTAAATTTGTATTTGTTACAAGGACTCTAGGAAATATTGATGTCCTTGTTTTTGCGAATCCTATACATCCTTCGCCATCAACAAATCCAGCAGCATATTGTATATTCATTTTTTAGGTTGTTTTTTTGCAACACTATAAGCAATTGCAAGAGCTTGCTTCTGGGACTTGACCACTGGGCCACCCTTGCCAGAATGTAGCTCACCTTTGCCATACTCACGCATAACTTTGGCTACCTTCTTGGCTGCTTTGGTCTTCTTCATTTAGAATCTCCTGTACCTGCTGTGCTAATTGCAATTCGGTAACCTCGTACCGACGCTCAAAGGCTTTTCTTCCCATGCCGTGATAGCCAGTATTCCCCCTGTGATGCTCGGGACAAAGTGGGATAGTCGCATAATTAGAATTCCTGACACCCATCCCCAAACCGATACCTCGGATATGGTGAATCTCTGCTGGAGTCCCAATATAGCCAAGCCTGTAACAAATTATACAACCTATATCAGCTACTTTTGACAGGTATTGAGCCTCTTTTTTACGCATTACATCCCCAAGATTTTCTTAACTTCGCCCAAGAACTTAGGATCAGTAGGTCTATTAGCTCGGTAAATGCTCGGAGTCGTGCGGTTATAACATCCAGCACAACGCCAGCCCCTAAGACTTCCTTCCTTACGATAGCCGCCTTCCTCCGGCTTAGATTGCTGGCAGCTATTGCAAAAACGCATCTTCATTTATTCTTTCCTTGGAGTTTCTTTTGAACATCCAGAATCAGAGCTTTAATCTGGTCTGGATAGTAATACTTGAGATTACCGAAATGCTTTAAACCAATATCCTCTATCTCAGGCTCGGTTAGATTCCGCAGCTTGATGGGCAATTCGCTTGTCTCGAATAATTGCCTTTGCCGGGTCATAGCGTAAGAAAGATTCGCCCTCGTTACATTCAGGACATACAGTTACGGTTCCGTCAGAACAGCAAGGATCACTCGCCGTAGGAACATCATCACTATCTATTACGTAACCGCAATACTCGCACTGCACTAAGTTGCTATCATCCACTATGTTTATGTCGTTCATATTATCCTCTTATTGTGTCGATCTATCTATAGCCCGGTTAGAGGCTTCCTGCGTCCTGTAAACATCAATCCTAGCCTGTGCTGCTACCAACATCCAACGAAGTTTCTCAGCTAAAGCTACCGCTTTTTTAAGGTCATCCAATACCTCTATATATTCTGGATGGCTATAAGCATAGTTTTCTTTATCTGCAATAGTGTTTCCTATTGCGTTAGCAAAAAGTAATGCTTTCTTTGATTTTCTAAATTCTGTTAAGTAAGTAACCTCAGCCTTTGCAATAGCATATTGAGCAGAATGCCGAATCATGTAGTCAATGCTTTTATGTGGATTTATTGTTTTCATATAGTTAAGCCGGGTTTCCCCGGCTAGTTATTTATTAAATAAATTTCAGGTCTTTGGTTGATCCTTGCCATCCACGGAAATCTGTATCAAATTCATTTTCTGGCAATTTAACGATTGATGAGTAGCCCTTACCTCTTGAAATAACGCTAACTACAGTACCGGCTGGATAATATGCATAAACGCTAGCGTTTTTTGAATCTGCTCTCCAGTATGGCTTTTTTAATGTTGCAGTCTTGATTGCGTTCATGGTCAGCTCCTAGTTGATTAATATTGTGCTGCTGTGAAAGAACTATAGCATAGTATTCTCCAAGTGCAACATAAATATTTCTATCAGTTACTATTTCCCGATAGTTTTAGCCTTTGCAATGGTCATACACCGCTTTTATTGCATCTTTTGCATTATTAACCACCGCAACCTGACCTCTCCAGCCTGTATGCCAGATCAACTGCTGTGGCGTTAGCTTGCCATCCCCGTCTTTAAGCTCCAGTAGTACGTTATAACGTCTTCCGTTATGGCTATGACCTACCAGTAAATCAGGGCATCCTTCCCCTACCTTATGCAAATGCTGGACAATAAACCCTTCCTCCCGCAGTGCAGCAACAATAGCCTTCTGGTTTGCATCTACTCGGTAAGCTCTCAACGCCAATCTCCCTTTATCCCTCTGTTTCCCTTAGCCCACTGCTCTTTGCAGTCTTTAGCTAACTTCTCTGCTACTACATCACCCCTAGCTTTCCTAACCCTAGCTAAGTAATCTAAAGCCTTGTTCCTATCCTCAGCTCTCCAACGTAATACTTGAGAAACCTCACACTTATGACGGTATTCTTCAGATTGATCCACTCAGGATTCTCCAGGCTGTAGCTGCACACAATGGGACTTGTCCATTGCCAATGGCTTTAAGTCTGTCCATTCTAGAGGCCACCCCATCAGCCACTCTACCCACGTTGGGTTCAACGCGCCAGAAGTCGGATGTACTGATTGACTCAACATAATTTGCTTTCCTTTCGCAATCCTTCTTTGAATTGATGGATTGCTCATATTTCCACGATCCTTGTTGTCGCTTGCTTGTGGAGTCGGAAACTTTCTCATTGCAACCGTTGCCGCTAATGTTGGCGTTTTCCTTTTGAATTCCGCTGGATATGCCGCTTCCTTTGCATTGTGACAAGTTGGAGTAGGCCACATTTCTAGCAACAATCCAGATTCTGTCCCTTTGATGGTTTGCTCCAACGTCGGCTGCTCCCAACACTCCCCATCTCGCATCAAACCCCATCGAGGCCAAGTCTCCGAGAACAGTTCCAAGTCCCCTAGAAGTGAGCATTGGTGAGTTTTCCACGAACGCGAATCTTGGTTGTACTTCGTGAATGATCCTTGCCATTTCTCGCCACATTCCTGATCGTTCTCCGTCAATACCTGCTCCTCGTCCTGCCGAACTAATGTCCTGGCATGGAAATCCTCCAGATACAACGTCAACAATTCCTCGCCACGGCTTTCCGTCAAAGGTTTGAACGTCATCCCAAATCGGGAAAGGCGGGAGAAGTCCGTCATTTTGTCTGGCGCACAATACGCTAGCTGGGTAAGGTTCCCATTCAACTGCACAGACTGTTCGCCATCCAAGGAGTTTCCCCCCAAGTATTCCTCCACCAGCACCCGCGAAAAGAGCCAACTCATTCATATCACCTCACAAAACCAGATTTATTATCAAAGTCCATTGGCATTAGTCCTAGATTCTCAACAAACTGCTGGCTAGCTGCGTGATACCACAATCCGTACCATTCCTGAGCCTCGCCATTTCTCTGCTTCTCACACATTAGGTAAGCGTCTGGCTGCGTCTCGTCTACCATCTCGCCCCTGTTCCTCATGTTCTCTTTCTTCTTGTTTCTCCACATTAGGAACACGTTATCCACCTGATCCGAAATAGATCCTGAACCCTTCAAATCGTTCTTATTCGGCTGTTGCTCCTCATTAACCAGCTTGCGGATATGGTGAACTAAGTGAATATGTACCGAATGATCCCTAGCCAGTGCCGTTAGTTCATCTACAAAGTTTTTCTGCCCGTTAAAGTCATCCTCACCCTTGACGCACTTCATTAGGCTGTCGATAAAGATATGCTTGATACCCAGTTCCATAGCGCAATACCTTGCCATCGCTATGACCTTATCCGCTGAAGTCGTACCCTGCTGGTCATACAGGTACATCTTGTCCGCTAAGTACGCATCAAACCTTGTGAATAAGCTGTTGATATATTTCTCGCGGTCATTACTTAGCGGGTTATCTATGTACTCTCCAGAAAACTGCCTGACCATACGCTCTAAGGTTTTCTCAGGCTTCATCTCAAAACTGGCTATGCAGACCTTCTGACCTTGACGAATCAGGTTCAGCGCAATTTGCCCTGTAATCAATGACTTACCACCACCATTACCACCAGCATAAACAGTAACCTCACCATCCCTAAATGCAAAACTGCCATGCGTATTAGGCCAAGGCAATACAATTTTCTTATCAGTTTTACTATTTAGATAGTTTTCCTTGATAGCCTCTGACCATTCCGTAGCACGTTTGACTTTAATGGTCACATCATTAGCGTGTAGATACTTCTCTACATCAATGACTTCTGACTTTAAAAGTCTGGCTTTTCTGGCCTCGTCTAAATCTATTGCTCGTTCTTCAAGACTCATATTCACCTCTTATTTTGATAATTAACGCCAAGCAAAATTCTAATAATTCAGACATATCACCTTTAACGTAATAATCGTCAGTATTGTCTGGTTTATCAACAAGCCCAAAGTCCATTGCTAATTTAATAATTTCATCGGTTTTCATTGGATATACCCCACCGCTTCGTTAATTCGCTCAAAAGCCGCTTTAAGCCGTTTTTTATCAGTGGTTGATATCTCCCTACCTTCCGCTAAATCAAACGCCGCTATGGACGTAATAAGTGCCTCAAAATGGATTATTCGTAATAGGTCTGTCGCATAAAATGGTCTGCGTTCAGTTTTTAGGCGTTGTGTATCGTGTGTATACCCTAATTTGTTCTCTTTAGGAAACAGGTCACCGATGTCCATACCGACAGCAGAAACTATTTCGTTAGCAGAACATCCTGCAAAACACTTGAGCAGAATGCGTCCATCGTCAAGTGCCGTAATTGCCAGGCTAGGACTACGATCAGCGTGAGCAGGACAGCAAGCAGTCCATCGGCCTTTGGAGCCTTTAACTTTCTCTAGGCGATTGAGTAGGTTGCCAATCATGTTAGTCTCCACAGAAGCAAGCTATTGACTCATCATCCATGCCAAAGAAGTCTGTCTGACTCTTGGCGTAGTTCATCATTTCCTTGTAACTTGGACGATCCTTCCGAAACCTAGCGCCATCACCAAAAGTCTTGTCGCTTGTCTGAACCAAGGTTTCCATCCTAGACCACCATATCGCTCGCTCAGGCTTTTCAGCTATCAGGCTCAAGGTCTGACCAGCACCTTTAAGGAAACACAAGTCACAATTCCCGTGAAGTGTCTTACCATTGACGTTAGGCAATCCCAAGTCAAACGGCTGCTCAGACCAGAACTTTCCAACATCTTTTGCGCTAACCCCCGCAGTAACTAATGGCAATCTTTCCCTAGCTATCTTTGCAGCCCTTCTAGGTTCATCTGCTCTAATCCCTACCCAGTCCATGTTTTCGTTATGCTTCCAGCCTTTGCTTTTTAGGAATTTATGAATCGTTCGGATCTTCATCTCAACGGTGCAAAACCTTGTTACCGGGTTCGGAAGGTATTTTTTCTTTAGGATCAATTGCTCAAACGGCTCACCATTTCTACTAGCTGTCTCAAACGTCACTTCCTCAAAGTTTGGATTTTCAGCCCTATACTCAAGCCAATGAATCTTGACATTCCAATTCACGGAGCAATCACGGACAAACTCTAACGTGGCTTCTTCCTCTTTCCCAGTATTGGCAAAACAAACGATAGCCTCATCTGGCAATCCGTTATTGGACTGCAACACTCGCCAAAGCATATAAGCCGATGTTCTGCCGCCAGAAAAACTGATGCAGGTAGGCTCATCAATAAGGAATGGATCTCTCATTTGATCCTCCTGTCGTTAACCCACCAATCCTTTTGCTGCGCTGTTTGCTGAACCTTTGGCTCATAAATATTTTGCCAGTCATTAACAATGCTGTTTTGCAATACGATGGATGTATCAATTCCCTTAGATTTCATATTTTCTAATTTGGAAATAATTATCTTCATTGCTCGATCAGTCATAGGTTTACCTATCTTTTTCCTCATAGCAATAAAATCTTTCCAATCGTTAACGTCAAGCCAATCAGGAATTTCTACTGCTACAGCCTTCTTCTCTCTCTCTGTCTCTCTCTCTCCCTCTCTCTCTGGGATAGCAGGTTGATAGCAAGGTGCTAGCATTGTGCTAGCGTCAACAAAAAAGCCATTATCAATCAATGGCTTAAGTCCTGCTTCAATATCCTTGATAGCAATATGCAAGCGGAATGCTAGCTCGTTGCTAGCAGCATCAAATTCACCGTCTTTTGACTCACTTGCTAGCAGCCAAAGCAGTGGTGCTAGCGCCTTGCTAGCGATAGGAAGGCTTGCAAAAATCCTATCATTTAGGATGTCTCGATGCAGCTTAATCCAAGGTGGACAACGATCCCGATAATGTTGGAACTTATCCCAATTCTTAGGCTTCAGAATCATTCTTCCACCCCATTATTCCAAGCTAAGTCAATTTCATCTTTGTTTTTAAAGACCCAGTTTTCAATTGCTGCAAATTGATCTAAGCTAAGAAAAACAACAACAGGCTCACCAAACTCAATAGAGTCTTGCCTTATTCCAATTTTTCCACCAATAGTTATAAAAACCTCAACTGCTTCAATTCCTTTAAGTTCCATAGCTTTTTCCATAAAAAAAGCCCTAGGAGAGACTCTCACCGATAACGGTGTTGGCGGACTGGTAGGCTACCAGCAGAGTCCCTTCTAGGGCTTGCCTAATTCATGCCGCCAAGCACGATTAAAACTATACCTTAACGTTTCTTAAAGTGCAAATCCTGCAATATTCGCTATTTTCAAACTGCTTATTGCTACGGCTACGCTTGCAACCTTGGCAAATCCTAGTACCGAAATAGCTTGATTTCGCTGAGTTTACTGGTACAGGTTTTGAAGGATCGCTGTTCAATTGGTTGACCTCTGGGTGACAGTTTGGGCAAGAAGGTTTGCAATGGCTTCCACTGCAAAGACGGTGCAGGTTCATTTTGCTCTCTCATAGCTTGTGATTCCTTATTATGCGGCATTTTTGTCTATCCTCATGGCTAAAGTCAGGGCTGATCTCGGCTACCTCACAGGCTAACCTTGGAGGCATATTATGCGCCTTAATGCCCCAATAGATAGCTAATCCACCACAAATGCACCAGAATACAATTATTAACTTCTCGGCAACTTTCATAGTTTCCTCCTGTAGTTAAGCTGCCCATAGATATTGCCCATGTAGAATATTGCTGTCAATTGATATTAACTATTGGCAATAGATAACTGATAGGAATAATTTTACACACAGTCATCATTTTTGAGTATAGTTCACTCACCGCAACACAGCGGCTACTAGGAGACTAATATGAATATCGATGAAATCAAAGCAAAGATAGCAGCATTAGAAGAATCTAACGCACACTGGAAATCATGCCAAGACGGTAGCTACGAAATGGCCTTAGATCGTGCTGGTTACTGGAATCTTAAAGATCAACTCAAGGAGCTTGAAAGTGGAAAATCCAATAATCAGTGACGTTAGGACTCAGGCATATAAAGACGGTGTTGCCGAAGGCATGGAAATAGCCCGTCAGATGTTATGCAAATCTATAGGCAAAGACATTGATTCATACGGCAAAGCATTGGCTCATGTAGATGTAATGATTATCGAAATGGAAAGGATGAAACGTGAACAAGCTGCTATCAACGAGTGACTGGTTTGCTAGACATTCAGTTTTCTGTGGTGTAATAATGATTGTTCTATATCTTATTTCCTGTTCAATATGAGTAAATCCATACTAGACCCATCATTCAAATATGTTACTGCGTCTAATACAAACATTGCTAAAACGTTTGCGAAGATTCGTAAGGAACAGCAAGCTAAAGCTAAACCGATACAACCTGTTCAGGAAGTTCGGCAATTCAATATTATGCAGTATAAAAAATTCAATCAAGGATAAATAATGTCTGAATATAAAGTTTACGCAAAACTACAAGAAGCCAGAATAAGATTGCAAGCTGCACCATTAAAGAAGTCAGGACATAACAAGTTTGCTGGTTACCAGTATTTTGAACTAGGCGATTTTCTGCCAACGATTAACCAGATATTCCATGAACTCGGACTCTGCTCAGTTATCTCGTTCGATAAAGATATTGCTACTCTACGTATTATCGATACTGATAATGGTGGCTGCATTACATTTAGTAGCCCGATGGCTGACGCAAACCTGAAGGGTTGTCATCCTATCCAGAACCTCGGTGCTGTAGAGACGTACTCACGCCGTTACCTTTACGTTACAGCTCTTGAGATCGTGGAGCATGACGCTTTAGACGCTACAACAGGCTCAGAGGCTCCTAAGTCAGCCAAGCCTATTACTAAAGACGTATTCGATAGTATGACCAGCGAGGAACAGGAAGCTATCCGTAGCATTGGAGTTAATGTAATTTCCTTACTTTCTATGGATGATGTAGCTGGTGCTGTTGAATATATTGAACAATCAGAGTTAGACCCAGATTCTAAAACCGCCCTTTGGAGTCTGTTAGATAGTAAGCAACGGGCAGCAATTAAAAAATATACGACAAGGTAGAAAAATATGAGCTTTGACACTACAAATAGGGGCATATTGTCCAAGAATCTGAACAAAACGGCTGATAATCACCCAGAATATTCAGGCTCAATTAACGTAGGTGGCATTGATTACTGGCTATCAGCATGGATTAAAGAGTCTAGCAAGGACGGTAAGAAGTTCTTTAGCCTGTCAGTTAAGCCTAAAGATGCGCCTAAAGCTAAACCAATTCCAGAGGATGATTTGCCTATAGATGATGTGCCGTTCTGATCTACGGAGAGAAAGCAATGCTGGCGGGGAGCTTTGGTCGGTTCATCCCAAATCATTGTGAGTATCTCCACCTTCAACGAGCCGAAAGCGGATGCTGTTATTTTGATTAACTTAGGGGTTCATCAACCAGTGCAGCGAGTAGGCTCACCTAATACGCCAAGCCGGTAGTGGCGGGTAACACCGGCAGCAGGGGCTAGAAACTCTTTCAATGCTCCAAATTCTAGTGACCCTGCACCAAGACGCATGACCATTGCTGGACGCGAAAGCGCAAAGCGGACTAACCCAGAACCGGGAAGCCATAGAACACTAGGTCACTATGGTAGGCAAGACGGGGAAAGAGCAGTGGTCAGCCGTGTTGGTCAACCATAGGAGAAATACGTGATTCTTGATGAACTGCAAAAACGCTTTGATATTCCTAATGATCGTCAGCTATCCATTAAGCTAGGTATGGCTGCTCCAGTTCTTAGCCGACTACGTAATGGTAAATGCAAAGTCTCAGCAGAGATGATGATCGCTATCCATG
>Ga0208546_1000430_pt1 | contig 15666 bp, 25 predicted proteins | sample DEB19_08_DNA_4_FD_184528 | JGI IMG/M metagenome (GOLD analysis project Ga0208546, IMG submission 184528) | Aqueous microbial communities from the Delaware River and Bay under freshwater to marine salinity gradient to study organic matter... | ecosystem: Environmental > Aquatic > Marine > Coastal...
ACCGCGTTCGATAGTGAGTTCGATTTCAACATTTGCTTTGCCATTCAAGGTTGCAATGTGAAGTTCTGGATTGTGGACCTGTACACCTGCTGGAACTCCAACATCAGCACCGGTTACTTTGCCTTCTCCGTTTTTGCGGATGTAAGCAATTGTTGGCTCATCGTTATCTGATGAGAAAACGAGATTCTTGATGTTGAGTACGATCTCAGTGAGATCTTCCTTCACTCCTTCAAGAGTGGTGAACTCATGAAGTGCGCCATTCACGCGGATGCTTGTGACAGCAGCGCCGGGAATAGACGAGAGCAAGGTACGGCGGAGTGAGTTTCCGAGGGTGTAACCAAAGCCTGGTTCAAGTGGTTCGATCACGAATCGTGAACGGCTCTCGTTTACTACTTCCTCTGAAAGTACTGGACGTTGTGCAATGAGCACTGGCTTCCTCCATAGGTCTGGGACATCCGCTATTTGATGTCCTGCTTTTTTATTTAGTTCTTATTAAATTTTTCAGTGGTTCCGTTAATTACTACTTGGAATAAAGTTCAACGATCAACTGCTCTTGAACTTGTGTATCAATCACGGCGCGGTTTGGTTGGCCGTGAATGATGATGCGCATCGCTGATGGAACTACTTCCATCCATGATGGAACTGACTTCTCACCAAATTCAGCGCTTGCCACAATAAATGGCGTCAAATCTTGCGACTTCTGTTGAACTTCAACTAAGTCGAATGTGGAAACTCGGTATGACGGAATGTCTACCTTCTTTCCATTTACAAGAATGTGGCCGTGGCGAACGATCTGACGTGCCATATCGCGGCTCTTTGCAAAGCCTGCGCGATAGATGACGTTGTCGAGACGAGTTTCAAGAAGAATCAACAAGTTCTCACCGGTCTTACCTGCAAGACGGCTTGCTTCTTCGTAATAGTTACGGAATTGGCGCTCGAGTACACCGTAGATACGTGCGCACTTTTGCTTCTCGCGCATCTGCAAGAGGTATTCACTCTCTTTTGCGCGGCCACGACCATGTTGTCCCGGTGGGAATGGACGTGACTCAATTGGACACTTTGGACCATCGCACTTTGAGCCCTTGAGGAAGAGCTTTACTTTTTCGCGACGGCAACGCTTGCAGTCTGCTCCTGAATAACGAGCCATGTTTTCTCTTCCTTCCTTAAACTCGACGTGGTTTCGGTGGGCGGCAACCGTTATGTGCCATTGGAGTGACATCTGCGATCGCTCCAACTTCCAAACCAGCTGCTTGCAATGAACGGATTGCAGTTTCGCGACCTGAGCCTGGGCCCTTCACGAAAACATCTACTTTCTTCAAACCATGCTCTTGTGCTTTACGAGCAGCAGCTTCAGCAGCAAGCTGAGCAGCGAATGGTGTTGACTTCTTCGAACCTTTGAAGCCGATCTGTCCTGATGATGACCAGGAGATCACAGCGCCAGAAGGATCTGTTATAGAAATAATGGTGTTGTTGAAGGTGCTCTTGATATACGCGTGGCCAAAAGAGACATTCTTCTTCTCTTTTTTACGCGTCTTCACCTTTCCTTTTGCAGGTGTTGCTGCGGTTTTAGCTTTAGGGGCGGCCATTACTTGGTCTCCTTCTTCTTACCGGCGATAGCAACACGTGGTCCTTTACGTGTACGCGCATTGGTGTGAGTGCGCTGACCACGAACTGGAAGACCTTTGCGATGGCGAATTCCTTGGTAGCACTGAATTTCAACTTTACGACGGATATCGCCAGCAATTTCACGGCGAAGATCACCTTCGATTTTGTAATTTGCTTCGATATATTCACGAAGCTTGATGAGATCTGGCTCTTGCAGATCTTTCACTCGAATATCTCCGGATACGCCAGTCGCTGCGAGAGTTGCATGCGCGCGAGTTTGGCCAATTCCGAAAATGTATTGAAGCGCAACCTCAAGCCGTTTTTCACGCGGCAGGTCGACGCCAACTAGACGGGCCATTTCTTACCTTTTCCGTTATCCGAAGGTCCTCCGCGACACTCCCGTTAGGGCTCCCGCCTTCGGACAGGAGGTCTGATTTCTCAGTTGTGCCACGCGTTCGTTATTTATTTTTTAATTAATTGCTTAATTAAAATTTATTATCCTTGTCGTTGCTTGTGACGAAGGTTGTCGCAGATAACCATGACGCGACCATTACGACGTACGACTTTGCACTTGTCGCAGATCTTCTTCACGCTTGGTTTAACTTTCACAACATCCTCGCTTCACTCTCGTACTTCTTATGACACGTTACTTTTAACGCGTTATTTAAAACGCATTACTTATAACGATAGATAATTCGCCCTCTGGTTAAGTCATATGGACTGAGTTCTACAATCACACGATCTGCAGGAAGGATGCGAATGTAGTTCTGTCGCATCTTGCCGCTGATGTGCGCTAGTACAACGTGTCCATTTGTCAGCTCCACACGGAACATTGCATTTGGTAACGCTTCAGCAACAGTGCCTTCTATTTCGATGGCGCCGTCTTTTTTAGCCAAGCTATTCCCTACGCATTCTTCAACATCCGATTTCTCGGAAGTCGATCGCTCTTTGTCGAGCCCATTTGGGCAGAGGGCGATTTTATGTCAGGGGGCTAAATAAGGGAAATCCGTCAGAACTGGGCTCGGGCTACGCGGGGATTATCTGTACCGGCGAACCCAGATCGAGTAATCCGGCATAGTCCTGGCCAATCAGCGCTGCGGGCCGAGCCGTCATGCTCGCAATGCACTCATCGCGCGAAATTCCATACGAGCGAATTTGATTGAGTGAATTACTTAATACTTCAACGCCGCCAGCGATAACGCCATCATCGCGAACTGCTACACCATTTCGTACCTCAACTGTAAAAGTGCCGAATGGAAATTTGCCACTCCCCAAGCCTGCTGGCGCAACTGCGTCATTGGTGACGATAAATCGATCATGGGCTTGTTGCAATGACATCGCAATAATTTCTGGTGCAACATGTACTGAATCCACGATGATCTGAATTGCAACATCGTCGCGTTCGAGAGCTACTCCAACTAATCCGGGATCACGTTTGGTCATAGCTGGCATGCCATTCCATAAATGCGTAACAGTTCTCGCACCGGCGTTAAAACCAGCATGCGCTTCTTCTGCAGTTGCATTGGAGTGTCCTAGAGATACAACCACTCCCATTGACGTTAAGTATGTGATGAGCTCTATTGCACCGGGAAGTTCTGGCGCAAGCGTAACTAACGTAATAGTTCCAGCACGAAGATAATTTCCCATCAATTCGTTATCTGGGTTTCGGAAATATTCCAATGGATGTACACCTGGTTTTAATGTGGAGATAAATGGACCTTCAAGATGGATACCAAGAATTTTTGCTTCGCCAGGTTCATACTCACGCTTAGCAGATTCAATGAGTGAAATTACTTTTAACGTTTGATCAAGAGGGCCCGTAATCAAAGTTGGAAGGTACCCGATAACTCCGTTTGCATAGAGCGATCGAGAAACCTTCTTAATGTCAGCAACGCTCTCTGCTGCCAATAAATCCATTCCGCCATGTCCATTGACTTGCAGATCAATAAATCCAGGAATCGCAATACCGTCATCGCCAATATTTTTCTCGCCAATATTTTTCTCACCATAAGAAGTTAGAAGTGAATCGTTAACATGAATTCCCCCTGGAATCCATTGATTATTGATTAACGCGTGTGATGTGGGAAATGAGCCAGATTGCAGCAACATTATTTGGTTTTTGTAACTTTCAAGAGACCTAGAGGCGCATCTGGATTGAGGCCATTTTTTAGCGATAAGAAGAGTGCAAATTGTTGAAGAACAATGCTGTCTGCAATGACTGCCAACTTCTCCGGAAGATTGCTGCCACCCAGAGAAATTTCATTATCGATTGGTTGTGCGCCAGCGCCGATCCAATAGATATGCGGTGTGATCTCTCGAATTCGAGTCACAGACGCAGACATGCCTTCCATTGTTGCGCCAGCTGGCGCAATAAAAATAACCCGTGAACTCTCTTTTAAAGATGAGATCGGTCCGTGAAGATAATCGGCGCTAGAGAAGGAAGAGACAGGAGCTTTTAGCGTCTCTTTTATTTTTAGCGCAGCTTCATGGGCATTGCAATATGCAAACCCTCGACCAAGCGTGGTTACACCAGGCGTGTGATCAAATGCTTCTGCGATGTTCTTTACCTGATCAACATTTGTAACGTTCTTCTCTGCTTCAGAAATTAATGCCGAAAAATCAATCTCGCTCTTACTCCATGCACTTGCTACAACGAGTGAGAGTAAGAGTTCAGCGGAGTAGCTCTTTGTCGCTGCTACAGATTTCTCCTCACCGGCTAAAAGATAGAGATGGCAATCTGCGGTCTGTGCGAGTGGGCTATTTGGCGCATTTGTTAACGCAAGTACTTTTGCGCCACCGGCTTTTGCTGCCACTGTATAGGCGATGAGATCTGGTGATTGTCCGCTCTGACTTAATGCGATCACAAGGCAATTTTTGAACTTTAATTTCGCTCCATAAATTGTGACAACAGATGGTGATGCTAAACCGACTGGAATTCCAACCATCGTTTCAATGAGATATTTCAAATAGAGCGCTGCGTTATCCGAAGTGCCACGCGCGACAAGAATTACCGAATCGAATGATGAAAGATTGAGTTCAGTGATGAGTTTCGTGTACTCGGCTGAATGATCTGCTATCGCTTGAAATACTCTTGGGATTTCATTGATTTCTGCTGCCATCAATGAACCGGGAGTATTCATGTGCAAATTTTCGCACAGATAAGATAAAAACCGAATCGCTGATTTTTACCGTGAAACTACGCGAGAAGTGACGAAATTTCGATGCCAAGCGCTGCAAGTTCAGCGCGACCACCGTCTAATGCAGTGAGAACAAATGGTTTCTCATCGGGCAGAATTGCGAAAGTATTTTCAAAGTGCGCACCACGAGATTTATCAATGGTGACGACAGTCCAGTCATCACTAAGTACTTTTGTCTTTTCGCTGCCGCGGGTAATCATCGGTTCAATCGCTAACGCCATACCTACGACCAGATCTGGTCCCATGCCGGCTCGACCATAATTGAGAACATGAGGTTCCATATGCATTGCAGTACCAATTCCGTGTCCGCCATATTCGCGGAGAATTCCATACTTAGCATCGCCATGTTGAACCTGTGACGTAATGTACTTTTCAATCGCGTAAGAAATATCAGTTAATTTGCCGCCACATTTACCGGCAGCAATTCCCTGCCACATCGATTGCTCGCAAACATTGAGCATTGTTTGATCAGCTCCATCGATCGGATCAACAACAACAGAGAAGGCAGCATCGCCATGCCAACCATCGATAATCGCGCCACAATCAACAGAGACAACATCACCTGGCATGATCATTCGATCGCCAGGAATTCCATGCACAATCTCTTCATTGATTGATACGCAAATGGTTGCTGGGTATCCGTGATAACCCTTGAAATTCGGCGTTCCCCCACCGCGACGAATATTCGCTTCTGCAATGGCATCAAGTGCGCTCGTCGTAATTCCTGCCTTGATATTTTCGCGAACTAACTCCAACGTCTCGCGAACAAGTAAACCAGCGCGTCGCATCGTCTTGAGTTCATCAAGATTTTTGATTTGAATACTTGAATTTTTCATTTCACAAACTTTGCTTAGTCTTACTTACTAAGCGCAGCGATCGCGTGACCTGCAACATCGTCAACGCTACCCAATGCCGAAATACTTCGAAGCAATCCTTCATTTCGATAAAACCCAACAATTGGGGCGGTCTGCTCTGCATACACTTCAAGGCGACGTTGGATAACCTCTTCCTTATCGTCATCTCTTTGGTACAACTCACCACCACATGCATCACAACTTGGTTGTGATGTTGGATAGATCTTTCCGCAACCGCGACAAGTGCGACGACCAGATAATCGCTTCACAATCTCTGCATTATCGATCGTCATCTCTAATACTGCATCAAGTGGTGAATCCATCGTGGCAAGCGCGTTTTTAAGAAATTCCGCTTGTGCTGTTGTTCGTGGGTAGCCATCTAATAAGAATCCTGCTTTGACATCTGGATGTGTGAGGCGATCTGCCACCATTTCATTTGTTACAGAATCTGGAACCAATTCACCTTTATCCATAAAACCTTTTGCTTGCAGACCAAGAGGTGTTCCATTCTTCAAATTCAAACGGAAAATGTCGCCAGTTGAGATGTGTGGGATACCAAAGTGCGCTGCCAAATGAACAGCTTGTGTTCCCTTGCCTGCACCTGGTGGTCCAACCAGGATAAATCGCATTAGCGCAAGAACCCCTCATACGAACGTTGTTGCAATTGGCTCTCAATCTGCTTGGCAGTATCAAGACCAACGCCGACAACAATCAAAATCGCTGTTCCACCAAATGGGAAATTCTGTGAGGCACCAAAGAGCACAAGTGCAATGATTGGGATTACCGCAACGAAAGCCAGATAAAGCGAACCTGGCGCAGTGATGCGCGAGAGAACATATTGGAGATATTCCGAGGTTGGCTTTCCAGCGCGAATACCTGGAATGAAACCGCCGTATTTCTTCATATTGTCAGCAACTTCATCTGGATTGAAAGTGATTGCGACATAGAAATAAGTGAAGAAAATAATCAAAGTTGCGTAGGCGATTATGTAAATTGGATGATCGCCCTTAACAAAATTGCGCGAAATCCAAACAGCCCAACCTGCTGTGCTATTTGAAAAGTTCACAATTAGTGTTGGGATATAAAGTAAGGATGAGGCGAAAATAACTGGGATAACGCCGGACTGATTAACTTTTATCGGAATGTATGTACTTGTTCCACCGTACTCACGGCGACCAATTTGCCGTTTTGCATATTGAACTGGAATACGTCGTTGTGCTTGTTCAACAAAAACGACCATGGCGACGATTAAGACACCCAGAGCGGTAACAAAGAGGAAAGTCGCCCATCCCTTTGCCAACTTAATTCCCCATAACTGGCCCGGAAAACCTGCGGCAACAGATGTGAAAATCAGAATTGACATACCGTTACCTACGCCACGATCAGTAATCAATTCACCAAGCCACATGATGACGGCAGTACCTGCGGTCATTACAAAGATCATGGTGATGATGATTTGCCACGATGTGTCAGGAATAATTGCTTCATTACATCCGCTAATTAATCGACCTGGCGTACGAGCTACTGCGATCAAACCGGTGGTCTGAAGAATTCCAAGACCGATGGTGAGATAACGAGTGTATTGAGTGAGCTTTGCAGTACCAGATTGGCCTTCTTGTTTTAACGCTTCAAATCGTGGAATAACCACTGTTAATAACTGCACGATGATGGACGAAGTGATGTACGGCATGATGCCGAGAGCAAACACACTGAGTTGAAGTAACGCACCGCCAGAGAACAAATTGATTAGTCCAAACAAGCCACCAGTTTGAGCTTGATTGAGACAGGTCTTTACCGCTTTATACGAAACACCCGGTGTCGGGATGATCGATCCAAAGCGGAACAACGCCATGATCGACAACGTAAAGAAGATCTTCCGTCGTAGATCTGGCGTTTTAAATGCTTTAGCGAATGCTTGTAGCAATTTAGAGTTCCTTAATTGATCCACCCGCAGCAGAGATTTTCTCTGATGCAGAACTTGAGAATGCATGTGCTGTGACATTGACTTTAACGGAGATGTCACCATTTCCAAGCACCTTTACTGGGTGTCCCTTACGAGCCGCGCCAGCTTTGACGAGATCTTCAACTGTAACTGCGCCACCCTTTGGGAAGAGCGCGTTAATTGTCGAGACGTTCACAGCTTGGTATTCGATGCGTTCTGGATTCTTAAATCCGCGAAGTTTTGGAAGACGTTGAACGAGCGGCATCTGACCACCTTCGAAACCAGCGCGAACTGTATTTCGAGCGTGCGTTCCTTTTCCGCCACGACCAGCAGTCTTACCTTTGGAACCTTCACCGCGACCCTTACGAGTCTTAGCTTTCTTGGATCCAGGTGCTGGACGAAGATGATGAACTTTAAGCACCATTGTTATTCAACCTCCTCAACTTTAATGAGGTGGCGAACTGCGTAGACCATTCCACGAATTTCTGGACGATCTTCCTTCACCACAACATCACCAATACGTTTCAAACCAAGCGAACGAAGTGTGTCGCGTTGATCTGGCGCGTTACCAACTTTGGAACGAACTTGTGTGACTTTAAGTCTTGGCATTATGCGCCTACTTTCGTAGCTTCAGTTCTGCTCTCAGATGGCGTATTTACTGCGCGTGCAATTGCTGCTGGCGCAACGTTCTCTAGAGGCAGACCACGACGCGCTGCGATTGATGTTGGGTGTTCCAACATCTTTAGCGCTGTTGCAGTTGCGTGAACCATATTGATTGGATTATTTGAACCAAGTGACTTGGTCAAAACATCGGAGATTCCTGCGCACTCAAGTACTGCACGAACTGGACCACCAGCGATAACACCGGTACCAGGAGCAGCAGGACGAAGAAGAACTACGCCGGCAGCCATTTCACCTTGAACTGGATGAGGAATGGTTGAACCAAGACGTGGCACTTTGAAGAATGATTTCTTCGCTTCTTCAACTGCTTTAGCAATTGCTTGTGGCACTTCTTTTGCTTTGCCATAACCAACGCCAACAGTTCCATTTCCATCGCCGACAACTACTAGTGCGGTGAAGGAGAAACGACGACCACCTTGAACAACTTTTGCTACGCGGTTAATGAAAACCACACGCTCCATGTAAGGGCTCTTGTCAGCGCGATCATCACGACGTTCGCGCTTCTCACGACGATCTGGCTTTGCAGCGGTATCGCGTTCAGTTTTTTCGGCTGGTGTCATTAGAAGTCCAATCCATTCTCACGAGCGCCATCTGCTAAAGCAGCGACGCGACCGGTGTAGCGGTTACCACCACGATCGAAAACAACTGCCTTAATTCCTTTTGCTTTTGCGCGATCAGCGACAAGTTGGCCCACAGTGCGAGCTTTCTTTGTCTTATCTGCTGATACTGCGCGGAGATCTGCTTCCATCGTCGATGCAGATGCGAGTGTGTGACCTTTCGAATCATCAACAATCTGCGCAACTAAATGACGAGCGGAGCGAGTGACGACAAGACGTGGTCGTTCAGTTGTGCCAACGACTTTCTTACGTACGCGGAAATGACGGCGAGCGCGAGCAGTTGATGTCGAGCCCTTAACGATTTTCTTAGCGATATTCATTATTTCTTACCCGTCTTTCCAGCCTTGCGACGGATGCGTTGACCTTCGAGGTGTAAGCCTTTGCCCTTATAAGGATCGGACTTACGTAACTTCTGGATCTTCGCTGCCGTCTCGCCAACTAACTGCTTATCGACACCAGAGATGGTGAATTCAGTTGGTGATTCAACGTTGAAAGTAATTCCTGCAGGCGCAGGGAAGAGAATTGGGTGGCTATAGCCAAGTGCAAATTCAAGATCTTTTCCTTTATTTGCAACGCGGTAACCAACGCCAGTGATCACAATCTTCTTTGAGTAACCAGCTGTTACGCCAATGAACATATTTGCAATCAGAGTACGTGAGAGACCATGAAGTGAACGTGATGTTCGCTCATCATTTGGTCGAGTGAGAACTACAGTGTCAGCTTCTTGCGCGACAGTAATTGGTGCAGCAACGTTAAGTTCGAGTGATCCTTTTGGACCTTTCACTGCAACGTGTGAACCATCAATCTTTACTTCGACTCCCTTAGGAACCGCAACAGGCATACGACCGATACGTGACATGTGATCACCATACGTAGGCGAGAACTTCTCCGCCTACGCCCTGCTTATTAGCTTGCTTATCAGTAAGCAAACCTTGGGAAGTTGAAATGATCGCAACGCCAAGACCGCCAAGAACTTTTGGAAGTCCAGTTGATTTTGCGTATACACGAAGACCTGGCTTACTTACGCGACGAAGTCCTGCGATGGAACGTTCACGGTTTGAGCCATACTTCAAATCAATAACAAGGTTCTTACCAAATCCATTTGGATTGTTCTCAACCTTGTATCCGGAGATAAATCCTTCTTGCTGAAGGATCGCTGCAATGCGCACTTTTACCGATGACGATGGCATTGAAACCACCTCATGGTAAGCAGTGTTTGCATTGCGCAGACGGCTAAGCATGTCTGCGATCGGGTCTGTCATTGTCATACGTGGCCTTTGGCCTTTCTTGAAGTGGTTTCCTTTTGGACCTTCTTCATAGTTGGAATTATTTTCATTGTTGGAATTATTTTTGAAATTACCAAGAAGCTTTTGTGATTCCTGGAAGTTCACCACGGTGTGCCATGGTGCGGAAGCAGATTCGGCAGATGCCAAATTTTTGATAGACAGCGTGTGGGCGACCGCAACGCTGGCAACGTGTGTAACCGCGAACCTTGAACTTAGGTTTACGGCTTGCCTTCACTTTGAGTGATGTTTTTGCCATTGTCTTTTATCTCCCGATTAATCCTTGAATGGGAATCCGAGCGCGCGTAACAACGCACGACCTTCATCATCATTCTTCGCCGATGTAACGATGGTGATATCCATACCGCGAACTCGATCTAACTTATCTTGTTCGATTTCTGGGAAAACAACCTGCTCGGTAATACCGAATGTGTAGTTTCCTTGACCATCAAATTGTTTTGGTGAAAGACCACGGAAGTCGCGGATACGTGGCAATGAGATCGAGAGCAGACGATCCATAAATTCCCACATACGATCGCCACGAAGTGTGACGTGCGCACCGATTGGCATACCTTCACGGAGTTTGAAGTTAGCAATCGACTTCTTCGCCTTTGTTACCAATGGCTTCTGGCCAGTGATGGTTTGAAGATCACGGATTGCACCTTCGATGAGTTTGGAATCTTTTGCAGCTTCGCCGACACCCATGTTCACAACAACTTTGGTCAATGTAGGAATCTGCATGACGTTCTTGTAGCCAAATTCATTCTTAAGTGCTGGCGCAATCGCTTCGCGATAGCGTCCCTTAAGACGAGGCAAGGTTGCAGTCGACATTAGATGTCCTTTCCAGAGCGACGAGAGATACGGACATTCTTTCCGTCTTCGTCTTTGCGTGAACCAATACGAGTTGCTGCACCATCTTCATCAACCAACATCACGTTGGAGTAAGCGATTGGCGCTTCCACAGTAAGAATTCCGCCGACTTTTACGCCGCGATCTGACTGAGTCTCTTTGGTGTGCTTCTTTACGCGATTGACACCTTCAACAACGAGACGCGCTGTGCGAGTATCAACGGCAAGAACTTTTCCAGTTACGCCTTTATCTTTTCCGGCAATAACAAGAACAGTGTCACCTTTCTTAATACGCATTACAACACCTCCGGTGCTAAGGAAATGATCTTCATAAAGCGCTTATCGCGAAGTTCGCGAGCAACTGGTCCGAAGATACGAGTTCCGCGTGGTTCGTTATCATCTTTGATGATGACGGCAGCGTTCTCGTCAAACTTGATGTAAGAACCATCTGCACGACGGTTCTCTTTAACGGTGCGAACGATGACAGCCTTAACGACTTCACCCTTCTTTACTTGACCGCCTGGAATTGCATCCTTCACGGAGCAGACGATGATGTCGCCGATACCTGCGTAACGACGCTTTGTGCCGCCGAGTACACGGATGCAGAGAAGCTCGCGAGCTCCTGTGTTATCCGCGACGCGTAAGCGAGACTCTTGTTGAATCATGGCTGCACCTACTTCGCCTTCTCGATAATTTCGACAACGCGCCAACGCTTTGTTGCCGAGAGTGGACGTGTTTCCATAATGAGAACGCGATCGCCAAGACCAGCTGAGTTGTTCTCATCATGTGCCTTGTACTTCTTCGCTTTGGTAATAACTTTTGAGTAGAGACCATGCGCTGCACGATCTTCAACTTTGACGACAACGGTCTTATCCATCTTGTCGCTAATCACGATACCTTCGCGAGTTTTACGGAATGTACGCGCTTCGGTCATGCTGCACCTCCGATACCAAGTTCACGTTCACGCAAAATGGTGTAGATGCGTGCAATCTCTTTGCGAACCGCAGTCAAACGACCATGGCTCTCAAGTTGGCCAGTTGCAGCTTGGAAGCGAAGGTTGAATAACTCTTCCTTTGATTCCTTGAGCTTTGTTTGAAGCTCTTCGGTACCCAATTGGCGTAACTCTTCTGCTGAAATCATCGCCATCTTTATGCCTCCTCGCGACGTACAACGCGGCACTTAACCGGTAATTTGTGCATAGCGCGGGTTAACGCTTCGTTTGCAACTTCTTGTGTAACACCAGAAATTTCAAACATCACGCGACCTGGCTTGATATTTGCGATCCACCACTCTGGTGAGCCTTTACCGGAACCCATACGAGTTTCAGCTGGCTTCTTTGTGAGTGGGCGATCTGGATAAATATTGATCCACACTTTTCCACCACGCTTTACGTGACGAGTCATCGCAATACGTGCGGCTTCAATTTGGCGGTTGGTGAGGTAACCACCTTCGAGCGCTTGAATACCGTAATCGCCGAACGCAACAAATGTTCCGCCCTTTGATTTACCTGAACGCTTTGGGTGATGTTGTTTACGGTGCTTTACGCGACGTGGGATTAACACTATGCATCAGCTCCTTCACCAGTAGTTGCTTGAGTTGGTGCTGCTTCATTAGAAACTGCATTTGCGCTTTCTTGCGCGCGATCTGCAACGTTTGTCTTTGTTACTTCACCGCGTGGTGCACGTGGTGCACGACGTGGGCGATCTGCTTTCGCTGCCTTTGCTTGCGCAAGTGCTGCTGCTTCACGCTCTGCACGAGATTCAATAACTTCACCTTTGTAGATCCACACTTTGACACCAAGACGACCAAAAGTTGTATGTGCTTCATAGAAGCCATAATCAATATCAGCGCGGAGAGTGTGGAGTGGAACGCGACCTTCGCGATAGAACTCAGAGCGAGACATTTCTGCGCCACCGAGTCGACCACCGCATTGAACACGGATTCCTTTAGCGCCAGCTTTTAACGCAGTCTGCATCGACTTACGCATTGCGCGACGGAAAGAAACACGTGCTGCTAACTGTTCTGCAATTCCTTGCGCAACAAGTTGTGCATCGGTCTCTGGATTCTTAACTTCAAGAATATTGAGCTGTACTTGCTTGCCAGTGAGTTTTTCAAGATCAAGACGTAGTCGGTCTGCACCTTCACCACGTCGACCAATCACAATTCCTGGACGAGCAGTATGGAGATCGATACGTACGCGTTCACGAGTACGTTCAATTTCAATATGGGATACGCCGGCGCGCTCCATACCTTTCTCCATTGTCTTACGAATAAGAACATCTTCTTTTACGTAATCTTTGTAAAGTTTCTCTGCGTACCAACGTGACTTAAATTCAGTCGTGATACCCAACCGGAAGCCGTGTGGATTTATTTTTTGACCCATTTATTCGGTCACATCCTTTCCTGCTTCGGCAGCTACTGCTGCAGCTTTACGTGCCTGCGCTTTTGAAGGACGGCGATAGTTCTTGTCATCTGAGAGAGTGACAGAGATCTGGCAGCTACGCTTCAAAATTTGATATCCGCGACCTTGCGCACGTGGGCGGTAACGCTTCATCGTCACACCTTCGTCAACGAGAGCTTCAGTTACCCAAAGTTCTGATGCATCGCGAAGGGCTGGATTCTTCTGCTTTGCGTTAGCAACAGCAGAATTTAAAAGTGAGTAGAGATCTTCACTTACTGCAATCTGTGGTGCGAACTTCACGATATTGATCGCTTCATCAGCGCGCTTACCGCGGATCATGTTCACAACACGGCGAGCTTTCTGCGGAGTTACACGCAGTGAGCCAGCTTTAGCTGTTGCAATGAGTGGTTGAGTATTTGTCGATGAATTAGGCACTTGGTGTCACCTTTCGATCTTCCTGTTTGACGTGGCCACGGAAGGTTCGAGTTGGTGCAAACTCACCGAGTTTGTGACCAATCATCGCTTCTGTAACGAAAACTGGAACATGCTTGCGACCATCATGAACTGCGATGGTGTGGCCGATCATGGACGGAGTGATCATTGAGCGACGTGACCAAGTTTTGATAACGACTTTGGTGTTCTTCGCATTCTGATCATCCACCTTCTTTTCAAGGTGTTTGTCCACGAATGGACCCTTCTTCAAACTACGTGGCATTTAAAGGGCTCCTTTATCGGCTCTTATTTGACGGACGACGACGGACAATGAGTTGATCGCTCGCTTTTTTCTTGCGAGTGCGAATTTCTGGCTTACCCCAAGGTGATACTGGATGGCGTCCACCTGAAGTCTTACCTTCACCACCACCGTGTGGGTGATCAACTGGGTTCATCACAACACCACGAACGGTTGGACGCTTGCCTTTCCAGCGCATACGTCCAGCTTTTCCGTAGTTAATGTTTGATTGTTCTGCGTTTCCAACTTCGCCAACTGTTGCGCGGCAACGAACATCGACGTTTCGGATTTCACCTGATGGCATACGAAGTTGTGCATATGGACCATCTTTTGCAACGAGTTGAACTGATGCGCCAGCAGAACGCGCAATGCGTGCACCGCCACCAGGACGAACTTCAATCGCGTGAATCACGGTACCGACTGGGATATTACGAAGCGGCAAGTTATTGCCTGGCTTGATATCTGCAGATGGACCATTTTCAATCTTGTCGCCTTGTTCTAATTTATTTGGCGCGATGATGTAACGCTTCTCGCCATCAGCAAAGTGAATGAGTGCAATGCGCGCAGAACGATTTGGGTCGTATTCAATATGCGCAACTTTTGCTGGAATGCCATCTTTATCGTTGCGAAGGAAATCAATCACGCGATATGCGCGCTTGTGTCCGCCACCTTGATGACGTGTAGTGACTTTGCCGGATGCGTTACGGCCACCCTTGCTATGAACTGGTCGGAGCAGAGACTTTTCCGGAGTTGAGCGGGTGATTTCAGCGAAGTCAGGAACGCTTGCGCCGCGAGAGCTTGGCGTTACTGGCTTTAACTTACGAAGTGCCATTGTTTTCCCCTTTCCCTGTTTCCGTTAGGAAACTGGGCCTCCGAAGATGTCGATACGTTCACCAGCAGCAATTTGCACAATTGCACGCTTGGTGTCGCTCCGCTTACCAAGACCGAAACGTGTGAGTTTCTTCTTGCCTTCGCGGTTCATCGTGTTGACCTTGAGTACCTTCACACCGAAAATCTTTTCGACTGCAATTTTGATTTGAGTCTTATTGGCGTGAGTTGCAACAAGGAATGTGTATTTGTTCTGATCGAGCAAGCCGTATGACTTCTCCGATACAACTGGTGCAATTAATACGTCGCGATGGTCGTTCATGCTGATACTCCTACTTCGCTCTCACGAGCAACTGCTGTAACAGCTTTGCCCTTTGCTGGACCGGCGATGAAATCTTTAATCGCATCATGTGAGAAGACGACGTCATCAGAATTCACAACGTCATATGCGTTGAGTTGATCAGCGACGATGAGGTGAACATCTTCGACTGAACGAAGTGAGCGCCAGACATCATTCTCGCTACGAGCAACTACAACGAGAACTTTCTTGCGATCAGAGAATTGACGAACTGCTGTGAGTGCACCCTTTGTTGATGGCTCGCTCACAATGCCGTCCACGATATGAATTCGTTCATTGCGTTGACGATCAGAGAGCACGCCACGAAGCGCAGCGGCAATCA
>Ga0208546_1000433_pt1 | contig 15577 bp, 21 predicted proteins | sample DEB19_08_DNA_4_FD_184528 | JGI IMG/M metagenome (GOLD analysis project Ga0208546, IMG submission 184528) | Aqueous microbial communities from the Delaware River and Bay under freshwater to marine salinity gradient to study organic matter... | ecosystem: Environmental > Aquatic > Marine > Coastal...
GTCTTCTCAAGGCGCGCCGCTCGCCGACGTAGGCGGCACGCATGATCGACCGGCAGCATAGGCACAGGCGAGCGACGGCGGGGAAAGGGAGAAAACCCGCCGCCGCTCAAGCCCGGCCTAGGTCATCCAAAGTTCGACCGCCACCAGTAGAGCGCACGCCTGTCGTCGCTTCGTGCCCGCTCCACTGCGGCCTCGCCCTTCACGCGGGACAACTCCGCTATGAGGCGCATGACGTGTGCGGCCAACACGCCGCTCGTGCCCTGGTCCCAGCAACCCTGGAACTTCCTGGCGTCCCATTCGCACTGCTGTAGGTAGGCGTCGGTGAGGGGCTCAGGCATCCTTGCCCTCATCGAACAGCACAATCGCCAGCAGGCTATAGGCCGCGAGATCGAGCAGCGTGTCTCGCACGCCCTCGTGCACCAGGCGGCCAGTGCGGCAGTATGTCCGCAACCGCTGCACCTTGTCGGCGACGCGAACCATGCAGCCACGCCACGCCTCGATGCCAACGAACTCGGCACCCTGGCGGATGTTGGCGAGCGGGTCGTTCTCGCTGCCGTAGTCCTGCGACTTGGAAAGGTGCAGCGTTCGCAGTTCCTCAAGCAACTCCAGAAACGGCAGCGATCCCGGTTGCTGCTCGTGCGTGATGCCGTCGCCAGTGAGCCGGGCGAACTGCGTGAACTCGTCCTCGTGATCCTGCGGCGGTTCCACGTACCACTCCTCATGCGGCTTACCGGCGGCCTGGGCCTCGCGGCGGGCCTGGACTGCGGTGCGGAGTGCTTCGTTGGCTTCGGCGATCGACGGGCTCATGGCATCCTCTCGGTAAGAAACAGTGCAGCGTATTTCTTGCGTCAAGCCGAGCGAACCGTGCCGTCGCTCATGACTCGGTAGTTGTGCACATCGAACGCCCCGCGCTCGTGTACGGTGCAGACAGCAAAGCCGTGATTCCAGCGATTGATGCGGGCGTACTCTGGCCGCAGATCGCACAGGCAGCCAGTGCTCCAGCATCCGGTCTCTCGGTGCCACATATCGGATTCTGCATGGTTGCTCGTGCGGTGCGAGTGACCGACTAGCACGGTGGAGAGCGTCCGCAGAAATGCACCACGGGCCACGTTGACCGGAGCCGCCATGCCCTTGGGCAACTCGTGCCCGTGGAGTACGGGCAACTTGCCCAGCATCACGGGCCGCATGTCTTCGACCAGCGTTACGTCGTGCTTGTCGAGATCGAGCCACGCCCCCAGGCTCATGCGGGGATCGTCACTGATCTCGGCGGCGTGCTGCCAAAGCCAGTGCGTCCACCTCTCCTCATGGTTGCCGAGTTTGTAGACGATCGGGATGCCAGGAAACTCTTGCCGCAGATAGGCGATGAAGTTACGCACGGCTTCGAGCTCGCCTTTGAAGTCCCGTTGCGTGGGGTCTTTCATGTAGCGGCTGATGGCGTAGAAGTCTGCAATGTCGCCGTTGAGCAGCAGCCCGGCAAGGTTCTGGTCTTTGAGATAGCCGATGGCCGCAGCCACGGCGATCTCTGAGTGATACGGCACATGAACGTCGCTCAGGATGCCAACCGGCCCGAGCACCTTCATGACGTGCGGCGTCCACGGCTCAGCCATGCTGGGTGGCAACGAGACCTCGCCCGCCTTGCGTGGCGGACGCACAGCCACGGGCTTCATGTCTTTGCGGTTGTGCTTACCGTGCACGCCAAACTGCCTGGAGATTCTGAGGTTCGCTTGCCGCAGCGTGATGGCACCATTCGCCTCCTTGACGAGCCGCCGGGCCAGCGTACGAGCCGGTGCATCGGGGTGCGTGCGGCACAGCCGTCTCGCCATCTCAGTGATTGCGTCACCCGCCATCACTCACCTCCCTATACCCGAGAGCGGTCAGCACCTTGCTGATGTCCTTGCCCGCCTGCTCGACGTGCTCCTCGCTCGCCGTGGGGAATAACGCATGCAGCAACTCGTGCACGATGATGGTGAGCTTGTGCCGCCCCTTGAGGCCGCTATGAATCAAGATGCGTGGCCGCTTTGACTTCTGCGAGAACGTGTACCCGTAGGCACCGCCCTCGAGCCGCGTGAACCGCACGAGCCACCGCTCGTCGGCGTTCAAGGTGAAATGGTGATCGGCCACGGGCTCGCTCCTTGGCCGCTAGCGTGGCAGGGGTGTCAACCCTCAGCCTTGGCTCGTGCCCGGCGGCAGGCCAGGAGCACGAGTTGCCTCGCCCCCATGTCCGTCCACGGCAGGATCGTGCGGCCATCGGCCCACCGCTTGCCGTGCTCGGTACGCATCACGCCGAGGATCTCGGTCATGCCTTCGTCGCTCTCGCACCAGTCAGGGCCCAGGCTGTCCATCTTCCCGGCCATCGAGCGGCACGGGCAGTCGGCGGTCGGCTCGATGCCGAGCCAGTCGCGGAGCAGGGCGTGGAGTTCGGTGCCTGGGCCGTGGATAGCAAGAGGCAACGAAAAAGACGGAACAAATCCAGGCTTTGAGTGTTTTGGATAAGCAGGATGCTCTGTGTCAACAAGCAAATACTCGCCTTCTTCGCCAGTTATACAACGGCGAACCTCCTGAAGCGTGTAGCCGCGCTCCGCAATTCTATGTTCAAGGTGTGATCTGAGGCATCTAATCACGGCAAATCATTCACGGTGATCCGATAGTTAAATGAAACAGACCCCCATGATGGAATTCCGAAAAATGTTTTATAGCGATAATGTCCGCTAGCTGTTCCAGATATGTCAAGCGTGCGAGAGCACAGCAAAGAAATCCATTGTGAGTTAGAATAAGTCCATTTTCCTGAAGCTACGCAGTTAACAGCCTGGTCGCAGCACGTCACAAGTCCGTTGCAACAAACTGCGAGCGTGTCGCCTAAATTCACCAAGGGAGACCGCTGTTCGTTGGCGATCACAATACGCAGATCCACCGAAGGATCGGGAGACCAAAACTGTGGCCCGGAGTATCCACCACAGCACTGTTTTTGAGCCGATGGGTTATTGTGCCTGTTCAAAAATATGTCATAGACGCCGCAATCCTGTCCGGTGCTGGGGCATGTGGCTCCAAGCGTTGTTTTGCATGAAATGTGCCAAGCCGGCACTGTGTACGTGCCGTTTAGGCTTACGGCAAAGTCGCCGAGACTTCCGGAAAAGCTAGAAATTTCAATTTGCAAATATTCAGGAAACCCGCGGCTATCAATGCTTGAGCAAATGCCCTGGCAGTGTTGGTTTTGAGGTTGACAGCAGCACGCCATCACGGCACCCGCAGTCGTAGGAATGTAGCAGTTGCCGTCGAGGCTGTAGTAGACACAGAAATAGTGCAGTTGTTGGTGTTTAAAGTGGCTGACACTAAAACCGCAGTGACAAACACCGCCGTCTGAGCCTGCAGCACCGGAACCACCAGCCACCACGAAGTGCCTTCCTTCCCGACGATGCAGTCCTCAGGGGCAACGTGGTTGTGCGTAATAGGCCACGACAGATTCGCCACCGTCTGAGTCGCTGTCGGTGCGTACTTGAACGTCACCGTTTTCACGCTACCGATCGCCCACGATCCCGTGAACGTGGCTGCCCGCACTTGCTTTGGCACACGCTCAGGAAACCGCTTGTTGAACGACAACGGCCTCGCCGCAGGCGTCGCCAACTCGGCAGCACGCACGACGCCAGCGATCCGCTCAGCGGACTCACGGGTGAACTGCACGGCGTCGAATGGGCGTTTCTGGCGGGCCATTACGCACTCGCACCGGGCGGGTATCCAAAGAGTGCCGGAAAGTCTGCCTCGAGATTGACTCGCCGTTCTTTCACGACGGGCCACGTCGTGAAGTTCAGACCGCCGTTGCCGTCGAGCCCCACGGGATTAGGCGATGCCACCCACTCGCCATTTTCAAAGTCGAACACCATCGCCCGGCGTTTCTGGCCGCCGGCGATGTAGTTCCAGCCCACGTCTGGCAGCTGCAGATTCCATCCGCTCTGGCGGTACAGCAGCTCGGCAGTCATCTGCCAGTAGGAATAAGACACGTTGTTGTAGACCTCGGTGACGTAGGCAGCCGAGACACCGTTGACCTTCCATGAGTGCGTCGCACAGCCGAGATAGTCAGCGGAGTTGATCTTGTTATTGGCACCGATGCGAGCGGCAACGTCGGCCCAGTTCTGATAGTTCTTCTTCATCGTCGCCTTGACCATCTGCTCCTGTGTCGTGAGCCCCTCAAAGTAGTCATAGGCAGAGTTTGTGAGAGGCCGCTTTGTGCCTCCATCCCAAAAGAACAGTGCGGGGATTTCGCCAGACTGGCCCTCAAAAGACCATTCGGCCGTGCGAAATAACGGAGTCGCCAAATCATTGGCTGTCACTACGCCGTACTCTGCGACCACCTGCACATGGTATGGGGAGTCTTGGAACCGCTCGGTCAGCGTGAACTTACGTAGGCCAAGCCACGCAAACTCTTCGTGAGCAACTCCCCAGTTTGCAAGCCCTAGTGCATTGCCAACCACTGCATGCGTCGTCGGATTGTTCTGCAGCGTGTCGTCGGTGAGCGTAACGGCGAACGTCCGCACAGCACGGGGCTGGCCGCGAACCTCGTTCTCAAACGTCCGTGCCAGTTCGACATAGGATGCAACGCCCATCAGTTCACGCCTCCGACTTGGCTATAGCCCACAATCGCTACGGGCGTGTTGAAGTAGTTGGCCGCCGCCTGGCCGATGCCCTCGCTGATCTTCTGGAGCAGCTTCGTCTGCAGCCTCTGCTGAATCAGAGCGGGGTCTTGTGCAGCGTTGGCGAGGTTCAGCACGAGGGCGGCACCTTCCGCAGTGCGGATGTCGCTCGTCTGCACGCTGGTCTGGCCAAGCGTGTTGAGTTTGCGAAGCCGATCTTCCTGCCGCTTGGCTTCCGCCGCAGCGGCTTTGCGCTGCTCCTCGAAGATCCGCTGCTGCTCTTGGGCGTATGCTTTCTGTGCCTCTGCCTGCTGCTGCTGATACGCCTGCAGTGCGGTTTCCTGCTGCTTGCGGTACTCGTCCTGGGCCTTGAGTTCAGCCTCTTGCCGCTGCTTCTCTTTGTCCAGCCGATCCTGTGCGGCCTTGTCTCGAGCCTTCTCGGCCTCTTCAATGTTCTTGAGCTCTTGGTTGAACAGATCCTGCTGCCGCTGCACTTCCTGCTGATACGCCTCGGCGTTGAGGATGCCATCCCTGGCCTGCTGCTGAGCGGCGGCGATGCCTTCCTGTAGACGCACTGCAGCGTCAAAGCCCGCCTGGCCAAACTCCTGCGACTTGGCGATCAGCCCGTTGATGTTCTGGTTGATTGCGTTGAAGGCGTCGGTGAAGCCCTGGCCAAAGCCCTGCTCCAGAGCCTGCTGCTGCTCCTCGAGCTTGGCCTGCAGTTGGTCAAGTTCCGCCTGCCGTGCTGCGGCGGCATCGGCCTGGGCTTGATTGTCAGACGCACGAGCGGCAGCGAGCTCCTCAGAGACACGGGCCTGCTCACGCTGCACGGCCTGCAAATCCTGCTCGAGCTTTGCACCCTCATCGTTTGCACCTAGCAGCTGATCGAGACGCTTCTTATCCGCTTCGGCCTGGGCGGTTGCGGCGTTCTTTGCGTCCTCCCTGTTCTTCTTCTCCTTCACTAGCTCGGCGTTCACGTTCTTCATGAACCCGTTCATGATTTCGATCTGGTCGGCCGTGAGCTCGCCGGCTTCGGCCATCTGCTGGAACGTGTCAACGGCAGCCACAGACTCCTGCAGGAACTGCGACGCATCGTCGCCGGCTTCGGCGAGAAACTTTTGCAGCCGCTGCTCTGTCTCGTCGAGGTTCAACTCCAGCTGCACCTCGGGGCGGCGGGCGTTCTCAATCTCCGCCCGCAGCCCTGCGAGGTACTGCGACGCAGCCCCCTGGCCGGCGGCCTGCGCGTTGCCGCTGCCTCCAGTGAAAATGCTATTGAAGGTGTTGGCGGCATTGGCCGCAGCTGCCTCCATCTCTTCTGAGTTCCGCCTGGTCGATTCCATCCCGGCGTCTACCAACCCACGGCCAAACTCCTCCAGGTCGGAGTCAACAAAACTGCCGAGGCCCTGCAGGATTTTGCCGAAGCCGACGATCAGCGCATCAATACCTAACTGCAACGCATTGAACACCACACGGAACGACTCAGACACGCCGAGCAGCACCTTAGAAGTAACGTCGAACACGTCGGCTGCAAAAGCGAACGTCTCGCCAAGGCTGCCGAAGTTCTTCACGAACTCATCAAAGATGCCTGCGAAGTATTGAGCCCCTTGCAGCAGCACATCCGTGATCGCATTGGCAATGCCTGTGCCGCCTTCCCCCTGTGCCCCGCTCCAACTTTCCACGAACTTTAGGAACTGATTCGTTACGTCAGTCACGGCTGGGGCAAGGTTGCCGATCACCTGGCCAGTGATTCCTTGGACGGTTGCCGCAACAAGATCAAAGGCGTCATTCATGTCAGCGACGTTGTTGACCTGAGTCTCGCTGATGATGATTCCGAGCCGCTCGGCATTTGCCTGCAACTCCTCAATGCTGGCAGCACCCTCGCGAAACAAGGGAGCCAGTGCGGCACCCTGCTTGCCAAAGATTTCCACGGCCGCAGCGGCCCTGTCGGCCGCAGTCGGCAGCTGCGAGATTGCTTGCCCGATTGCTGAAAACTGCTGCTCCGGCGAGAGAGCCCGCAACTCCTGCACTGATAGGTTGATGCCCTTGAGCGACTTGTCGAACGCATCGCCAGGGGCAGACTTGCCGATGTTGACGGCCAAAGACTGCACGGCAGATCCGAACTGCTCGGTATCTACGCCAGCCAGCTTGGCTGCCAGCGAGTAGCTTTGCAGCTGCTCGACGCCAATGCCGGTGCGAGCAGAGAAATCACCAAGCGTGTCGATAGATCCGTTGACGCTCGACACGAGCGAAGTGATCTGCGAGCTAACTTGAGAAAACACAGATCCGAGCGCTTGCAAACCATCAATGACAAGCCGACCGATTTCAATCTTTGCAAGCAGGCTGACGTTATTGTTCAGCTTCTCGATTTTTTGATCTGTTTTGGTTGCTTCCTTTGCAACACCATTCAAGTCTTGCTCAGCCTTTGCGGCTGCACGATTGAACTGCTCTTGGCTTAGTCGCCCTTCCTGTAGGTGCGCATTGAGCTCCTGCATCTGCTGATCGTATCGTTCTTGCGGCGTCAGATTCGCTTCAATAATCCGCGATGCAGAAGCAATGGCCTGCGAACGGATGCTCTCTGCTTTGGCGATCCTGTTGGCTGCTTCTTCTGTAGCAGCGGCAAGCTCCTTCTCAGCCTCAATGCGCGCCGCATTCAGCCCGCTAAACTCTGCGCGAGCCCTTGCCGCCGTCTCCTCAGAGATAGCATTTGCCTTGAGCAACCTGTCCACTTCTTCAAGTTGCTTGGCCCTTCGTTCTTCAGCGGTAGCAAACTGCTCTGATAACGCTTTGCCGCGAGCGAATACGTCTAGCCGCTCTCGCTCCGCAGCGGCTGCGGCTGCTTGAGCCTCGCTGCCTGCATACACAGCGCGTGCATATGTTTCTTCAGTGATCAGGCCGTCACGCAGCAACGTATCGAGGCGATCTGTAGAAGCCTGTCGCTTTTCTTGCTCAGTTACGACCGAATCTGTGACCCTCGCTGCCTCTGCTACCAAGTCAGCTCTGGCCTTTGCAGCTGCCGCCTCAGCCTCAGCCGCTGCCTTGTTGGCTCCGCTCGCCTCAGCGGCAGCACGGTTAAACGTCTCCTGTGAGATTGCGCCGAGTTTCAGAAGATCATCCAGCCGCTGCAGCCCAGTTGCTCGCCGCTCCTCGTCTGTCAGAAACTGCTGAGTGATCCGCTGGCCATCGCCCAGCAGCTGAAGCCGCTCTTGCTCAGTGGCTACTGCTTGCTTCTGGGCATCGCTACCCTGGAAGATAGCCCTGGCATAGGTCTCCTCAGAGATGGCACCGAGCTCGAGCAGCCGAGTCAGTTCAGCGACTACATCTGCTCGTTGCTGCTCATCTGTCCGATATTGCCGAGTGACCTCTGCCCCTCTGGCGAAAGCGTCTGCCGTTTCCTGAGAAGCCGCCTTTAGCCGCTCATACTCATCAGCAAATTGCTGAGCGTCGATCTTCCCGGTCTTGAGATAGCTGGAAAGAAAAGCAAAATCCGTGGCAGCCTGACGCTGTGCTGCCGCAGCAGCCTCGCTGCCCTTAGCAAACTCATCGAATACGTCCGTGACCTTGCTGGCCTCATCGGCCAGCTTCTGCAACGCCCGCTCAGCTGGCGTGAGATTCTTGACGACGCCAGAGGCGTCGGCATTTACCTTCATCGCCAGTGAGAGAATGGTTGCCATTAATCGTTTGCGAAAGCCAGCAGCTTCTGAAGCTCGGCCTTCATCTGGTTTGCGTGTTGCGGGGGCTTCTCAATCGGATTGAAGTCTTCGGCCTTGGGTGCCTTGCCCTGCGGCGAGTACGGGGCAAGCACCGCACTCGTCAGCAGGCCCGTCTGCCGCCACGGATCGGGAAGAGCCTGGAAGTAGCGGGTAAACGCTATCCACTCCGAGAGCTCTTGCGAATCCATGCGGCGTGACAGTTCACGCACCGTCATGCCCAAGTGCCCCGCCAAACGAAACAAAAACCGTCTCGTGTGGCGGACGCTCAGTTTTTTGCCAGTTCCTCCACGTCGGTCTCGGTCATGTTGTTGTGCTTCATCGCCTTGTCGAAGAGCTTCGACACGATGGCAGCAGACTTCTTCGCCAGGCTCTCAATGCCAGCCTCGTCAAAGAGCCGCTCGCCGCTCTCGGGATGGCACAGGCAGCGGGCCAGATACTTCGTGCGGAAGTTGTCGATGCCCCGCTCCTTGTTGCCGATCCACTCCTTCTCGTATGAATCCCGCTCCTCCACGGTCATCACCCGGATGCCGAGCACGAGCGGCTTGCCGTCCGCACCTTTCCACTCACGCACCGTGACCTTGAGAACGGGAAGATCGTCTGCCGCAAGAATCTGAGCCGCAAGTTCTGAAACGCTAAGCATGATTTACCCCTGGACTTTGAGAGTGACGCTGTACCGTGCAACGTCGTTCACGGTGCCCGCCAGGGTAAACTTCTCGAGCACGGCCTGGCCGCTGTAGGCCAGGCCGCCACCAGAGATGGAGACGGTGGCCCGCTTGCCGTAGGTGGCCGTCGAGATGTTTGCCGTGGATAGGCACTTCATCTCTATAGTGCCCACGTCAAGCGTCCACGTACTGGCACGGGCCAGCGGCAATGAGCCGCCGTGCGTCACGTTGAGCTCGGTGACTTCACCAAACGACGTGCCATCCCACGTAGCCGTAACGCCCGTCGCATAACTGGCCATGACGGTCCTCCGTCACGGACTAGCTGCGGGCAATACGGACAGTCGCTTGGCCTCGGATCGCATCCTGAGTCGCCAGCGTCAGCGTGGACGACTGCACCGTACCGGCACGGCTGAGCAGCGAAGAGCCGCCCACAGTGATGGCCACAGTGCCCGTGGCACGATCGGCGATGAGAGTCTTGCCGATGTAGTCGAACTGCACCGTCTGGCCGGTGTCGCCCGAGACCGAGCCCGCCAGCGGCAGGTCGAGAGTCTTGGCCGTCTCGCCAGCGGTCTGGCCGAGATGGCTGACGTTGATCTTCTCATCCTCGGCATTCGGGTCGGTGGCCGACACCACAATGTTCGTGACGGTGTAGGTCGTGCCGGCGAACGTCAGAATCGTGCCGGCACCATCATGGGGCGTATCGAAGGCCATCTGCTAAATCTCCTGCCAGAGGATTGAATACTGCTGACTGACTTGGAAGATTGGCGGCAAATCACCGCCAGCGAGTTGCACCACGCCGTCCGACTCAGTGTCGAGCGACACGTTGGCCACCCGGACGTAGTTTTCCACAGTCGTGCCCCATCCATCCAGAACACGACGGCACTTGTCTGCGATGTCTCGGGCCTCGCCATAGGTCTCCGAATAGACCTCGACGGCTAGCAAAACGGTGGACATACCCAGCGGGCCGCTCAGCGACTGCTGCCGCTGGATGCCCGTTCGTCGCCACGTCGCAAACGGCAACGCCGCCGAGGCCGGTGCCATCACCGGAAACACCCGCTGGCCGATCAAGGCCGCTACGGCAGGGTCTTGCGTGAGAGCGTTGGCGATCAGTTGCTCGGGAGATTTCAGCGGCATGGCTAGTCCTCAGATGACGGTGCCGCCCACCGTGCCGGTAGACGCAAAGGTGATGGTATTCAGTGCCCGCTCCAGCGAGACCCGCAACTCTTGCTGAAGGATCTGCGTGATCTGCGGCTGCGACTGCTCCAGGGCCGTACGCACGGGCGGCAGCCTGGGCGTGCCGCCGGCTGGCATTGACTTCACGCTGATGAACGACTCGCCCTTCTTGGCCTTTTTGAAGAACGAATACGGAGTCTTTGAGCCGTCTGAGTTGAACACGGGCCCACGCTTGTTAAAGCTCGAGGCGATGACGGCGTTCTGCCCGGCCTTGACGATGTGCGGACGAACCTCCACGGCAGGGCGACCGGGCACACGCCGCAGATGCCCACGCCGTCCATAGGGCGTGTTGCTGATCTTGGTAATGAACCGCTCTTGCGTGCCGAACTCCAGCCACCACTGATGAAAGCCACGATTCTTGCCACGCCGCACGCTGCCCGCCCCGGCCACCGCCGTTGATGGCTCCTTCGTGCTTTGCACATAGCCCACCAGGCCCACGGCCGCGCCGTCCTTCTCATAGGCTTTTGTCTTGGACGCCACAGCCCGCTTGAGGTTGCCGGTCGGCCCCTCGGGCGTGATCTGCTTCAGCCGCTGCTCGGCGGGCTTGATCGCCTTCTTGAGTGCGTCCTGCAGGATGCGGGCGAGCCCCTTGTTGTCGAAAACCTTGCCGAGAGCGTCACGCAGCTGCGTGATCTCGCTGGCGTCCAGCGATAGGTCGATCCGGCCAAGTGCCATCAGACGGCCTCCTGGCAGAGCAGCTCGTGCTCGGTCCTGTTGCCGTGCTCAAGGATGCTGACGATCTCCAGCACCCGCCCACGCCACAGCAGACGCATCTGCTGCGTCAGTCCCGTCATGTACCGCATCCGCACTCGGTGGCTCATCTCCACCTGCTGCTGGCCGCTGTTAAGCAACTCACGAGCCGAGACGCCTTCAACGCTGGCCCAGCGAGTCGAGAGGGCAGACCACGACTGCACGACTTCACCGAGGGCGTTGCGATTGTCCGCAGCCTGCTGCACCGTTACACGCTCTCGGAGTTTGCCAGCGTCCATTAGTCGCCATAGAGCAGGATGGTGTAGGAAGACGTTGCTCCCGTCACGCCAAGGTCAATGACGTTGACATACAACTCGTTTGCGAACGAAAAGTATTCGGTCGTTGCAACCCGGTTGCCGCTGCTCAGGAGCGATATGCCGCCGTCCTCTGGATTGGTCAGCCTGCACCAGTTGGATGCTGCAAATCCCACTCTCGTTGGATTTGGCATCGTGATTTGGCCGTCCGCCCCACGGTATTCATACGTTGACGGTTCAATCAGCACCGCCGCCGTGCCGCACGTTCCCGTAATCACCGCCACCTTGCCAGCGGTGTAGGCAGTGCTCGACTCCAGCGACACCACCTTCAGCGCCGCCGTGCCAGACTTATCGTGGAATAGGCAGTCCACCGTGATGCGGCCGTCGATGCTCATTGGCTGAAACTCCTACCCACAGAGTCGAGAAGAGAACGGGCCGCATCGGGCGGCTCTGCGTTACCACGCTTTTCGTAGAGTTCGTGAACGTAGAGCAGGATCGCATTGCGGATCGCCGCCGGCACGCTTGAGCCCGTGGCGCCGTAGCCAGCCCACCACGTCACCTGCACGGCGTCGTTGTCTTCCATGCCAGCCGGCCAGGTGCCGCCGTAGACAGTCGTGACTCGCCCCGGCGTCTCAAACCGCTGCACCCGGTATTGAGCCGTGGAGAGCGTGGCCGTGCTGCCGCTCTCGTGCGTGTACGTGATGCTCACCGCCGTGGCTGTGCCACTCGACACAACTGGCGGGCGTGGCAGCGTGATCGGGTACTGGCTATCCGTGGGGAACCGCTGGAGCCGCAGCCGCCACTGGGTATTGATGAGCGTGCGGTCTAGGTAGGCTTCGCACCACTCACGGGCCGTCGTGATGAGCGTGCCGATGTAGGTGTCATCGTCGCTCGTGTCCACCCGCAGATGGGCCTTGGCTTCGGCCACCGTCACCGGCTCAACGGCGGGGCTGGTCAGTCTGCTCAGGCTGAGATACTGCGGCACGGCGTCCTCGTCGTTTCGGTGTGGCGTCCGCTGTTTCGGCCACCGGCTCCAGGGCTGCGGTCTCGATCTCCAGCTGGTGGTCACGCACGGCTGCGCCCTTGGCCACCAGTTCAGCCGCCACGCCTCCAGGGATCTCCGCAACCTGACCGGTGCGGTAGTTACGCCACGGACGGGTAAATCTCAGTTTCATCATTGCCCCACGCTCCATGCAGTTTCGGGCCGCTTGTGTGTGTTCGTGAACTCCGTCGTCCACTGAAAAACCGGCTTGCCTAGATCCCGGCCCGGCCACGTCACCACGTACTCGCCGTGACCCAAGACGACACGGGGCGAGACAAAGACACGGTTTCCGCTGTCCCGCCAGTTCCTCCACATGTAAATGTCCGGGTCTAATCTGCCATTATTCCAACTTCCTTCGGGGTCAGGCTTACTCCAGAACCAAGGTTTCTTGCACCGCTTGAGTGCTGCCGTGCTGATGACGGTGCAGCCAAAGTGTGCGGTGTCCACCTCCTGCACGGGCTCGGCAAACCACGACATCGGCAGCTGCGTGTGCCCGGCATCGGGCGGATCGTCCAGCGTGCCCTTGAGCGTGAGCATCGGGCGGCCGTCCTCTCGCTTGGTCTGCAGCCCCGTGATGGCGTCGCACTGAAACGTCATCGCCATGGCGAAGAGTTGCTCCACGTCCTCCTTGGTGAAGAACGTGTCGTAGTCGATCATCAACAGATACTCGCAAGTGTCGACGAATTGCTCCATAACCCTTGTGTTTACTTGATCCCAAAACGCACCAGTGCCCATCGTTGGGCGAATCCCCAGCGGCATGAGTGCCTGAGCCCAGGCGAAGTGATTGGCCGTAAACGAGAGCCGTGGCATGCTCAGCACGGCCTCGACTCGGATGTCAACTTCCGTGCCACCGACTTTGACGATCATGCGTGCGTCCAAAGAGAGAGGGCGGCCCCCGCATGGAAGCCGCCCCCTCAAGATTGCACAACCGTCAAGCCGTCAGGCTCACGCACCGACGAGGCCGATGACCGGGCCCGCCACGGTGTCGCTGCCGAGCGTGTGGTGCGAGATGGCCACTCGGGCCACGGCACGAATCACGCTCTGATCGCTCAGGAAGTTCACCTGATCGCTCGAGGCGATCTCGATGCCCTGGCGGACACCGTAGATCGAGGAGTTCATCAGATCCCCGTAGAGGGCCATCACCACGCCGGTCGAGTCCGTGCCAGCCGGCAGCTGGTCGGTGAGCACCACGGGCTTGCCGAGGAAGGTCAGGCCGAGCCCCTGCGACAGCCCCACCGATCCGCCCTGGGCGAGATCGAGGTTCTGCATGCAGGTGGCGAAGAAGAACGGGCTCACGTACCACTTCGCACCCGCCTGGCTGTGAGGAGCCAGCTTGGCCATCATCGCCAGGAGATTGGCCTTCGTCACCTCGTCAGGGGTGTCGCCAGAGGCCGTCACGAGCGACGCCGCATAGGTGGCACCAGACGATGCGTAGAGGCCGCCAGTGTGCCCCGTGGCAATGCCCGCCACGGCCGGAGCGTTCGACGGGTTGCCGTTGAACGCAACCGTCTCAACCGCCTGCGACAGCGACAGCGACAGTTCGGCGGCAAGCCAATCGGCGATGCTGACGATTGAGTCGGAGAGCAACTCATTCGCGCACACCACGGCCGACGTGACCTTCTTGGCAGTCAGGGCAACCTGATTGCTCGTCGGGTCACTCGCAGTGATTGCCACATTCTCGGCAATCCAATTTGCGGTGCTTCCGGCGGTCCTGCGTGGGAAGAGAACGTAATCGCTCCCCATGTTCACGTTCATGGCGTTGGAAGCAAACGCCGAGAATTCACTCACCAAGCGCAATACGGTGGACTCAAGAATATCCGGCACGAATGCAGATCCGGTGGTCGCACCCGTCGAGCCCTGAGCACGGCTCTCGACGCCGTGGTCGGCACACCACCGGCGGGCCTCGGCGTCGCCACGCTTGGCCTTGATCCACATGCCCGTCTTGTAGGCGTCTTCCTCGCTCTTGAACGCACGGAGCTTGCCGGCGTACGGCACAGCGGAGATCCGCACCTTCGGCTCGTCGGCACGCACCTCGGGAGCCGGGGTGCAGCGATCCACCACGGAGCGGAGGCTCTTCGACGCCTCGGCAACCGACTTCTCAAAGTCGATCTTCTTGGCGAGCTTGCCAGCGTCGGCGTGGAGCGTCTCGAGCTCCAGATCACGCTCGGCGATCTTGTCGGCGTCGGTGCTCTCGATCGCCCGCACGGCGTCGATCCGGTTGGCGAGGGTGACGGCCTCGTCCTGAAGCTTCTTGAGGTTGTCCACGTATGTGTTCTCCGCCGGCGGTATTGCCGATGGAGTCCACCTTGCCACTAGGGGCGTGGAGCCTTGCAGTAGCGGACCTCTGAAACTGTTGTTTTTACAAACGCAACAGCACGCTGCCCGCACCTCGGGCAACGCAGATACCGCTGCCGCTCGTCACCGCACGGGCGACTACTGCGGGTCTTCAACTTCTCACCGCATGTGCAGCGTGGTTCAGACATTCTTCAGCCGCAGGAGAGCAGACCAGGCGGCGGCGACGCCCCGCAGAGCCGAACGCGACTGAACCGCCTGGCCTGCCGGCTCGGGAGTGGATTGAGCGGCGAGCCACGCTTCGTAAGACCGCATGGCGACGCTGGCGGACGTGCTGGGATACGCCGGCACGAGCACGGGGCCAACGTCATACAGCCCGCTTACTTCTCGGATCTGCCGCACGGCCTTGCCGTCTTCGCCGGTGCGAAACGATTCGTTCTTAGAGTCCACGGTGAAAGCGAACGAGGAGCCACGCACGTCACGCCGCTGGATGAGCTCGAGCACGTCGGCCCGGCTCACGGGTGGCGTCACCACGTACCGCAGCCCCTTGTCGTCGCTGGAGAGTTCCAGCGTGCCAGACGAGGTGCGGCCGAGCACGATGTTGCTGTCGTGGTTGAACAGAGCCACTACGTCGCCCTTGCCACGCTGGCGGCTCAGAATCTTGTCGAAGGCACCGGGCAGGATCTCCTCCTTGAACCCGCCCAGGTCAAGGCTCAGCCGGTTGTAGACGGCCGCATACCCGATGATGGCGGCACGGCCATCGGCACGACTCTCGACGACGAGCTCGTCACCGTCCTCAAAGGCGTAGTCACGTCGCTCAAGTTCCATCGTTCTGCTCCTCAAGGTCTTCGGCCTCGTCTTCGGGGCTGTCCTCAACTTCGGTGCCAAGGTTGAACGCTGGCTCAGCCGCTGGCGGCTCCTGGCCAACCTTGTCCAGCGTGGTCATGTTCTGCTGGATAAAGTGCTTGTCGCCTTCCGGCCCGATCGGGTTGAGGTTCTCCAGCTCTCG
>Ga0208546_1000434_pt1 | contig 15567 bp, 15 predicted proteins | sample DEB19_08_DNA_4_FD_184528 | JGI IMG/M metagenome (GOLD analysis project Ga0208546, IMG submission 184528) | Aqueous microbial communities from the Delaware River and Bay under freshwater to marine salinity gradient to study organic matter... | ecosystem: Environmental > Aquatic > Marine > Coastal...
GGAACTATGCAGTTCACGCGCACGTGCGGTCCGAAGGTGCGCGCCAGGCCGATGGTCAGGTTGTTGATCGCTGCCTTCGCCGCGCCGTAGACCACCTCGTTCGGTGAGGGGCGGCGGCTCGCGATCGACGACACGTTGATGATGGATCCGGAGCGGCCGCTCTGCACGATGTGCGTGCCGATCAATGCCGACAGGCGGAACGGGCCCTTCAGGTTGACGCCGAGCACCTTGTCGTACAGATCCTCGGTGACGTCCACGAGGGACGAGTACAGCGGTGACATCCCCGCGTTGTTCACGAGGATGTCGATGTGACCGAACTCCGCGATCGACTCGGCGGCAAGACGGTCGGCGTCGTCCCACGACGCCGCGTGGTACGCGATCGCCTTTGCCTTCACGCCGCGATCGCGCACCTGTTGCGCGACTGCCTCGCAGTTCTCCAGCTTGCGGCTCGCCACGACGACGTTCGCGCCGTGGTCCGCGAACGCGAGGGCCATCTGCTGACCGAGACCGCGGCTGCCGCCTGTGATGATGGCCGTCTTGCCGGAGAGATCGAAAAGGTCACGAGTCGTCATGGTGCGCACCCCCTGTGCTGCGACACAACTTATGCCTGGCGGACGCGGGTCCCGTACTCGGCGTGACGGAACGACGAGACCGCCTTCCTGATTGCCGAAGCATCGGCTGACGACACCTTCACGTTGTCGAGAATGTGCCGTGAGAGAAGTCCCTTGGCCGCCTTTGCGTTGTGACCGCCGACGACACCGCCGTTCTTCGACACGAGGTCGACGCGCACGACGTTGTCGATCGCGGTCCAGTCGAACGCACCCGCGTGCTCCTGCGGGAGCAGGTCGACGACCACGTGCCTTGCCGACAACTTCTGCAGCTCGGCGGTGAGCGCTTCCTTCCAGAACCGTGACACCTTGCCGATGGGCGCGATCGATGCCCCCATCTTCAGCTTGTACCCGGGAACCGGGTCATCGGCCCGCACGAGTCCCATCACGGCGCTCGGCACGAAGATCGCAGCGAGCGCGGTCCTGCGCGCGGTCGCCGGCATCGAGGCGAGGTCCAGGTGGTCCCAGACGACCCCGGTGTAGCGCTGCCACGCCGGCAGGGTGGGCCCACCGACAAGGGCCCGATTGGCAGCCCGGGCATGCTCGAGGACGTCCCCCTTGACCCCGAGGAGCTTCTGGTCGCCGCCTTTCACGGCTGCGAGGGCTCGTGCCACGTCCGTCCTCATCGCACCCAAACCCTTGCCCAGCAGGCCCGAACCGGGGTTCCAGGCGGTCCGTGGGGTGCCGCCCTCGGCCTTTCCCTCCGATGGTGGCAACAGGATGATCATCGTCCCTCCGTGAGACATTTCGACCGTGACTTTCTCACGCCCAGCCTCTATTCTGACCGCATGCGAGTTCACGTTGATTCATCCAAGTGCCAGGGCCACAACCGCTGCTACGCGTTGGCCCCCGAGTTGTTCGACGTTGACGATTACGGCAACGCGTTCGAACTGAACGAGGGCGTCGTGCCTGCAGGACTCGAGGACAAGGCCCGCCTTGCCGCTGCGAACTGCCCCGAATTCGCGATCATCATCGAAGACTGACCCCGTCAACCCCCAACGGAGAAACATCATGACAACTGTGTACGGCCCCGTCACCGACTGGGCAACCGATTTCGATCACGGCGATCCGGAATACAACAACAACATCCACGAGATCTGGTCGAATCTGAAGGCATCGGGTTGCCCGATCGCGCACACCGACCGTTACGGCGGCACGTGGCTGCCGCTCACGCACGAGCTGGTGCACGAGATCGCCTACGACACCGACCACTTCTCCAGCCAGGGCCCGGTCGTCCAGCAGCTGAAGCCCAGCCAGAACCCCGATGCGATTCCCGCACCCGTGGGTGCCGTGCCGCCGATCTCGAGCGACCCGCCCTTCCATGCTGACGCGCGTCGTCTCCTGCTGCCGGCCTTCGCGCCGAAGCAGATCGACCCGCTGCGCTCGAAGATGTACAAGATGTGCAATGAGCTCATCGACAAGATGGGCGACCGTGACACGGTCGATGCCGCGCTCGAGTACAGCCAGCACATCCCCGTGCTGATCATCGCCGAGATGCTCGGTCTCCCTCTCGAGGACGCCGACAAGTTCCGCAACTGGGTCAACCTGATCCTCGGGGCAATCGGTGCCGAGCGCAACGAAGAGCGCCTCGCGATGTTCATGGAGTTCAGCGAGTACCTCGACAGGCACATCGCCGATCATGTTGACAACCCGAAGGACGACCTCATCACGTTCCTCCTGAACGCGGAGCTGCACGGCCAGAAGCTGAGCCCGCAGCACGTCCACGGAACCGTCGTTCTCATCCTGATTGCCGGCATCGACACCACGTGGTCGGGCATCGGCTCGTCCATCTGGCACCTTGCATCGAACCCTGTCGACCGTCGTCGTCTGGTGGAGAACAAGGAAATGATCCCGCAGGCAGTGGAGGAGTTCCTCCGTGCGTACGCGCCCGTCACCATGGCGCGCATCGTGAAGGAAGACCTCGAGTTCCATGGTGTCGAGATGAAGCAGGACGACTGGGTCCTCCTTCCGTTCCCCGCCGCGAACCGCGACGAGGCACAGTTCGAGAACGCGAACGAGGTGGACATCGACCGCACCGAGAACCGCCACGCGGCATTCGGTCTCGGCATCCACCGTTGCATCGGCTCGAACCTGGCGCGTGCGGAACTCAACGTGGCAGTCGAGGTGTTCCTCGAGCGATTCCCGGACTTCGAACTGAACCCGACGGAAGAAGTCACGTGGAGCACCGGTCAGGTGCGCGGACCGCGCAACATCCCGTTGCGCATCCTCGCCCGCAAGTAAGGCCAGACACAGGCCACACATAGGATGGCGGGACCATGTCCCAGCCCGAACTGTTCACCGGAGACGGATCCCCGTCCCTGAACCCCGAACAAGAAGATGCGGTCTTCCATCCTGGAGGGCCGCTTCTTGTTGTTGCGGGTGCCGGTTCCGGCAAGACACGCGTCCTCACGCAGCGCATCGCATGGTTGATCAAGCAGGGTGTGCACCCCACGAAGATCCTCGCCATCACGTTCACCAACAAGGCCGCCGACGAGATGCGCCACCGCGTGCAGGATCTCGTCGGCCCGGTGGCGAACAAGATGTGGGTCACCACCTTTCACAAGGCGTGCGTGCGCATCCTGCGCGCCCACGCCGACCTCATCGGGTACCCGAAGACGTTCACGATCTACGACAGCCAGGACTCGAAGCGCCTCGTGGGGTACGTCATACGCGACATGGGTCTCGACCCGCGCAAGTTCCCCGCACAGTCAGTGCAGGGACGCATCAGCCTCTGGAAGAACGAGCTGATCGGCGTCAACAAGGCGACCGACAGCGCACAGCACATCGCCGACCGCAAGTACGCCGACATCTACCGCGAGTACCAGGCCCGTCTGGTGAAGGCCGGCGCCATGGACTTCGACGACCTGCTGGTCAATGTCGTGCACCTCTTCGAGCAGCACCCGAACGTGCTGAACATGTACCAGGAGCGCTTCGAGCACGTCCTCATCGACGAGTACCAGGACACCAACCTCGCCCAGAACCGCATCGTCCTCATGCTCGGCGCCAAGCACCACAACGTGTGCGTCGTGGGTGACAGCGACCAGAGCATCTACAAGTTCCGCGGTGCCGACATGCGCAACATCGACCAGTTCGAGACCGCGTTCCCGGACGTCACCGTGGTGATCCTCGCCCAGAACTACCGCAGCACCCAGACCATTCTCACGGCCGCAAACGCCGTGATCTCGCAGAACGCCGAGCGCCGGCCGAAGAACCTGTGGACCGCTGCCGGCCAGGGCGACCACATCGTGCGGTACTACGCCGACGACGAATACGACGAAGCCGGTTTCGTCGCCGACACCGCCCGTGACATCCACGAGAAGCAGGGCAAGCCGTGGGGTGACATCGCCGTCATGTACCGCACGAACGCGCAGAGTCGCACCATCGAGGAATCGTTCATGCGCCGCGGCATCCCGTACAAGGTCGTCGGCGGCACCAAGTTCTACGACCGCAAGGAAGTGAAGGACGCCATGGCGTACCTCCGCGTGGCGGTCAACCCGGTCGACGAGATCAACATCAAGCGCATCATCAACGTGCCGAAGCGTGGCGTGGGCGACGCCAGCCTCGGCAAGATCGATGTCTTCGCGCGGGAGAACGACATCTCGTTCGCCGCGGCGATGCGTCGCTGCGGGGAAGCGGGAGTCTCGGGAGGCGCGGCCAAGGGGATCGCGAGGTTCTTCGCGCTCATCGACGACCTGAACGCGTCGCTCGAGGACGGGCCGTCGTCCATCCTGCAGGTGGCAATGGATTCCAGCGGCTACATCACCGAACTGCAGGAAGAGGGCACGGTCGAGGCCGACGGTCGTCTCGAGAACCTGAACGAGCTCATCGGCCGTGCCGCCGAGTTCGCGGATGTGGACGAGTTCATCGAGCAGGTGTCGCTCGTGGCCGACACCGACGATCTCGACGCGGAGAACCAGGTGGTCCTCATGACCCTGCACTCCGCCAAGGGTCTCGAGTACCCGGTGGTGTTCCTCATCGGCTGCGAGGAGGGCATCTTCCCGCACAGCCGCGCATTGCTCGACCCGCGCGAGCTGGAAGAGGAGCGCCGTCTCGCGTACGTGGGCATCACCCGCGCGCGCGAGAAGCTCCACGTGTCGCACGCATGGCAGCGAATGCTCTACGGCCAGAGCCAGTACAACCCGCCGTCACGCTTCCTTGCGGAAGTTCCCGCCGAACTGTTCGACCGGCAGGGAAGCGTCGATTCCGGCTCGGATTCCGCGAGGGTTTTCGGGGGAAGCGGAAGCTGGCGCGACCGTGACGTGCCCGAGTACCGGCGCCGCGACGAGGAACCGAGCGGTCGCACGTTCGGGGCCGGCGCGCCGCGCAGGGAACAAAAGGCACCCACGCCGGCGAAGTCCGCCGAGGAGTACTCGCACCTTCGTGTCGGCGATGACGTCACCCACGCGATCTTCGGTGACGGCGTGATCCTGTCGATCTCCGGTGAAGGGGAGAAGACCGAGGCAACCGTGCGCTTCCGTGAGAGGGGCACCAAACACCTTCTCCTTGCCTGGGCCCCGCTCAAGAAGATCTGACGGTCGGGCACCACGGACGGTCGCCCCGTGCGGCAGGTGGGAATAGTGTGGGTCCCATGAAGGCAGCGATCCTGATCGAGAGTTTGACCGGCAACACGTGGAAGGCGGGCGAGCTCATCGCCGCCAACCTTCAGCAGGAGGGCTGGCAGATCTCGGGGTTCGCGCCCATGAATGATCCCGACCACGGCGCGATCCAGAACGCCGATGTCGTCATCGTCGGCACGTGGGTGCACGGCCTGTTCGTCGTCGGCCAGAAGCCGTGGGGCATCGACAACCTGCGTGGTCTTCCTTCGATGGCCGGCAAGAAGGTTGCGGGCTTCTGCACCTACGCCCTGAACCCGGGCAAGTCGCTCGACGTCATCACCCGAGAACTTCTCTCCACCGGCGGCGAGGTCATCGGTGGCCTTTCGCTGCAGCGCGGCCGTCTTGCGGCCCACACTGAGGAATTCGCCGCGCGTCTCGCTGACGCAGTCACATCCGCCTAGGGGAGAGTTGTCGTCGTCGACGACGGGTTCGACGATGACGTGATGCCGCGGAGGTCGATCGAGAGCGTCGTGCGGTTCTCCACCACCGGCCGCACGTCCGTCGGCAGTGCGAGGTCCGTGACCTTCACCGTGCGGTTGTCGCAGTCCGTGTAGGTGCTCGTCTTCGCGATGTGCGTCACCAGGCAGTTCGCGTCCCGGTCGGCCGGGTAGGCGTAGTACACCTGCCAACCCGTTGCCGGGTCGGCTCCCTGGTGGTCGAGAACGATCGAGCGGACACCGTCGGCGCTCTTCAGGTCGGGGAACAGCAACGGTCCGCCCTCAGCGACGGCCTTTGCGATGTCCTTCACCTTGCCCACCTCGAAGACCTTGTTGGCGATCTTCGACCCCGGGTCGGCCCGGTCGTTGATGACCGTGGCGGCCAGCCACAATCCGGCGAAGAAGACGACGAAAAAGGCGATTCCACCGAGAACCGGCACGACGGCTCGGGCAAGGGGGCTGCGCAGGCGGGGAGAACGCATGCCCCCATTGTGGTCGGGTTGGTGCGGAGTTGGGGTCACGGCGTAAGGTTTTCTTTCTGTGAAGCGCACGTACCGAGTCGTCGTAGCCAAGCCTGGCCTTGATGGTCATGACCGTGGTGCCAAGACCATCACCCGTGCCCTGCGCGACCATGGTTTCGAGGTCATCTACACCGGTCTCCACCAGACCCCGGAGCAGATCGCCGAGACCGCACTGCAGGAGGACGCCGACGCCGTCGGGCTGTCGCTGTTGTCGGGCGCGCACAACACTCTCTTCCCCCGCGTCATCGAGGAACTGACGAAGCGCGACATGGCCGACATCATGGTGTTCGGCGGGGGCGTCATCCCCGATGCCGACGCACGCGAGCTGCGCGAGCAGGGGGTCGCAAACATCTTCGGGCCCGGCTCTTCGTTGAAGGGCATCTGCCAGTGGCTCGAGCAGGAACTCGACAGCAAGGAGTAGATCGATGGATCTCTTTGAGTACCAGGGCAAGCAGTACTTCGCCCGTTTCGACATCCCCGTCTCGGCCGGCGGCATCGCCGTGACCGTTGACGAGGCAGTGGCGGTCGCGGAGAAGGCCGGCTACCCGGTCGTCGTGAAGGCCCAGGTGCAGGTCGGAGGACGCGGCAAGGCGGGCGGCATCAAGCTCGCCAACAACGCGGACGAGGTGCGCACGCACGCGGGGAACATCATCGGGATGGACATCAAGGGTCACCTGGTGAAGCGCGTGTGGGTGGAGCATGCATCCGACATCGCCGAGGAGTACTACGCATCGTTCACGCTCGACCGCGCCGCGAAGAAGCACCTGTTGATGCTGAGCGCCGAGGGCGGCGTCGAGATCGAGGAAGTCGCCGCGAAGAACCCCGCCGCGATCCTTCTGCAGCACATCGACCCGACGGTTGGTCTCGACCTCGCAGCCGCGAAGGCCGCCGCCGTCAAGGCGAACATCCCCGCGAAGGCCCAGGATGGCGTCGCCGACATCCTGGTCAAGCTCTACCGCTGCTTCACCGAGGGTGACTGCGACCTTGCGGAGATCAACCCGCTCATCCTGAAGCCGACCGGCGAGGTGCACGCACTCGACGCCAAGGTCAGCCTCGACGGCAACGCCGACTACCGCCACCCCGAGTGGGCCGAGTACGCCGCAACGGTGGAACTGGATGCCCGCGAGCAGCTCGCGCGCGAGAAGGGCCTGCAGTACATCGGCCTCGACGGCACCGTCGGCATCATCGCGAACGGCGCGGGACTCGCCATGAGCACGCTCGACGTGGTCAACCAGGTGGGCGGCACCGCCGCGAACTTCCTCGACATCGGCGGCGGCGCCAACGCCGACCTCATGGCCGGTGCGCTCGAGGTCATCAACAGCGACCAGAAGGTCAAGTCGATCTTCATCAACATCTTCGGCGGCATCACCCGCGGCGAGGAAGTCGCGAACGGCATCGTGGAAGCGATGAAGCGCGTCGAACTGCGTGCACCGATCGTGATCCGTCTCGACGGCACCAACGCCGAGCAGGGTCGTGAGATCCTCGCGAACGCCGGCATCCCCGAATCGAAGCTCACCAGCAAGCCCACCATGCTCGAGGCAGCCCAGGCTGCAGTGGCACTCGCGAAGTAAGGAACGGACCCATGGCAATTTTCGTCGACCAGAACACGAAGGTGATCGTCCAGGGACTCACCGGCGGCCAGGGCAAGTACCACGGCCTGCGCAACAAGACCTACGGCACGCAGGTCGTCGCCGGCGTCACGCCCGGCAAGGGCGGCACCGACGTCGAGGGCATCCCGGTGTTCGACTCCGTCGCCGACGCGGTGAAGGCAACCGGTGCGACCGCATCGTTCGTCGCCGTCCCGCCGAAGGCGGCATCGGCCGCGATCCTCGAGGCGGCCGAGGCCGGTGTCACGTTCATCGTGTGCATCACCGAGGGCATCCCCGCGCAGGACGAGGCGCGCACGTACAACACGCTCGTCAACAAGTACCCGAACGTCCGCCTGCTCGGCCCGAACTGCCCCGGCATCATCAGCCCCGGGAAGTGCAACATCGGCATCACCGCCGGCGAGATCGCACAGGCGCCGTCGGCATCGGGTCCGAACGTCGGCATCGTGTCGCGCTCCGGCACCCTCACGTACCAGGCTCTCTACGAACTGAAGCAGCGCGGCATCGGCGTGTCCACCTGTGTGGGAATCGGTGGTGACCCCGTCCCCGGCACGTCGTTCATCGACTGCCTGAAGGAGTTCCAGAACGACCCCGAGACCCACGCGATCATCATGATCGGCGAGATCGGTGGTTCGGCCGAGGAAGAGGCAGCCGAGTTCATCAAGGCCAACGTCACGAAGCCGATGTCGGCGTACATCGCGGGCGTCACCGCACCAGCGGGCAAGAAGATGGGCCACGCAGGTGCCATCGTGTCGGGCGGCAAGGGCACTGCCCAGGGCAAGATGGATGCACTCCGCGACGCCGGTGTGAAGGTGGGCCAGAACCCCACCGAGGCCGGTTCGTTGATGGCCGAGATCGTCGCCGGACTTCGCTGAGTGCCCCGCGCACTTCTCTCCGTCTACGACAAGACAGGCATCGTCGACCTCGCGTCGGCGCTGCGGGAACTCGGCTGGACGCTGCTCTCGAGCGGTGGCACCGCGCGCACGATTGCCGAAGCCGGCATTCCCGTCACCGATGTCGCCGAACTGACCGGTCTCGAACCGATCCTCGACCACCGCGTCGTCACTCTTCACCCCGGCATCCACGGCGGCATCCTCGCCGACCGGGACAAGCAGCAGCACCTCGACGAGATGAAGCAGCACGGGATCGAGGGCATCGACCTCGTCGTGGTGAACCTCTACCCGTTCAACTCTGACCCGGGTGTCGAACTCATCGACATCGGCGGTCCCGCAATGGTCCGCGCCGCCGCGAAGAACTTCGCGCACGTCGGCGTGGTCGTTGACACCGCTGACTACGAGGCAGTGACGGAGATGCTGCGCGACGGGACGTTCGGCGAGCAGGCACGGCGCCTCCTCGCGCAGAAGGCGTTCCGCATCACCAGCGCCTACGACGCAGCGATTGCGTCATGGTTGGCCGACGACAGCCCGCGTCGCATTGATGCGACGCTCCCGCCCATCCTCACGATCGTGGCCGAGCGCGCCGAGGTCCTGCGTTACGGCGAGAACCCGCACCAGCAGGCCGCTCTCTACCGACTCCCCGGAGCGGAGAGCTGGTGGGACTCGGCGACGCAGCTGAACGGCAAGGAGATGTCGTACCTGAACGTGTTCGACACGGAGGCTGCGTGGCAGCTCGTCAGCCGGTTCGACCGCCCCGCGGCCGTCATCGTGAAGCACGCGAACGCGTGCGGTGTCGCGCTCGCCCCGACCATCGAGGACGCGTACAAGAAGGCCCATGCAGCGGACCCCGTGAGTGCCTTCGGTGGGATCATCGCGGTGAACGGGGAGGTGGACGAGGCAACGGCAACGGCCATTGCGGAGGTGTTCACCGAGGTCGTCGTTGCGCCGTCGTTCACGGCCGGTGCACTCGACATCCTGTGCGCCAAGCAGAACCTGCGCCTGATCGAGGCCGTCGCACCGTTCCACAGCATGGGGGTGAACGTCCGCAGCGTCGACGGTGGCCTGCTTGTGCAGACCAACGACGAGGTCGACGAACCTCTCGATGATTTCACGGTGGCCACCGACCGCGTGCCGACGGACGAGGAATGGACCAACCTCCTGCTCGCGTGGCAGACCGTCGCGGCCACGTGGAGCAATGCGATCGTCCTCGCCCATTCCGACGTCGTCGTCGGCGTGGGTGGTGGCCAGCCGAACCGCGTCGATGCCGCACGCATCGCCATCGGACGCGCAGGTGACGGAGCGCGGGGAAGCGTGGCGGCGAGCGATGCGTTCTTCCCGTTCCGCGACACGGTCGACGAGCTCGCGAAGGCCGGGGTCACCGCGATCATCCAGCCGGGCGGGAGCGTGCGGGATGACGAGTCGATCGCGGCCGCCAACGAGCACGGAATCGCGATGGTCCTCACGGGGACCCGTCATTTCCGCCATTAGTTGGCCCGAGCGGCAGCGCGTCACATCGTAGAATCAACACCCATGGCTCGTATCGGTGACCTTCTCGCGGCTGGTCGGACGTTCTCGTTCGAGTTCTCGCCCCCGAAGACCGCCCAGGGCTCCCTGAGTCTCGGACGCACCATCGCCGAGCTCGAGCCGCTCGGCCCGTCGTTCGTCTCGGTCACCTACGGGGCCGGCGGGAGCACCCGCGAGTACACACGTGACACCGTCCTGTGGGTGCGCAAGGAGACCAACATCCCGCCGATGGCCCACCTCACGTGCGTCGGCCACACCCGTGCGGAGATTGCCGACATCATCGGCACGTACGTGGCGGGTGGCCTGGAGAACGTTCTGGCGCTCGCCGGTGACCCCCCGAAGGACCCCGCAGATGCGCGTCCGAGCGATTACCGCTACGCGATCGAGCTGATCGAACACGTGAAGTCGATCTCCGACATGAGCATCGGCGTGGCGGCACACCCCGAGGTGCACCCGCGCTCGGAGTCACGCGAGTCCGACCGTCGCCACCTTGCCGGGAAGCTGCGCGCTGCCGACTTCGCCGTCACCCAGTTCTTCTTCGAGGCCGAGCACTACCACCGCATGGTCGCCGAACTCGCCGACCTCGGGGTCGAGAAGCCGGTCATCCCCGGGATCATGCCGGTCACGAACATCGCCCAGGTGGAGCGCATGTCCGAGATGTCGGGTGCGGCATTCCCGAAGTGGCTGCGCGAACGTCTCGATTCGGGCACGAGCCCCGAGGACGTCCGTCGCATCGGCGTCGAGGCGGCAACGGAGCTGTGTGCGGAACTGCTCGCATCCGGTGTCCCCGGTCTGCACTTCTACACGATGAACAAGTCCACGGCGACGCGCGAGATCTACGCGCAGTTGGGCCTGCCCGTCGCCTGACGCGTCCGTCGCTGTTCCCATGAGCAACCCCACGACACAGGAGAACGGCACACCCGCGTGGGGCACACGCCGCGGCCCCACCGTTCCGTACATTCCCGGTCTCGACGGCCTGCGCGCCCTCGCCGTGATGGCCGTCATCGTCTACCACGCCGACAGCCGTTGGCTCGGCGGTGGATTCCTCGGTGTCGAGGTGTTCTTCGTGATCTCCGGCTACCTCATCACACTGCTCCTCATCGCCGAGCGCGAGCGCACCGGCACGGTCACGCTCTCCAGCTTCTGGTTGCGCCGCGCACGGCGGCTCCTGCCGGCACTGTGGCTGTTGCTCGTCCTGCTCGTCACGTGGTGCGCGTTCTTCGACCGTGCGCGTCTCGGCATGTTGCGCGGGGACAGCATCGCCGGCTTCCTCTACGGCTCGAACTGGTTCCAGGTGTGGAGCGGCAGCAGTTACACCAGTTCCTTCGCGTTCGCCCCGTTGCGTCACCTGTGGTCCCTCGCGGTGGAGGAGCAGTTCTACATCGTCTGGCCCGTCGTCATGTTCGTGCTGCTGCGGAGACTGCGCAAGTCGACCCTGCCGATGCTCGCTGTGTGGTTCACCCTTCTCGCCGCCGCGATCGGGGTGGTGTCGGCCCTGATGTACAGGACCGGGCCGATCGGGACGCTTGCCGAGACGCCGGGGCAGTACCTGACGGTCTTCGGGCGTCACATCCTTCGCACGGACTTCCTCTACCTCGGCACGTTCAGCAGGGCCACCGGCCTTCTTCTCGGTGCGGCACTCGCCGTCGTGTGGCGGCCGTGGGCCCTGGTGCGCAGGGGAGTGCGCAACGGCACCGCGGTGTATGACACGCTCGGCGTGGTTGCTCTCGTCGCGCTCGGGTGGATGTGCTGGACGTTCCGCGACGTCGTGCGCGGTGACACCGAGCACGCCTACGACCTGCTGTACCGCGGTGGTCTCCTGCTGGTCGGGATCGCCTCCGTGGTTGCGATCCTCGCCGTCACGAAGCCCCGTTCCGTGCTCGGACGGTACGTCATAGGCAACCCGGTGTTCGTGTACGTCGGCACGCGCAGCTACGGCCTGTACCTGTACCACTGGCCGGTCTTCCAGCTGTACCGCAAGACCGCCGGCACTCCGTTGCAGCCGAAGGAGTTCCTCGCGCTGATGGCCATCACGTTCGCCGTCACCGAGATGTCCTACAGGTGGTTCGAGTACCCCATCCGCACGGGAGCGTGGACGGAGGCATGGCGCAGGTGGCGCAACCCCACGACTGCCGCGGCACGCGACCGCAAGCGGAAAGTCACCGTCGCTGCTCTCGTCGCTTCCACGGTGCCGCTCTTCGCCGTCGTGTCGATGGCAACCGCGAAGGTCGTCCCCGACGACATCACCGCAAACCTGAACGACAACGAGAACGCCGTCGTCACCATCCCCACGATCGCGCCGCGTCCCACGCTCGCGCCCGGCCAGACGACGGTCCCCATGCCGACCACGTCGCCGCCGAGGATCATCGACGTGCTCGCGGTCGGTGACTCGGTCATGCTCGGGTCGGCGAAGAAGCTGTCAGCGAAGGGTTTCGTCGTGGATGCAGCGAAGAACCGCCAGCCCCTCGATGCGCTCCAGATTTTCAACTACTACAGGGCCACCAAGGAACTGGGCAGCACGGTGATCATCCACCTCGGCACGAACGGCACCACGAAGCCCGGCATCTTCGAGAGGTTGATGAAGCCCCTGGCCGAGGTCAAGAAGGTGATCGTGCTCACCATCCGCGTCCCCACACGCGAGTACGAGAAGATCAACAACGACATCATCTACGCGCTGCCGAACACGTACAAGAACGTGACGGTCCTCGACTGGTACACCCTGTCCAAGGACCACCCGGAGTGGTTCGCGAAGGACAAGGTGCACCCGAACGCCGTTGGTCAGGACCGCTACGTGGAGGCCATCGTGGGGGCCATGGGTCAATAGTCACAGGGGCTCCGGCGTATTGGTACGGGGCGGGGCCGACTGCGTACGCTTGTGAACATGACAACCCCAGTACGTGTTGCCGTCACCGGTGCAGCCGGCCAGATTGGCTACAGCCTCCTTTTCCGTATCGCTTCCGGGGCCGTGTTCGGCCCCGACCAGCCCGTCATCCTCCAGCTCCTCGAGATCACGCCGGCACTCGGCGCACTCGAGGGAGTGAAGATGGAACTCGACGACTGCGCGTTCCCGCTTCTCGCCGGCATCGTCGGCACCGACAACGCAGAGGTCGCCTTCGGTGACGCCGATGCGGCGTTCCTGGTGGGCGCAATGCCCCGCAAGGACGGCATGGAGCGTGGTGACCTGCTGAGCGCGAACGGCGGCATCTTCAAGCCGCAGGGCCAGGCCCTGGCAGCGGCCGCGAAGAAGGACGTGAAGGTCCTCGTCGTGGGCAACCCGGCGAACACCAACGCACTCATCGCCATGAACAACGCGAAGGGTCTCGACCCGCGCCGCTTCACCGCCATGACTCGCCTCGACCACAACCGCGCCGTCTCGCAGCTGGCCGCGAAGGTCGGCAAGCCCGTGTCGTCCATCAAGAAGATGACGATCTGGGGCAACCACTCGAGCACCCAGTACCCGGACCTCTTCCACTGCGAGGTCGACGGCAAGAACGCCGCACAGTTGATCAACGACCAGGCGTGGCTCGACGGCGAGTTCATCCCCACCGTCGCAAAGCGCGGTGCCGCCATCATCAAGGCCCGCGGTCTCTCGTCCGCGGCATCGGCAGCGAACGCCGCCATCGACCACATGCGTTCCTGGGCGCTCGGCACCGCCGAGGGTGACTGGGTGTCCATGGCGATCCCGTCGGACGGCAGCTACGGCGTGCCCGAGGGCATCATCTCGTCGTTCCCGTGCGTGTGCAAGAACGGCGAGTACTCGATCGTCCAGGGCCTCGAGATCGACGCGTACAGCCGCGCGAAGATTGACGCATCGGTCGCCGAGCTCGTGGAAGAGCGCGACGAAGTGAAGAAGCTCGGCCTGATCTGACCGTCACTTCGAGAGGGCCGGGTCCGCAGGGGCCCGGCCTTTTTCGTGCCCGGCGGGGTCAGTTCACTCGTATGTGGTGACGTCGCGCACCGCGGCGAATGCATCGTTCAGCGCCGCAAAGACCGGGTCGGCGCCCATCAGTTTCTGGATGTCTCCGGTGATGGTGACGAGACCCTGCACGAACACTTCCTGCGCGGGGATGCGGTGCGTGGCGACACCGACTGCGGTGTCCCACGATTGCTCCATCCGGATGTCCTCGGCGGGTGCGGCACCCGCGCCGAAGGAGGCCGTGCCGTCCTTCAGCTGCAGGTGATAGAGGATGTTGCCCTCCGGCCCGTCGTTGACCACCTGTGTCACGCCGAACGTGAGGTCCGTGGCCAGTCCCTGGAGGGTGGAATTGCCGGCCACGGATGCCGACATGGCATCGATCCAGTCGAGGCTGAGGTAACGCATGTCCCTAGTGTGCGCGGTTGCGGCGGTGCTTCACAAACTCGATGATCACCGGCAGCAGGGACAGGAACACGATGCCGAGGATGGCGGCCTCGATGTTGTGCTTCACCGCGTCGATCTGCCCCAGGAAGAAGCCGAGAGTGGGCAGGCCGATGCCCCATGCGAGACCGCCGACCACGTTGTAGCGGACGAACGTCTTGTAGTCCATGCGACCGACCCCGGCGACGACAGGCGCGAAGGTTCGCACGATAGGGACGAACCGGGCGAGCACGATGGTCTTTGCGCCGTGCTTGTCGAAGAACGCCTGGGCCTTGTCCACGTGCGCCGGGTCGAACAGGCGCGACTTCGGGCGTGCGAACAGTGCGGGGCCGACGTTGCGACCGATGACGTAACCCACCTGGTCGCCGATGATCGCCATTGAGGCGGCCACAAGGAGCACGAGGGGAAGGGGAGGAAGGACGTTGCCGCCGGCCTCGCTGGCGAGGAAACCGGCGATGAACAGGAGCGAGTCACCGGGCAGGAAGAATCCGACGAGAAGACCGGACTCGGCAAAGACGATGAGCCCGAGGACCAGCAACCCCCCGTTCGACAGGAGGGATTCCACGTTCATCAGTGCGAGCATCCTCGGAACGCTAGTGGGGTGCGCAGGAGGTGTCGGGGCAATGCACGTGGTTGTGCGCCGGGGAAAAGAAAAAGGCCCGGGCGCGAACGCCCGGGCCTTTTCGGTGAGTGTGATCAGCCGATGGTTGCGCTCTGGCGCGACGTGCGGATGACCGAACCGGCCAGGATCACCGTGGCGACTGCCGCGATGGCGAGACGGAGACCGTCCTTGTCCTGGTTCGAGATGATCGCCGGGAGCACCAACAGCGAGACCAGGTTCATCACCTTGATCAGCGGGTTGAGTGCCGGGCCGGCGGTGTCCTTGAACGGGTCACCAACGGTGTCGGCGATGACGGCGGCCTTGTACGGGTCGGAACCCTTGCCGCCGTGATGGCCGTCCTCGATGTACTTCTTCGAGTTGTCCCACGAACCACCTGCGT
>Ga0208546_1000436_pt1 | contig 15492 bp, 14 predicted proteins | sample DEB19_08_DNA_4_FD_184528 | JGI IMG/M metagenome (GOLD analysis project Ga0208546, IMG submission 184528) | Aqueous microbial communities from the Delaware River and Bay under freshwater to marine salinity gradient to study organic matter... | ecosystem: Environmental > Aquatic > Marine > Coastal...
ACTCAGCAAATCCACCTCCTCAGTCAGTCATAAACTCAGCACTCGCTTCTGGTGATATAAACCAGGCATATTCTATATTGTCTAAGTATCTGTCAGACCCTAATGCGGCACAAGCTGCGGTTTACGAACTAGAAAATAAGAGGCTTGCTAACAAAAAATTACAGGCAGACATCAATAAGATTGCGTCTGAGACAGGTGCTACAACAGTAAATGTTGCGAACCTGACACCTCCAGGGCAGTCCATTATGCAGACTGTAAAAAATCTACGTTTCAGTTCAAACGACGAGGCAAAGAGAATAATAAATAACGTTGCCCAAAGGGTACAGGCTGGAGATATACAGGGGGCAGAGGATACGCTTAAACAGTTTGGATACCAGAAAATGGGTGCATCTCAACAGGCGGACTTTGACCTCTATTCTTCCGCGCAATCAGCACTTGAAAGTGCGGCGAATCAAATTAAGGTGCAGAACCTTTCTGCTGGTCCGTACAAGGCTTTACTTGAAAAGTCAAAGCCCTGGCTTGCTATTCAGAATGACAGAAACTTTATAGACCTGCGCTCTACTGTAGAACTTGGACAAGCACAACTTAGAAAAGCGTTCTACGGTACTGCGGTTACTGGGACAGAAGCAGGAAATGCCCGAAACTTCCTTATTACAGAAAATGACCCGATAGACGTAATTGCATGGAAGACAGAGAATGGTTCAAACTTCCTTAGGTTTGTAAACGACGCTAATGTTGCAAACACCGTTGGACTACCCAAGCCAAACATAGACGACTACCTAACGTACAGAGTGAAACAGAAATCATCAGGACAGATTGGTACAGTACCGCGTTCAGAATACAATGCAAACGACTACGAAATAGTTTCTTCTATCTCAAGTACTGGTGGCTCCAATGATTCGTACCTTAGAAGTATAGGAGTAATACCATAACATGCCATTTAAACCAGATACAGCACAGACAGAAGTACCGCCAGCTAATATTTTTAAGCCGTCTAGGTTTGCTGTAGAGCCGAGTCCGATAGACAAACTCCAGGCACTTACAGAAAAGCCCTCTCTTAGTAGGCGCGTTGATACAAGTATCCAGAAACGCGGAGAAGATGTCTACTCTGCTATAACTGACAGTACAAAGTCACCAATAACGCGAGGCTTTCAAGCAACTGCATCTGCGTTTGGTGGCATAGGTGATGTTTTAACAGAGACAGCAAAATCAATCCCAATAGTTAAGGACATTTATGGTGCAGTAGAGGGTGGTATCAAGAAAGGCTCATCCGCACTCATCGATAGGCTTTCAAAAACACCGCTCTTTATGGAGGCTTCACAGAATCCAGAAGGCACTAAGAAGTTAGAGGAGGTATTGAGTATACTTTCTTCTTCGGGTGAAATATCAGGAAACATACTTGCTGCTGAGGGTGTAAAGACTGGCGTACAAAAAGCAGTCGATGCGTCGCCAAAATTAGTTTCAAAACTTACTACGCAATCAGAGGACTCTATCAGAAACGCTTTAGTTAAAAGTTTTGAGAAGGGAATTAAGCCTGGGCTTTTTGGTAAAAAGACGCTCTCTAAACTTGAAGACTACCGTGATGACGTAGTAGATGCTGTAAAGACTATTAAGGCAAACAAACAAAATCTAAACTTTGCCGACGATGCTTCAGATGATGTAATAGAGTCTATATCAGGACAGACACCCAAGACACTTCAGCAACTTGCAGAGTCTATAGAACAGACTAAGCGTAAGGTTTTCACCGAATACGATACAATGGCAAAAACAGCTGGTGAAGCTGGTGCGAAAGTTAAGCCATCAAGTATTGCAGACGAACTGGAGACAGTCGTAAACAGCAAAGCGCTTCGATTAAGTAATCCTGAGGCTATACGTTTTGCACAGGACTGGCAAGAAAGACTGCGTGGTATTGACGAGCTTAGCACTGTGGACGCGCAGGAAGTGGTACAAAACCTTAACAAGTCGCTTGAGGCGTTCTACCGAAACCCATCCTACGATGCCGCATCAAAAGCAGCCATCGAAGCGTTGGTCGCTAACAAACTCCGTACATCACTTGACGATGTAATCACATCCCTACAGGGTGAGGGGTATAATACGCTACGAAAACAATACGGCTCACTGAAAGCAATAGAGAACGACGTACTCCGCGCAACCCTGAGACAGTCCCGAGCAAACGTGAAGGGCCTGATTGATTACACAGATATCTTCTCTGGTGGTCAGGTTGTTAGTGGACTTCTTACACTTAACCCACAACTTATTGCTACAGGTGCAGCGCAAAAGGCTATAGCTTCATTCTTTAAGTACCTAAACAGCCCGAACCGTGCGATTCAGGATGTATTCAAGCTAGCAGATAAACTACCTGACTAATAACTAAACGTAACGTCAGGGACTGTGATTCTTACCCCATCACTACCCACTATGAGGCTTTCAGAGCCGACAAATGTAGCACTTATTTGTGGTGGGTTATCACGTCCAGTCTGGCATACACGAAGCGTCTTTAGTTTCTCTGCTTTGTCAGTACGAGAATATGTAAACCCAAGTTGCGTCTTTACCATGTCTCCCCCCTTATCGGTAAAAGAACCAAGTGCTTCTGTATGTAATGCAAACCTTTCAAGGAAAAATGGTTTATCTGACGCAAAAGTAAAGGTAGGACAACGATCACCAGGCAAGTTTATATATGATACTGAAACAGTTTGTGGTGTCACTACAGGAGCAACGGGCGCGACTGGTACTGGTGTTACTTGCCCTAGTATTGGCTGTGTAGGCTCTGGTGTAGGTACTTGTTGACTAGGTATCACGGGTGTACATGATGGGCGAGATTCAAGCTCTGCAACACGGGCAGATAGGAACGTTATGCGGTCCTGTAGTAGTCCAATAATCGTCTGTACTAGAGGAGTTAAGAACTCCACACCTGGATTCACAGCAGCGTGGCTAGAAAATGGTATAATGAGTAGTAGAAACCCCGTAACAATGGCTTTTTTCATGTACAAAGACTCTAGCATAAAAATGACCAAAAAGCAATGAACGAAATAGACAAACTACTTGCACTTGCTCAGGAAATGGACAAGGGGCGTGCTACTACGAAAGACTTTGAGGAGTTTGCTACTGCTTTAATGGCAGTGGTTAAGACCTTTATAGACGCTTCTAAGGAGGAAAAGGAGGCTTTTATTAGCCGTACAGAGAAGAAGATAACAGACCGACTAGATCGCATTAAAGATGGTGAGAATGGGAAAGATGGTAAGGACGGGCGGGACGGCAAGGATGGGAGTGATGGTGTCGATGGCTTAAATGGCAAAGACGCAGACCCAGACGAAATCGCCGCACTGGTTCTCTCTATGCTCCCAGAACCTAAAGAATACTACGGTGAGGATTTTAGGAACGGACTAGAAGCCTTACCAGAGGGTGACAAGCTCTCTATATCAGCTATTGAGGGACTAGAGGAAGAACTAAAGAAGATACGCAAGACTAGTGGTCAGGTATACGGAGCGTCACCATCGGCTATGTTAAACACTATGCGTCACGAAGAGTTTAGTATGGACGGCGCAACAACTGTTGTTACGTTACAGCACGGTGTTGCAGCACAAGGTCATGCCGTAGTAGCGCTACGCTATCAAGGTCAGACGCTAGACTTTGGTACACAATACACAGTAAACGGCAACCAAATCACACTCGTCGATATGCCCGAAAATGGTACAATTATCTCAGTCACTTACTTCTCGTAATGGAAACTATCGGCTCAGTATTACTCGCCGCATATCTCACCCTAGCAGGGTTTTTAGGCTTTCCATCTGAGCCCGCACAACCACTTGGTACGTTAAGTGTCTTAAAAGCCTCACAAGGAGGTACGGGCGTTGGAACTGCAGCACCATCAGACGTTGGTAAAGTCCTTAAAGTATCCGACGACTCACCATTCACCTACACCCTACAGGACGACAACACAGGAGCGGGCGGGTCTTTTCCATTTACTCCTACCTCATGGGGTAACTCTACATCTACTGTGCTTGGTAACACACTTGGCTTCTTTGCTAACGGTTCTTCAACTTTCAATATTCTACGCGCACAACATGCCACTAGTACTAACCTTGATGTTACTGGTCTTCTTACTTTTAACGGTGTAACAGGAAGTACATGGGCTTCATTCTGTACGACTATTACTGGTTCAGCTTCATTATGCGACGGTAACGACGCTACAGGTGCAGGCGGTGGTGGTTCTGGCAACGTAGCTACCTCATCAGCAGAAACGTCAGGACGTGTACCATTCTGGACATCTACCGCAGGAACTCCCGCGCAGTTATCAGGTGGTGTAGCAGGTTTCGCGTGGAACGATACATTTAAGCGTCTCACCACTACCTACTCATCATCTACAGCACTTACAGCAACTAACATTTACGGCACACTTACAGGTAACGCAGACACAGCTACCGCACTCGCCGCAGACCCAGCTAATTGTTCATCAGGTAACGCACCACTTGGTATTGTCGCGTCAGGGGCCGTCGAGGGTTGTTTTGACGTATGGACTGAGGCAGAGAATACTTCGGCAGCGTACGTCCCCGGCACTCGCGCTCTTACGGTCGCAGGTACAGCTAACCAGATAACTTCGTCGGCAGGCTTGCAAAACCTTACTGCTGACCGTACGTGGACGCTCTCACTCCCTTCACACGTCATATTCCCCAACTCATACCAGGCATCCTACGGCACGACTACCTATGCTTCATCGACTGGGCTTACTGCTGCGACCGCATGGCTCACTGACCTCTTTATAGGCGTAGACACTCTTGCTGAGTACATCTCAGACACCGCAGGAGCTATGGTTTCAGGAAACACAGAGTCAGGGATAGTTGTAACGTACCAAGACGCTGACAACACTATCGACTTTACGGTAGATGACGTGACCGCAGCCATGCTTGTCTCAGGCGACTTTGGTGATTTCACGTGTAACGGTACGACCTGCTCACTTGATGCAGACACCGTAGCGGAGTCAGAGCTTGACCTCACCGCAGTCACACTTGCAGACTTCACAAACGACGCTGGCTTTACTACCTTTGCCTATCCGTTCACAAACTTTACCTCTTGGTTTTCCACCTCGACTATCTCGCTTAACACGGCTGGCATCATGTCCACCGCGTCCTCTACGCTGCACATTCTTAGAAATACTTATCTTACAAACTCATACGCATCGTCCTCTTACGCAACCATTGATACAGCTACCACTTCGTTATTCTTCGGCGCGATGCTTCGTAACTGTACGTCGAATAATGTCCTCACATGGTCAAATGGTACGTTCGGCTGTGAGGCTGACGACACAAGTGGTGCTTCATTTGGTAAGGCATGGGAGCTTCTGACTAACCAGAACTTCCTTGCTCCAACTACCACCGCCTCAGTATTGATTGGAACTACAACATCTGGTTCATTCTCTGCTGACCCATCGCCTATTGTTTTAGGCATAACTGGTACATCTTCGGTTTTTGAGTGGCTTGCTTATGGACGTGATGAAAATGGTATTGCGTCGTTTGGTGTCTCAGACAATGGGTACATGTACCTAGAAGATGAAGCGCCTGCCTATGATTTATACGAAAGAGACGCGGCTGAGTATGGCGGTATAAATATGAACAATGGAGACCTATTTATTTATGCTGGTGCTGGAGACCAAATTATTTTGGAAGATGAACTGCAACTTGGAGGAAAGTTAATAATGAATGCCAACTCAATAAATGGGGGTCTCGTCCCCGATTCGCTCGGTGGTTATGATTTAGGTTCAAATAGCTTTAGTTGGAATAACCTATATCTATACACAAGCAACTGTATTTACTTCAACAATAAATGCTTAATTGGTGGAGAATTAAGCGACCACCTTGCACTACAAGACCCCACAGTTGGAGGTTCGGGACGTGTGGGTATCACAACCATTACCCCACGATGGGCGTTAGAAATTGCGACTTCTACAAAACCACAACTTGCATTATCACAAAGTGCTTCAAGTAATGCATGGACATTCCGCTCAATTTCAGATTCTCTTTATATTGCAACTTCTACAAGTGTTGCAACGTCAACTATCGCTGCAATAACCATTGACCCTAATGGTCAGGTGTCTTTCGGTAATAAACTTGCCACCTGTATCGCTCTTACGGGTTCATCTGAACTCTGCGACGGCACAGATGCAACGGGCGGCGGCGGTTCGACTGATAACGTCTTATGGGCGAACGCTTCAACGTCCCCGTGGTCAGTACTTAGCCTATCAGCATTAAGCTCTTCTACCATAGCGTTCCTCGACATGGTGCGCTCGACCTCTACTGACTCAATTACCATAAACGCCACGTCGTCTATTACCTCAATCACGACCCATCTACGCTCACAAGGTAGTACTAGACTCGACAACATGACCTCGGCCTTACTCTTAACAGGTACTACGGGGCTTGTAGCAGAATATGCGGGGTCTTCTTGTACTAATCAAGCCGTTACGTCTATTTCTGCTCTTGGCGCAGCTGGCTGTAATACTATTACATCTGCATACGTTGACTCATCTATCGCTACATTTAGTTTCCCATTTACCCCCGCAACTTCTTGGACGGCTACCTCTACACTCATGCTCAACACAGGTGGGTACATGAGTGTTGCGTCGTCTACATTCTCACTCCTTAACACGGATAATATATCCATTTCATCAACTGGCTCACTCCTACTCCCCACTAACGCAGACCCAGTAGTTAATGTGGCGGGCGAAATTGCACTTGATACCACTTCAGGTAACATTATTTTTGCTACCTCAACCGCGCAGGAACTGGTACTAGGAGGTGCAACCACTACTCTTTATGCGATGGTTATAGCCTCAACCTCCCCAGACTTTGCATCTGGTGGGGTGATTCCACTCCCGACGCACTTCCTTAAACAGCAAGCCGTTGGTATAATTTGTGAAGTAGATGGCGGCACATCACAGCAAATCTTCCTCTCAGACGCGGCAAGTACCAACGATACCAACACCATCACGTGCAGTACTACTGAGACGCAGTACAACTTCACCACAAATAACATATGGACCGCATACGAGCCTATACAACTAGAGTTTGGGACAAAATCAGGAGCACCAGACTATGTAACTATTCGTATCGTTGGGTTCAGAACATCGGACTAATGAAAAAGATTATTGCAGGTATACTCGCAACACTTACCCTTACAGGAGGTGGTGTGTACTATGCAGCGCAACCACCTAAAGTAAAAGTACAAGACCCGCTCACCCTTAAATGGGAGCGTCCTACAACTGACGCAGAGTGGAACGAGGACGTAAAGAAAGAGTATGTAGATATTCGCGGCACAAAGGTACTAGAAGAAATGCTAGCTGGTCAAAAGTCTAAACTAGAGAAAAATCAAAACAATTTTGAGAGGCATAATACTGTTCGTGCTTTGGGGCTAGACCCAGTGCAAGTTATGGCTTTGGATTTGTTTAAGCAATTTAAAGAGGCACAGCATCCAGTATCAGATGAGGAGCTTATGATGGAAGCGCGTAACGAAGCAGAGAGGAGGTATGCTCAGGAAGTATGGGAGATAGAAAAGAATAGACAGTCTATTGAACGTATAGAAAAGGAATTAGAAATGCGCAAAAGTGGATTTGTAAAGATAAAGGGTGAGCCGTCTGGTTTATTTGGAGCAGAAGTCCCACCAGAGAGAATAAGAGAACCCATAGACTAACTATGAAAAAACTATTTTTTGTTGCATTACTTGCCGTCTCGCTTATCCCATCGACAGGCTATGCAGCACGTTTTTATATAGATGGTACGTGTGCAACACCAGGCAACGGCACTTCAGCTACTTGTTCGGGCGCAAACGCTCCGCTTGGTACACTCCGCTCCTTTACAGACGTCGCACGTGCCGCTGGAGATGTTGCCATTATTCGCCGTACAGCTACTACAACCGCTATGGGCGTTGCTATTTCTGTCACTACTGACGGTACACTAAACGCTCCTATAACTGTTCAGGCTGATAAAGATAACGCATTCGGTGACTTTGCTACCTCATCACAGACCTTCACCGCGCAAATAGGTAGTGTGTTTATGGCTTCATCAGCTTCTACCACAGACGCATTCCCTGGCAAATGGATATACGTTGCAGGGGATTGCTACGAAAACCCAACATCGGTTAGACCAAATGGTTGTGATTACCATTATCAAATCCGAAACGCTTCGACTACTGGTATTGAGCTATATTTCCCGTATAAAGGAACTAATGCTGGCTCTGGTAAGTCTTTACGGGTGATGCCGTCTGGTACTCAAATGAGTATTACTACAAACACGCTGGCTGTTATTTCACTAGCTAACGATGACTTTTGGAATTGGGATGGGTTAGACATGCAATCGTCTGCAACAGGTGGCACGTTTGTGAACTCATCCATGGGTACTACCTTAAAAGATATTGTCATACAGACCGATGGTACAACAGCGACACCCTTTGGTACGGGTATGGACAATGCGACTTGGGTCTATAAAACAAGGACGTTCAGAAACTCTGGCAACATAGTTTCTCCAACCGGCGGCGTATGGGAGGATTTTATTGGGGATTGTAACGCCGTTGCGTCAACAAATGGTTTTGGCTTAACTAACTCTGGTGTGGACCTGGTACTAAAAAACGTCACTATTCGTGGCTGTACAAACGATTTCCTCGGTGGTGTTAACGGTTCATTAAATGTACGCGGCATAAATGTAGTGCGAGAAAAAAACTTGTATTCAACTATGTCTGCAAACTCCCGCGCCCGCTTCTACTTCGATGATGACCTGGGCACCGTAGGGAAAGTAACAGCAGTATCTAACCAAGCTGCGGCAAACACAAACGCTACAACAACAGAATCAAGCTCATCAAACCTACGCTCAGGGGGTGGACCAGTAAACTTGTTAGTCTATCCTCCATCGGGTACTGGTTCAACTGGATTGTCAGACATGAACTTCCCGCACTCGTATATTCAACTGTTTGAGTACCCTATATACACAGATACAACATCACGTACCTATACGATGTACTTTAACTCAACTTCTACCGCAAGTTGGAGCGCCGACCCAACTACCTCAGCGACGTCACTTGCAAGTTCAACCCCAGAACTATTTATCGAGTGTGAATACCTTGCAGAAACTTCAGGTGTAGACCGTGTTACACGACGCAGTAACACAACAAACGATGTCGACTTTAATGGTTCAACTGCTTGGCAGGACATTAGTATTACATGCCAGCCTTCACAGTCAGGCATTCTGTATCTTCGTGGGTGGTATGGAAAGAAAAAAGAAGCAGCGTCTGCGACTAACCTATTCTTTATGGACTTAACACCAGTCATATCACCATGAGGTACTTACTACTCGTAGCTGTACTTCTTTTCCCACTCACCTCAGAGGCTATAACTGGCCCATCGTCGCGCTTTGATTTTGCTTACGGCAGTCCTGCCGTAACTGCTAATCAGACCTCTACTTGTAATGGTGAGGCGACAGCACGCTTTGGCTTTGCTATGGGGCAACCAGCAGTCGTACATTACGCAGGTGTGACGTGTACTGTAGCGGCAGGTGGCTATGTTGCACCAGTGAACTCTATTATTTGGATAAGCGAAGACTAGTATGCAAAACACAGGGCTAGACCTAGAAAAAGAGAAAGCAGAACTTAAAGGAGACGAATGGGTATTTGGCGCACTTTCACCTAAGTGTATATTTTCAGTACCAGAAGATGACCGCGAAAACCACTTACCTTTAGGCGAGCTACAAAATATAGGCGAGGAAAAGTCTGGCTGTGTCTCTCGTGCCTACGTCAATATCCTTGAAACAAAGTTCAACTACGCGCTCACTAAAGGACTTATCAAGCCAGAGAATAAGAAGTGGCTAGAGGACAACGGCTACCTAGAGAACGGCAAGATTACCTTTAGCGATGCGTTTGTGGAGATACTTTCGGGCACTACAAAGGCTGGTAACTCAATGAAAGCCCCAGTAGATACCATTTACCGTAACGGACTTGTGCCTAAAAAGATGCTCCCTCAACTAGAGTCTTTTGAGGGCCATTATAATCCTCTTAGAATCACCCACGAACACAAGGTACTAGGTCAAGAGTTCCTTAAACGCTTTAAACTCAACTACGAGCAGGTCTTTACGGCGGACATGTCTTCGCTCTTGAAACACGATTCTGCCGCCGTAGCTGTATACGCATGGCCGATGCCTGAAGATGGCGAATACCCACGTAAACCTGAGTTTCCCTATAACCACTGTGTAGTGGCCTACGCACTCCCAAAGACGTACATCTTCGACAACTACATCGACTCCTCGGATGGCGACTTTATCAAGAAATTAAAGGAGGACTACGACTTCTACGACTACGCATACCGTGTCTACGTGTCAGCACAGAACGTACCATCGGCTCTAGAGTCTGTACCTGAGTGGCAAAAAATCCCGCTCTTCACATGGCTAACTAAAATGCTTGCGTGGATATTTACTAAAAATGGCCCTATGCCTGAAATACCAAAAGAGATATTGCCTGAGAAGCCAGTCGAGCCTAAGAAGCCTGACACCGTACCAGTAAAGGAAAGCAAGCTGACACTCTGGGCAGACGCTCATATGGAGTTTGAGGACTACGTACCACCAGGGGGTAAGTACAGAGACGGAACAATAGCCCCGCATGGCAGTGCTTCATATCGACGTAAAAACCCAGGCAATATAAAAAGTGTTGCGGGTAACTTTATAGAATATGCAACACACGAGGCAGGATACGCAGCACTCTGTAACTATCTTATCCGCGCAGCGACTAACGAACATCAGGCATACGTAGCGAAAGCGGCACAGCTAAAAAAGAAGTCGTCGGGACACCTCACCATACGAGAATACATAAGTGTGTACGCACCAGACGGACCAGAAATAATCGAAAACTACGCAAAGTATATTGCCACAAAGTGTGGCGTTACCCCCGATACTGAGATTCGGGAACTTCTATGACTCTCTTTAAGGGGCTTGGTTGCCATAAAACCATGACTTAGGTTCCCCACAGCCCCTTTTTAGAGAGTACTTATTATTTGGTATAATACCCATATGAGCGACATCTTTAAGCTCAATACAAATGACTTTGTACGCAGTGCTATTTCTGCTGCTTTTGTAGCAGTTGTTGTGGCATTTGCAGGTATCGTCGGCCCAGACTTTGATCTCTTTACAGCAGACTGGATCGCGATTGGCAAGCTAGTAATAAATACAGCCGTCGTCACATTCATCGGCCGCATAGCAGAGAAGTTCGTCACCGCAGGTAACGGCAAGGTCTTTGGCAGAATCGGCTAGCCCCACCGCCCGATTAGTCGTCGGGAAGCGATTTAATTCCTATATTGCGCCATGTGTGGGTAGAGATACGGAAGCACGACCCTAATTACGCAATCTGTTAGCAACAATCCTGGGTTTCTTTATTGAACCCACTACACAGTTAGTCTTAGAACCTGTCCACACGGCACAGGCGTATTACGCGCCGCACATAGAAAGCCAAGAGGAGATAGTAGACCGCGTTTCGCGTGAAACTAACTTCGACCCGCAAATAGTCCGTAACGTCATAGACGCTGAAACAGGCGGCACGTGGGACTGCTCACTTAAAGGTAAGGATGGCGAAATAGGATGTTTACAAATTATCCCTAAGTTCCACCCCGAAGTAGACCCGACTGATCTTGAAGCGTCTGTGCGGTACTTCATTAGTGAGTACCAAGCAGGGAGGGGATGGCAGTGGACAGGGTGCAACTGCTACGCATACGCCACACTGTTCGTAAAACTGCCCGCTACACCTAAAATACTGCCCAACAGTACGCCTTTAGTAGGCACAGTAGCCATTCTGCAGTATAGAGAAAAACACTACGCTGTCGTTGAAAAATTGACTGAGGAGGGTTTTTGGGTTAAAGAAGCAAACTATACTCCCTGTAAGATCGAGAGGAGATTTATCAAGTGGAACGACCCTGCCATACAGGGGTTTTTTGCTACGACATCGTATTAAGAAGGCGTACTAAGTAGCACTCAGTTACCAATTAAAACTGGTAATGCACAACTGCATGAGAAGCCACGCTTGGAGAACGTGGCTTTTTATGTCTTACGCTCGTCTGCAATTAAAGCACTCAAAATAGCAGAATAGTTTGAGAGATCTTGAAGTGTGTCATGTATGCTTTCATCTGACACTGCGGCTTCCTGTTTTAACAAATTAGCTATGCGGGACATTTTATCTGCCATGCGTACGAGTAGGGCGGTTTTTGCGTCTGTGATACCTATATGCTCGCTGACGTAGAAGTTTCTAAATGGATTGTCAGTCCCCGCGTAGTCTGTATTCTTCCTACGTATGAGGTTACTCCCCATAGCAAAGAACGTATCTATGTATCTAAAGAACTCATCTGTGGTCATTTGTATGTTTCAACTTTATCTATTAACTCTAGCTTGGTGTAAGCCCTAGTCCCACAATCATTACATACCCATGCCTGATACTTTCCAGTGCGATTAAACTTATAACCATCTCTCTTCAAATGTCTACTTAAACACGTAGGGCACTCTGCATTAGACCTAGTGAGCAGAGATAAGTTAGGGTGCTGCTTATACCAACCTTTCATCCGATGGTATACACCTGCAAGGCACTCCACGTCTTTGTTGTTGTAGTAAATCATTCGCTTCCAAGCTTCTGGTCTTCCATCCATACAGTCAAACCATGTCTTTTTACTTCCTGGGTCCGCTTTACGTTCAATCTTTAGAAACCTACACAGATGATCGAGGTTATTAAAGGTCATTCTGAAATACCTCTTTGCGATAAGCAGCGTGTCCACGTCTTTATGTTCACTAGGTGGTGGTAGGCCGTGAGCGAGGAATCTTGTGTTCGCCACCTTAATATCAAAACGGTTTCCATTCTGTGCAACAATAACATCAGCCTCATTAAACAAGGCCCATAGCTTTTCAACTACAGGCCAATCGTCGAGCTTAAATCTATTTAGCTTCTTTTTAAACTGCCAAATAGAAACATTATGTATTTTTTTCTCACCTAACCACTGATACGAGAAGCAAAGTATCCTAGAGTCCTGTTCTACTTCTAGGAGGGTGGTTTCCCATCCATCCCAGGCCCACCCTAATATGGGTGATGTCTCCAAGTCCACCAACAATATCCGCGGCTCTTTGCCTTCCCTTAAAATAGCAATAGTCTTTTCAGTTATTGAAAGTGAGGCCACTAAAGTAGTTTAGCTAGGGTTAATAATGTTTCCGCGTACTCTTTTACACACTGGGCGTGGAATCTTTTACCACCATGTATCTTTCTAAAGGTCTTAGGTTTTACTGGGTCAATGATGTAGTCAAGGTGCGAGTCTAAACTTGAAAAGACAGTTCTCACCGCCTTTATGATCTCGGCCTTCTGACTGGCCTTCATGTCTGTATTATACCACCCCACTAGCTATCGCTTGATGTTTCTGTGGATAGTTTTTGAAGGTAGCACTTAAAGCACATATTCGGGTTGGCTTGTCCGTGCGGGCAGCGTGGATAATCCAGGTTTTCAACATCTCCTATCGTTTCGGACATGGTGGAAGAGGGTGGGTTGTGCCGCAATTAGTACACTCAACAAAAATAACCTTTTCAGGGTCAGGTGCGGAAAAGTTACTTTCTAGGCTACTCATGTTGTTTATGACCTAGTAAGCACGCCGCATACGCCAGTGGATTCCTGGGATGTTGTGACGCGCAGTATTCAGTACAGTAACAAGTGGAAAGTTCAGGCTGTGCGTCAAGTGAACTTTCAAGTGTCATATTACGGCGTGTATGTTACCGTTTGATAAATCGCACCTCCAAGTAACGCCATTAAAACAACCATTACACTAATGTCGCGGATGTCTTTCCAGGTTTCGTTAGTCATCTGCTAGTAGTAAATACTCCCGTTTTAAATACTGCACATCTAAAATGTGTTCGCGGAAATCCTTGTCTTTTGGATAAAAATCAGAGAAGTTCATTTCTTTTGCAGATCTGCCCAGAGAAACCCTGCACAGATTCCTACTATACATGATATCACAGCTATGAGGGTGAGCATGGCCTTATTCACACTTATAAGTGCTTTGAGCAAGGTAGGACATCTCCCACACCGTGTATTCATACCAAGAACACCCTGCTCAAAGAACTCTACTGTAGGGGGCTGGTGGGGAAGGGACTAGAATCCCTCCCCGTCTATCGGTGGGGCGCGGATCAGCTATGACGCGTTACTCCCCCATCAACCCCCTACCTATCATTTCAATGTGCCTACCTACCTAATAATACCACGTCCTACTCTTTCGCAGGGGGATTATCCACCTTCTCATTAAGTGCCAACCACAAGTGTGTCACTGCGATGAGTGGAGTGGAGCCGTCCTTACAAATCTTCCAGTCCTCGTTCATCATGTAACCCGCACAGCTTGAGCCATTAATCTTACGGAGAACAAAATAGTAGTTGCTTCCGTACTCTAAGTTGTACGGACACGCATCTATCAGCTCCTCTAGGGTAGGGGGAAAATATTTAACTCCTTGCTTTATATCAGTGTATTCATCGGGGCGCGACTTGAGTGGAAACCCCGCCTTCTTTAATCTTAGTGCCAAGTCGTATGGTAGTGACATAGGGTTAGAAGATTGTTAATTTTTTAATTTGCCAGTACCAGGAGCTTAATCGACCCTCTGCGTGGTCTTTTGCTGACCGATACCAGTCCTTCAGACACCACTGCCATCCTGCCCAGTCCCTAATAAACGCACGATTTTTACAGTTAGGTCGCCAGCAACGTCTTTTTTGTGCTCTTATTTCCTCTGGTGTCATTTGATTTTCGTATGGCATATTTCACTTACTAGAGGTTGGTAAACGGTCTGCGAGAGAAAGCCACATAAACTTTATGTAGGCGACGTAGTAGTAGGACTCATAAAAACGCATCCGTGCCAGAGCATCTTCCTCCGCACGCCCATCTCTCGGTGCACGTGGGTCATGGTATCCAACAACATACCCTGGACTTTCGCGGATAAAGAACTTGTGGGCTTCTATAAGACGTTTAAGTGTTTTCATACCCTACTTAGAGAGAGCTTTGATAATGAATTTCATTTGTATAGTGTTGCGCGATAGTTCCTGCTAAAGACTGCCTGCGGTTCTTTATTGAGTTCCTTTGCGATGCGCATAATCCACGAACGTAACGACCTAAATTCTTTCGCCGTTAAAGTGCCCATACCGTGTATGGTTAATCGCGCTCTGATTGTGTTTTTAGTTTTCATTTTCCTTATTAAGGGTATTTTTAATAAAGTCCATTGTCTGCTCAGTCGCTTTTGTTATGATGGGGTAGAGTACGCGCTCGTCTCCTAGTTGCTGGTTTTGGTATTCGTTCAAGATAAGAGCGTTGTGCTTTCCTACCACCTCAACCATACGTGCTTTTTGTTCAGCAAGGGCTTGGGTGGTGAAGTCCCAAATTGCTTTTTCAAGATGGGGGTATTCAACTGCCACACCAAATCTGACTAACAAATCAGCTAGTTTCATTTTCCACCCCTCAGTAGG
>Ga0208546_1000438_pt1 | contig 15470 bp, 25 predicted proteins | sample DEB19_08_DNA_4_FD_184528 | JGI IMG/M metagenome (GOLD analysis project Ga0208546, IMG submission 184528) | Aqueous microbial communities from the Delaware River and Bay under freshwater to marine salinity gradient to study organic matter... | ecosystem: Environmental > Aquatic > Marine > Coastal...
AAAAAATTTATAAGTGGGTAATAGTGAGTATAGAACGTACTCAAGACCTTTAACGAGCCCACCCGGGTATGGGGTCTTATCATTCCTTTGAAAGGGGAAAACAAAATGAAGAATCCATTCATGAAAGAAGAGCAGAAGAGCTATTTCTACAATGATCCATTTGATTGGATGCGGTCAGGTGTACGCTACCATACGGTAATGGTTGTTGATACAATGCGTGTTGTCATTGCATCAGTAATTGCTGGCATCATTATGCTGGGCCTTGTTGTTACAGCTGTATTGACAATCATGGGATCTGCATCCAATGCACAGTCAACTGATACATACACTACAGATACCACTGTTGTGAATGAGTATGTTGAGGAAACCACAACTACCACTGTACCTACACCTACTGCACAGTATGTATGTGATATGCCTGTTTCATATGGCACAGAATACACATTCATTCAGTGGACTACTGGTGAAGATGCATATGTGGAGTTTCCGTCTGTATCAGCACATACAATCGTGTTTACATGGAATGTTAACTTCTCACAAGAAATGCGCAATACGTTTGCAAAGAACATTGCAGAAGTCGGCATTTATGTTGGTAAGGAAATGCGCATAGAAGATGCTGGCTATAAAGCTGCCGATGGTGAATTGATTGTACCGATCATCAATGGTAGCAAGGTTAAGCAGTTTGATGGCGTTAACTACAGTGCAGCTATTTGGACAACAAGCAATATGTTCTTTGGAACAGAACATTCATTTGTTGTTAATGACAATCATGCAAATCTAGAGCAAATGATCCAACAGTATGGAAAGCAAATCATTTTCCATGAGCTTGGCCATTTGTTTGGTCTTGACCACACCCATATTGATGGTGATGGTGTTGATCAAGTAGACAGCATCATGTCATATGAGCATGTGTGGGATGCAGATGGTTTTGAAGATGGTGATATTGCCGGTCTTCAGAAGGTCTTCTGTAACAAGTAAAACTAAATAAAGAAGAGCCCTCGAGAAATCGGGGGTTCTTCTTTTATGGGTAGGACTACGGTCCTTAAAGTCACACTCTGTACAGTGTGCAAATCAGCTATGCATTTACCTTACCCAAGGGCAACTTGTAAGCAAACCGTCGATGAGCGGAACTCATCAAATACCATACTCTAGGAGGAGTCATGGCACCACAAACCCCGAAGGGTATTTACCCCTTCATCCTCACTATTCTTGCTATTGCAGGAGATAACGAAGAATTCATCAAGCGAGTCCATCGCCCGATGTTCTACGACGTCTTCGTCAAGGGTGAGAGCCACTACGTCAATACCGTCATTCGTAGCATGTACGTCCATGCAGAAAACGGTGAGCCCACACTTGCAGAAATTGTTGGACCAATGATGTTCAACCCTGCATTCATCATGCAGATCATTGCTCAAACGGGCGGTGATCCAGAGATGGGACACGGTGGCAAAGGTGACATCTGGCGTTGGTCAGGTGTGCAACAACACGCTGATTTCAACGGAAACATCCGTCCAGTTATCAGCTGGAACAACAAATAAATAAAGAGAAGCACCCGGCTGTACAGAGTCGGGTTCTTCTTTTATGGGTAGCACTCAGGCTGCTTAGTCGTACGGGACTTCCGTGCGCATAACGAAAGGGTTCAGAAATGAACACGTTCACCACCCACGAGGAGGTGTACTCGGTCGGTCCCAACGGGCACGACACCAAGTACACCCTCTGGCTGGAGATCCTCGAGCTCACCTCGAAGATCACCTACCAGAGCGACCTCGACAACGCCACCAACGACGAGCAGGACGAGGACTTCGGCCCGCTCTTCGAGTCCACCAGCTGGACCAGGGTGTTGCGCGATCCGTCGTGCACCCGCCACCACTGGAGGCACTTCAACAACTCCAAGCCCAAGGCCACCAAGTAGCCAAAGCTTTCGAGCAAAAACAAACCGTTTTGACGGGCCACCCACTACAACTGAACAGCCCCGGGGAAACTCGGGGTTGTTCTTTTATGGGTAGGACCAAGGTCCTTAAGTCGTACACTGTACGGTACGCACACCAGCTATGCATTTACCTGACCCGGGGCAACTTGTAAGCTACGTTAGTCATGCACACTCCGTGTATGCAATAACATGTTCCTAAGGGGGAACCATGTACAACTTCATCGTGGTCAGCTTTCTGATCACCATCTTCGTCCTGCTCCCTGCCATCGCGGCAGCTGGGGGCAGTGCAACGCCCGTCAGGGACTTCCTGATCGCAGCCTCTGTGATGCCAACGTTGGCGTCATGGGCTACGTTCAGCGTCTTCGTCCTCGACAGCATCCCCGAAACCATCACCAACAACGGTAACCGTCCCATGCTGGGATTTGCCGTCTTCATGACCTGGTTTGTGGTCATGGCACTACTGGTTCCGATTGCCTTTACGGCGATCTACATCAAGCACCAGAACGCCAAAATCCGCAGAAGGTAAGCAAACAAAAAGAACTACCTCGGTTGTACAGAACCGAGGTTTTTCTTTTATGGGTAGGGCTAAGGCCCCTAAAACAAAAGGAGAAACCCATGTCAGCATCAGACAACAAACAGAAAGGTGGTATCATGAAGAAGTTCATTTTCTTCACGTACCAATTCGCATTCATCACCATCACGGTGAACGAAGACGGAGACATCGTCAAGATGTTCTGGTTCCAACCAGGTACATCAGGTCGTCGCCTCGAATTGATCAACCCAAAGATCATGATCGACGGTGGTATCGCAGACGGTCCGTTCCTCCCGTTCAGCGAATTCCATTGGAGCATCGGTGGCAATTTTAAGATTGCTGCTCAAGACATCTTCACATTCAATATCAGGCCAAAGAACATCCCCACTTGTAATGAGTGTGGAATCTTCCCTGTGTTTGAACACATTGGATATTGGTCAAACGGACGCAAGTTCAGCCAGGGATTCAACCTCAAGTGCACTGCATGCGAGGGACTTGAAGATGAGCCAATGCCATTCGTGTCAGAAGCCATGAACATCGGTAAAGCGATACGAGACGCAATCGATGCAGCACTCAACTTCTCAGAAGAAGAAGGTGATGATCCAGACTTTGTCTGACACAACCAAATAAAGATAGAGCCCTGGTGCAGTACCCCCCGCTGCACTGGGGCTCTTCTTTTATGGGTAGGACCAAGGTCCAAGAACAAAGGAGAAATACCCATGAAGGTAAACGCAATGATGGTGGCTCTGACTGCCATCCTTACCAGCCTGGCAATGGTCGGGTGCACACAGCCAATTTGGCTAACCATAATCATCGCTATTCCGGCGGTGATCGTAAGCATGAAGATTGCAATTGCAATTCAGACTGCAAGCGAGCAGGAAACAACAAAAGAAAAGAGGGATGCCATGAGCATTTACTGGTACAGAAGGATCGTGGCAATCATTGTCATCATCCTTGCAATCATTGGAGCGATTAAGGTCGTCTCATATGTCGAGGAGTATCTTTCCGAAGACTTTGAATGCCTGCAATCTATCCAGGTACGTGTTGTCGAAGGTGATACTACGTCAGGCATTGCATCAAAACAAGTCCAGTCAGGCAATTGCAAGGGGTACGAGTCTTTGACTCACAACCTCGTTGAAACATACGGCACAGAACTGCAGCCTGGAGACATCATCCAGATTCCACTGCACGGATGACAAATAAAGAGAGCCCCAGGGTAAGTTCCTGGGGTTTCTCTTTTATGAGTAGGCCATAGACCCCTACATAGAAAGGACAATCTCAAATGAGATGTCTATGTTACACATCAATGAAACGGCACACAGATTTGTGTGCTGTTGTCCTTATTTCTACTATTGATAACTCTCGGGCGAGGTGCAAATGCTTAGTTACCTTAATTTATTTTTTATGAGTAGATCCCAGACTTTAAAATAAAGTCGTTTACTCAAACAGAGCGGTCTGCATTAGAAAGGGCAGATCATGAACCTTAAAGAAGAGAAAGACTTCTTAATCAGTCAGATTGAGGTTTACAAGGCGATATTAAAGTCACCTCATGCTACTGATAAATACAAGGCAGCTATAAGCACAAAGCTTCAATCTTTTGAGGCACGATATGTGTTGATAACAACACCACGCAACTACATGGTTGATTCTGCACCTCATTATAAAGAGGTTTGGATTGACGGGGAATTATTCCTTGAATGCACATCATGTAGTGCAGACGGTCCCGGCAACTGTGGTTGCTGGTTAACCGACTAAACAAAAACAAAAAAGAAAACCTTCTATTGGTCGTCCGCTCGGACCATTAGAGGGTTTTTCTTTTATGGGTAGGACCCAAACTACACAAGGAGCACAAGTGTGTTTAATAGACATTGACAGGTCACATAGACAGATGATGAGAAAACCTCTCGGGTTAGATAAGTATGATTAGTTACTTTAATTCTTTTTTGTGGGTAGATCCCAGGTCCTAGGTCTGGTCAACCCAACCGCCGATGGTCGGCCACCATCAACACTGCATCATGGAGGTGCAAAATGAAGCTCAATCGAGCCTCAGATCATCCCGGGGCAAATCAGCCACCGGGCAACCCAGAGGGTAACAACCCTCCCAACAGAAAGGGGAATGAGATGTCAGTCATCACATTCCTGCGGAACAAGTTCCGCGTCATCACCAATCAGGTGACGGCCGAAGAACAGACTGCGTATGACGAGTCACTCGTGACCCATCGTCCTCAGCAGTTCAACGGCAACACCCTGATGGGCGTCCAGACCGGTGAGTACATGTACTCGCTGCTCGAGAACAAGCTCAACAAGCGAGGCATCAAGTTTCGCCTGGGCATGATCAGTATCAACGACCTGGCGAATGCAGTTGCTCACAAGCAGCTTTCAGTCGACAGCCTCGTTGACAACGCAACGTTTGCATGGGCCAATGCATCCTACGCTTTCTTCCTGAACATTCAGGACAAGAGCATCAAGGACGCAGAGGCAGTGTTGTCAGAGTTCGGCTTGCAGAAGCTGGGCATGACCGCAATCGACCGTGCAAAGACGCCGAAGCGTTTGCAGGAGCTCACCCGAATCACCCAGATGCGTGCATCCGGCAAGATGGAGGACCTCAGCTACATGGAGTTTGACTCCGGTCAGCAAGAGGAACTTCCGTTTGACGGCCCAATCGCAGTGCGTGAGAGCTTCATGCTGAAGGCAGCATTCCGTATCCGTGACGAGCGTACCCGCAAGCACACAATCCGTCTGATCAAGTCAGGCGAAATGGGTGCAATGATTGGTCGTCTCGAATTTGCGGACGGACTGGTCAAGGGCGCAGTTCACATCGTTCCGGACGAAAACCTGGATGCCGATGTCGTCTTCCACAAGACAGCTCTCAAGAAGGAGCTCGTCATGGACGATGGCTATTGGCACTTCACGGCATTCCGTCTTGGCAACGGTGCAAGCAAGGTCCTGTGGGACATGCAGACAGCTGTCAACAATCACGATTGGTTGTTCACGGAGAATCGTTTCTACGAGGACCTGGGCACAATCATTCCGGAGATCAAGGCAGCACTGGAGAACGGTGAACTCCCTTCTTGGATCATTCACCAGCATGAGGAAAAGCATGATGATGACGGTACTCCCGTTGTCGACCATGCAACCGCATACTGGACGGAACAGGCCAAGAAGATGAGCCACATCCGCCTTCAGCAGAACGGTTTCCCCGTCACTGCATCAGCCAACATCATCCACATGGCCTTTGGCTCTGTGGTCAACCAGATGGCATCAGCGGAAGACCGCAACGCCATGTGGGTACCGGTGTCCCATGCGTTTGCAGACACCATCATCTCTACGGAGGCTTACACCCAGATGCTGGGCAACGCTTACGAAGAGTGGATGGACTACTACGTGTGGTACCAGCCGGGTGTTGGCATCGTCATTCCTGGTCGTCGTTTCGTGGACACAGCTTCACTGCACGACACCTGGGACTCTGACGGTGACAAGGCCAAGGTCATTCACATCATGCTCTGGTCCTCTGATGAAGAGGTCACTGAGCGTCGCAGGCAGCAGTTCATCATCCCAGAGTGGATGGATGTTCCCAACTCACCCGAACAGGCAATCCACGCAGGCGTCGTCTTGCGCAGCCCCAACGGTGCAGGTGGTTACTCCATCGAGCTCATCAACTGGGAGAACATGCCATTCATGCATACTTCTACGGATCTGCAGGTCATTGACCTTGCTGATTCGCCGGAGTCGCTGGATGATCTGCTTGCAGTTGTGGGTGCTCAGCCCATCTCTGGTGCACAGGTCCATTCTGGTCTGCCAATGACCCGCGATGATGCCAAGTCCATGATCACTGCGCAGATGTCCAACCCTGGTGTTGGTTCATTTGCAAATGCGAACATGCTCTGGGTGTCTGCAAACGGACCTTCCTATCCTTCCTCGCTTCCCGCGCAGGGCAACGACATCATTGACATCGTCCAGCAGTCCGCTGATCTGGATGCCTTCGTCATGATCAAGGAGCTCGTCGATGGAATGTGGGAGGACATGGCTTCAACCGACATGGAGGTGGACGCTTACGTGTTCCGCACTCGTGCTCCGAAGAAGTACGTGGAAGATGCTGATGCAACCGCATGGACCATCATTGAAGGATCCTGGACCCGCATGCACCGCAAGTACCTTGAAACCATCAAGGAGCTTCGTGCAACGGTGTCTGAGGGTTCATTCAAGATCCGACAGACCAGTTGGTTTGTTCCGTTCATCATGGAGCAGATCCCTGTGGTCAATCCGAACACTCGTCAGTTCTGCAAGGACTTCGTCGTCAAGTACGAGAAGAAGTTGCGTGCAACAGACATGCGTTACGGAAATGTCAACACCAAAGACCGCTTCATCAAGATGATGCTGGCAGCTGATCGTTCAGACGCAGTCGCCAACATCGTCCAGGAGATGGTCGATGAGTTGATGACGACATCCTTCCCGAACATGTATGCAGTGGCTCTGTACCGCTACATCGTGGACGGTTCCCTCAACGGAAACAAGTGGGGTATGTCGGACCGCATCATCTTCCAGGGTGGCAAGCCCGGACAGACCACGGTCATGGACCTCTTCATCCAAGGAGTCCTCGACCTCAACACCAACCACACTGAGGTGGAAAGCTAACGATCCTACGGGATCCTGAGACTGGAGTGCCCCTGGGGAAACCTGGGGGCATTCCTTTTATGGGTAGGTCTATGACCTTACTAGTCCGAGCTATCGAGGACTTTAAATAAACTGTAAGCCGGATGCTTACGTGATAGTAAGAACCACGCAATAATACTGGCGTGTAAAACAGGGTATTAGGAAACACGTGGATCCTCAACCATGTGAAACAAAGAAAGGGGCCAGAAATGGCACTCACAATCCTGCAGGCGATTCTCGCGGTCGTTCTGCACAACAACCAGTCCATGGAGGAGGCTTTCGCCTTCTTCGCCGTCAACACCCGTGGTGGACTCGTCTACCAGAAGGGCAGCGTCCACATCATCGAGTGGATCCGTGGTGAGAACACCGCTCCGTACTACCGCATCGACAAGAAGGGTCGCCTCTTCGTCGCTCGCAAGTTCGAGAACGTGTCCTCCTGGGCAATCGACATCCGCAAGGTGAAGAACAACCTCCGGGTCAAGCCTGCAATGATCCAGATGAATGTGCTCCGTGCATCTGGAAAGCGTGGTGGATACCTTATCCGCCTGCACGTGCAGACTCCGATCTTGGCTCGCACCAAGAAGTTCCAGTTCCACGGCAAGTGGGTTGGCTACTGGGCAAGCGAAACCATGCTGCAGAGCGGTATTTGGACGAAGTCAGCCAACGGAAAGTTCGGTAAGGCAACTTCGATCAACGACGTCATCAGCTACGAAACTGTCATGAAGTCTGTTGAAATGCTGAACCACGCCCTGGACAAGGACCGAAACACCAACCTAGTCATCGGTGCTAACAGCATGTTCGGCAAGTCGTACACCGCAGAAGAATGGATGAACAAGTCCGACCAGTTCTGATCTAGCAAGATCGAACAACGAGGAGATGCCCTGGGGAAACCTGGGGCATTTCCTTTATGGGTAGATTTTAGACCTCAAGTCAACCCAACTGTTAAAGAATGATGCAGTTATTAAAATATCATTCACCAACATGTCTCTAGGAGGAGCCATGACACCAGCAAAGAAGTGCTACGCCTGCAAGGGTGTGCACACCAACCACAACGAGCAGATCGAATGCTACCGCATCCACGGTCTGCTCATCGAAGCCAACGAGATGGGTAAGCCCGTCACAAAGAAGGCTGTCATCACAGATCCCGACCGCATCGTCATCGTGACCTGCGGCTGGGGCAACACTGCCCACAAGTGGGAAACCACCAAGGCAGAAGCCATCGAACACAAGTCGTGCCCCGAGCACCGCTAAAAGTTCGAATCTGACATAGGTGGGAGTGAGAGGTCCACTCCCACCACGTCACAACAAGAAAGGAGCCAGAAATGGCTTATGCACACCAAGATGCCCTGTGCTACAACACGGAATGCAAAGATGAACACGGCAATCGTACCTACGTGTACAAAGGTCCAGATTCAAGCATCCGTTTGTGGGCAGACGGTACGTGGCGTACATTCTGCACCAAGTGCGGAGTTGCACGTCAAGCAAACAAGAACAAGGCGGTCAAGAAGGCTGCCTACATCAAGCGTCAGCCAACTTTGTTTGACTGATTAAGGTTACAACAACCTGAAAAGGTAGCCCTGGGAGAGAAATCTCCTGGGGCTTTCCTTTTATGGGTAAGACCTAAGTCACCTCGGTGTACTTAGTCTCCGTAGGATTTTAGTATCTGATTAGTCTCATATGTCTGATTAGTTATTCTAAACCCCCCTGCGGGGTCTGCGTAGTTCTCAGGCCTCACCCAACTTCTAAAGTTTGCCTCGGGCCATGTTTCGGAGCAAACTCAAGAAAAATAGGGGCTCATATGCCCTCCTCCACTTGTGAGGAAAAATAGGGGACACTCCCTACGCCGCAACTGGCCTGCCCGAAGGGGTGGTAATGCGTACTGTGTCACCGAAAAATAGGGGTATTCCCCTGCGCCGATGGACGCCCTCCATCACCCAGAGCATCTACTACAAGGAGTAACCATGCTGCTCGCCACGAAGGTCGGAACCCCGACCATCAACACTCACTCCCGCAAGGACGGGACTGAGTTCACCTCAGAGTCCACGCCCATCGAGTTCCACGGGTTCGACGTCGATCCTGTCACCGGTTTCATCACCGTCGACTGGACCGGCATCAAGCACACCCTCTGGACCAGCGATGCCGAGATCATCGCAGAAGCCACCGTCTCCGGTTGGAACGATCAGAACCAGTCCGGACACGTGCTCTGCCTCGATGCAACTCGCACCAAGCTCGGTGACAACGGACTCAAGACGGTCCAGTTCAAGGTGAAGAACGGCCCCAACGCCGGCGAAACCCGCGAACAGCTCCAGCGGTCCATCTGGATCGTCGGTGACGCGACCTGGGACTTCATCGCGAAGCCCGTCTCCAACGACCGTGGCAACCTCGCTGAGGCTCGCGCCAAGGCCGGTCTGCCCGCACGTGCACCTCGCATCGAGGCCACCAGCGTCGTCGTGGACACCAGCGTTCAGCCGTTCTAGGCCAACGCACCCATCCCATCCATCCCAGAAGGGGTGTCGGATCCTGAAATATGGATTCGGCACTCCTTCTAAAAAATATCCGTAGTTCCTTCGCCATGTAGAACTCTGATATCTTACTTCTCAAATCGTTGCATGGCACCTCCCGGCTGAAGTGGGAGTGATCAGTTCTTTACCCCTTTCTGACTGGTCACTCTCACTGACGCTGGTAAAAAAAATTTGAAATAGTTTCCATATCGGGAACTTATTCTAAAAATAGGGGATTTCTTCCCCGCGACTCAACAAGGAGTAACCCATGACCTACGATGAATTTCTCGCTCACGTTCACAAGCTCTACAATGCACAGGAACCTTCTATGGATTTCCGGCTTGGTCAGATCTTCTTCAACGAACTGTGCGAAATCCGTCCGGCTATTGCAGAACTTCTGCGTGGCTCAATGCTCGATCCTTTCTACAAGGAACGTATCACCCAGGTCGTTTCGGACTTCGTTCGAGACCGCTGGTAAACAAAAATAGGGGAAAACAAAGGAGATACCCATGGCACTGTTTAACTTCAGTAACGAGAGCCGCAACACGTATGTTCACACGAACAAGTGCCGGCACTGTAACGAAATCAACTCAATCATCCTAGACATGGATGCATTCACTCAGTGGAACAAAGGAAAGCTTCTCATTCAGGAAGCCTTTCCTTACCTGTCTATCGATGATCGTGAAATCATCATGACTGGCACTCATGTTGCTTGCTGGAACGAAATGTTCCCGGAGTAATCATGGGAACCATCCTCTACGTACTCATCATGCTACTTCTTGTGGCCATACTCTCAGGAGCTAGAAAATGATTCCATTGGAAAACGGACTTCGATTCCTTGCGGCCATCTCGAAAGAGGCAGTCCAAGATTTCGTTGACCTTGTTCATGCACACATGGGACCTGCAGCAGAACCTCAGTTGCTTATCTATGAAGACATCGTTCCAGAAGAACGCGTTTTCTTAAGCGCTAAGCATTTGATGCCTACTTCCCCCAAGCACAATCGGTATTACAACGCAATGATCGAGAAAGGCGAATTGTAGTATGACAATTAAGGTCTTACTTCTCATCAACCTCGTTGGTCTCGCTTTCATCTACAACATCAACCGAAAGGTAAACAAATGAAAACAAAAATAGGGGTAATTGTAACCACAGTTGCCTTCGTCATCGGACTCTACACCACAAGGAAGTATCGTCATGCGTAAGCTTTGGCAATGGAACTTGAACAACTCACCAGTCTACTGGTTTGCTCAAGGAAAGTACGGCAAGGGATTGAAAATCTGGGTCAAGGGAATTCTGATTGTATACGGAATTCTTGCTGTCTGCGGATTCGTAATCAGCTTTGCCGAAAAAGTAGCAAAGAAGGAAAGCGAAAACACTCTTCGCGACCAAGTCAACGAAGTGTTTGCAAACTACAAGCACAATCACTCAAAGGAAGGTATCTAATGGGAAACCTTACAACCATTCAAGCACTACAAATCATTGATCAAGCTGCACAGCAAGATTATCTCTACCATCATAATGGTGGACAAGCATACATTCGCTTGTCCATGCATCTTGATGTATTGATGATCATCGACCATTCAATCGCCGGCAAGCCCGAAGTATCATTCCATGATGGACGTGAATACTTCAAGACCTACGCTGGTGCACATCTCGAACACAGCAAGCGTCTTCGTGAGCATGGTTCATTGGCCGATTGGTACATGGAAAACTACGGAGAAACGGTATCAGTATGATGTGGTATTGGTACATCTCAGGCATCGTAACCACAATTCTCGTACAGTCTCTACTGTTGAACGTAGGACTCGCACGTGGATGGGTTAAGATTCTAAATCGCCGGCCACAGTCTCCTAAGGCTGAACTCTACAATTGGGAGGATCATTCCGGACCAATCTCACGAGCATCATAACAATCTAATCCTTACCGGATAAAAATAGGGGAAAGGAGATGATTTGTTTGACTGGTTGTTCGATCTAATCGCAGAACTCATCGATTCATTATTTGGTAACTGAAAGGACCAATAACATGGCAGACCTAGCAAGCTCCCTCGGGAAGCTCACAGGCAAAACTCTCACTGGTATTAAAGCTGCCGGTAAGAAAACAGTAGAAGTGGCAAAGACCACACCTAAGAAGACCAGCACTACTCTTTCTAATAAGAAGGAAGAGTTTGTCGCCGGCTTCAGGTCAGAGGTACCCGCTTCTGCTAACACAAAAATAGGGGAAGTAGAGAATGAAACCTCTACCGAACCATCCACCAACAACAACACTATTACACAATAAGGAACACTCAAATGTCACTCCTCAGTACGTTCGGCATTGAAGCCGACAAGTATAAGGTCGAAACAGACGACCTTGAGGCCTTCGCTAAGAAGTCCAACACTACCACACTCATCCTCAACCAGCGTGTCCGTATTCCGGCCTCGTTCAATGGTAAGGCACTCACTGCATGGGGTACGCTCCGTAATGCAGAATGGCACCGTATCACTGGCCGTGATCACGAAGTCGTGCGTGCAGGTGAAGATCCCCGCATGAGCCAAACCGTTGGCTTCTCGTTCAAGAATGTCGTCATTGACATTGAGTTGCAGATGCCCGATGGCACCGTTATGTCATTGCAGGATTTCGCTCGTGCAGTTGCAGGTAGCCTCATCAACGGTACACCTACGCAGGAAGAGATCGACAAGGTCATCAAGGACTGTGGTCTGAACTTTGAGGGAATGCCCATGTTCCTCCAGCAGATGGGTGCAAGCGAAAATGGCTTTGCGCACGCTGTTGAGTTCTTCAAGACTAACGGTGGTATTGACGACATGAAGTCTGTCTCTAACAACCCAATGTTCCACACGGCATATGCTCTTCCTAAGGGTACTGCTGGCTTGAAGGTCGTCCAGTTTGAGATGACTCCTCAGGACCGTAAGCAGTCTGCCAATGGTCAGGGCTTCATTGACCTCGTTGATGCAGTGATGTCTAACTTCCTCCGTATGTGGGAGCACAAGAAGGAACTTCGTGGTCTCAACATCCGCAAGGAACAGGCTGGTCTGTCGCAGGCTGACATCAAGAAGATCGAGGGAGAAATCTCTGAGATCGAAAAGATGATCGGTAACTATGGCTCATCGTGGTCAGGTTCTGCCCGTCAGCGTGACAAGATCACCAAGGTTGAGATGAACAAGTACAACGCCTTGAACATCGGCTGTGGTCGTTGGATCGTTGAAAACAATGGAGACGTTGTTGACTTCGACGTGTGGCGCGACAGTGCCAAGGTTCCGACCGTTGCTGTTGAGCAGATTCTCAACGCTCCTGTCGTGGACACCACCCAGAAGCCATTCTAATATTAGGAAAAAATAGGGGTCCGTTAGCGTCTAGCTCGGCTTAAACGACACTGTGGTGTGCCCTATCTTTCCAATCCTTCCAAAAAAGGTTACAGGGATGCTCGTAAACCCTGGTAAAATGAACGAGGCAGTAGAAGGCTGTCATATCTTCCCCACACCTCTACGGGCAGTAGAAGTTGAGATAAACAACGGTAACCTAAAGAAAGTTTATCAATATAATAGTTACCACCCGCACGGTTAGCGGGAAAAACCCTCTCACTGGCATACTGAGAATAATCTAACCGAGTATGCTATCTAAATCTGTCGTACGGTATCAACGCGACTTTAAATAAAGTATATGATACTCTCCTAAGCATGAGGTTCAACAGTCACATAGTCCACACACAATCAATAGTGCTGTTCATACTATTTGTGGGACAATCGCTGAAAACTGCTTACACGGGTGCCTGGAAGGTAACGTGCTCTACGCCTCCCCCATAGTAGAGACCACATGATAGGGTTCGAATCCCTTCACACCCACCGAGTACCTATGGCAAGAATCGGAAAAAGGTAGACATCTAGTTTAATTTACGAGTCTACAGGAACCTGGAATATGCTAACTTTCGTTGAATAAGAGTAGCCTCACTGCTCTTAGTCTATCCGTGAGGCGGATAACCATAGGGAAAGTCTGCGGGCTGCACGTGTCCGGGCTATTGTTATAGCCGTAGTTGAAGCGACGTGTCCGGATTGATAGAAGACAGGCGTAATATTGAGTGGCTGGTATACCCACAATGAATGTTCTATCTGTATACCAAAGATCTCTTTTTTAACTAATTCAATAAAACTTTAGGAGGCATTTGTCATGTCTATTGGTCCACTCAACGAGATTCTGGTCTCAATCACTAACATTATTCTTAAATCTGATGTTAATGCTACTGCATTCCCAGATATCGATCTCACTGACTTTGACCGTTGGCAAGACGATCTTCTTCAGTCTGCCCGTCAAGTCTATGACCATTGGCACGAAGACAACGATCTTACCGAAGCCGGCCTCAATCAATTCGAAGCAACATTCTCATCCATCTTTACACCCAAGGAGAAAGCACAATGAAGTTCTGCGGAGAGATCCAATACGAAACCCCCGAAGGCAATGTTCACTCTGACATCTGCTTCAACTGCAACCCCAGCAACGACAGCAGGATCATCACGGATACCTACCGTGAGTTCCTGCACAATTGCTTGAACGAGTGGTTGGACAAGTCCAAGGGCACTGGTGCTTTCTGGGTCGGTAACCCTGAGTACTTCACTTCATGGGAAAAGGACTAGCAATGAGAAAAGAACTGACCCCATGTCTCATCTGTGAAAAAGCTGTCATGTATCTATGGCGTGAAGACATCATCAAAGATGAACCACCTACCAATCTTGATGGTGCTTCATACTTGAGAATCATTGCTAGCTACGGATCTATCTTTGACTGCAATGAATACCAAGCCATCATCTGTGACGATTGTCTCGACAGAGCTGTTCAACGCCGGCGAGTCAACTTCATCAGAGAGCATTCACCCTTTGGAGACTGATCTTGTATTCCCTATCTATGGTTATCATACTGTAGATAGGGATACAAAAAATTTAACGTAGGTTTACGATCACCGAAAAATTTCGAGTGTTTTTAGGCCGGTTTAAATTAAAATATTATATTTTTATTTTAGGCCCCAGAACACCGAAATTTAGGTGATCCCGGCGTGAGTATCATTATACGTATCGCCGGCCACAAGAAACTTCAAGATTTTATGATGATGTAGTTGACTACGAGATCCGACATCTGTTATACTTCTACTTGTAGGATATAGGAACTATATAAAGGAGAATACAGATGCCCCGGCAGCATCAATCAAAAGCTATGAAGAATGTATTCGCAGAATTGCGGAGACTAGGTTTCACAGTGGATCAACGTAAGTCAGGCTCTTACCGGATAATCCCTCCTTCAACTTTAGGGGGCCCGATTTACACGACACACGGAACGGAATCAGCCCTTCATCCGATCCGTCGTGACTTCAAAAAATACTATAACATAGAACTTCATATATAGATCTTGTATCCTGTAGGAGCATCTGGAACTCACTTTGGTGGTGTGTGAGTGACCGGGTGCTCCTACCTTTATGTAGGGATACACGCCGGCACCACCAATTAGAATCTTATTCTTAATTCGCCGGCACAAAGAAACAATCTATATGCTTACTCTCTATATAGAGATAACATAACAAACACATAGAGTTCTAATACTAAAAAACAGCCTATAAACATACAAATAATAATAAAAATAAGGTAAGAAATAGGGTAGAAAAAGTACTTTATTTTAACCTTTTTGTTACCGATTTTAAAATAAGTTAACCTTTTGCGTGGGAACCCATATGAAATAAGGTATACCACCATATGAAAAGGTAATCTTATCTACATCTACATACACATCTACAGTATAATTATCATCTATATCTACATAATACTACTAATGCTAAATCACTTTCAGAATACAAAGTGAGGCATACTTGGG
>Ga0208546_1000447_pt1 | contig 15257 bp, 15 predicted proteins | sample DEB19_08_DNA_4_FD_184528 | JGI IMG/M metagenome (GOLD analysis project Ga0208546, IMG submission 184528) | Aqueous microbial communities from the Delaware River and Bay under freshwater to marine salinity gradient to study organic matter... | ecosystem: Environmental > Aquatic > Marine > Coastal...
AACCAAACCTCCTGTTGGCGCGTAGATCCTAAGACTTCCTTTAGCCTTTCCGGGTAGAGCCTTGAACCCAGTAGAAGAGATCAAAGCCCCAAGCACAGAAGGATCAGGTTGGAAGTTTACATCCCCCGCTTGTCGAACCGCTGAGTTGATTTCCCCGCTGATTTGGCTGCCTTGCGTGCTACCGAGTAAGCTATTGCTACCGCCTGTTTCTGAGGCTTTCCGTGCTTCATTTCGGTTGAGATATTCTTGCTCATACTCTTTGGCGAGTAACCTTTGATTAGTGGCATATTCTTTGTCGTTTTGGTTAATGAGTTGCTTGTTTGCAGACTCAAAATCTCTGAATGAACCAAGCTTCTGACTATCCTTACCGTAGGCCGTGAAGATACCGTTGCGCTCAATGATCCGGTAGCCTTGCTTATGATCGTAAACCTTAGAGTTTCCTAGAGGTTCAACCGTGTAATCTTGGGGCTGGAAGTTGATCTTGCCGCGAGCGTATGACTTTTCAAACGTGTAAGCCCATTGCTCACCTGTGGGTATGGTTGATCCTATGTGGTAATAATTAAGATCTTCGTTTTTGACTCCTTGACCGCGAGTTGGACCTTGAACCCTAACATTCTTAACGTCGTATCCAGCCGGCCTTTCAGGGTGATCTCCAGGGAAACCTACAGCCTCATGGAATAGGTTGCGAATACTCTCACCGCGTTTGCCACCTCCAAACAACTCTGCGCTAGGAATGGCTTTTGACCCTTCAAGGTTAAGGTTGTCGAGATACTTGTGAAGATCCCCTATGGCTTCATTTGGAGTGTTGTAGATGCCCTTATACTTATCCTCATGAATCAACCTCGCCAAAGTGTCCTTGACCCTAGTTACATTTAAGGTTCTTGCGAGTATACCGCTGTTTGAAAGTATGATGTCGTAAACAAGTCTTTCGTCGTGAATCTTGGTGGCTTTTGGTTGAAGAACAGTTTTAGCCGTGCCTTCTTTCTCTTCGTAAACCCGATAGTTTGTAGTGTCGTAAATGACCCCCTTGGACTTGTCCTGTAAGTTTTTCCAGTGATCGAATATCTGTTTCTTGGAGTAATCAGGAAGCTTGTCTGTGTCTAAAATCGCTAGGATTTGCTTTTCGTTTAGGTTTTTAAGACTAAGACCTTCGCCTTTACCAACTGAAACCTTTTGGAATGAAGGATCTCCGGGTTGACTTACGGAAGATGCCCTTAGGACCGATTGCGTCTTAAACTCTTTACCAATCTTCTCAACCTCGCTTCTAGGGCGCATCTTGTACTCACCGGAAGGAAGCTTCTCGAACCTAATAGGAGACAACTCAACGTCAGTAGGAACTGGTTCAGGTGCTTGAGCGGGTTCAGAAGGCTTAACGGATTCAGGTTTGTTGCTAGACTTTTCAGCTCTGGCTCTAGCCTTCTCAAGAGCATCCTCAGCTTTCTTTTGCTGAATTAGAGCAGCTTCAGCCCTTGCAGACTCTTTCTTAGCCTTAGCGGTTTCCTTCTCAACCTTCCAGATAGACTTCTCAGTCTTAGCGATTTCAGCATCAGCTTTTGCAGTAGCTTGTTCAGCCTTGGCAATTTCAGCCTTAATCTGTTGTTTAGCCTTCTCGTCCTTTGCGGATTTAAGCTCAGTTTGAAGATCGTTCTTCTTCTTGATGTTCTCGGTGCGAATCTGATTCTGACGGTTCTTTTCAGCGATCAGCTCAATCCTAGCTGTTTCACCTTGGACTTTGAGTTCGTTCTGCTTGTTCTTGATGTTAAGCAGTTCAGCTCGCTTTTTCTCGTTCTGGATCTTCTCGGCGTTTTGGATGTCCTTTTGAACAGCAATTTCCTCAGCAGTTTTAGCCTTAGCCAAGGTTTGGTATTCCTTGATGTTCTTGATCTGCTCCTTAGCTATTTCAACCTCACTTCTTGGCTTTGCCGCTTCGCTTCCATACTGAGCATTCATTGCGTTCTCGATCAAGGCGTCGAGCTGCGGGATTCTGATAAGCTTACCTTTATCGTCAGTGAATGCGTACTTGATCTCTTTGCCAACCGGAATAGGGGTTCCACGCTCGTAGATATTCGTTCTAACCTTGTCGTAAATACGCTGGCTAACTGAGTCTATTAAGTTCCGGTAAAACAACGGCAAACGCTTGGTCAAAGCATCTTCCATCCCTTTACGTGTAAACAACTTCTCGGTGTAGATTGCGGTAAGCTCGTCGATTACAGATCCAATAGCCTCAGCCTTGTCGTTCTCTGGAATGTCAGACTTTAGGGTTTCAGCAAACTGTTTGAACCTATCAGCCTCAGCGGGGTTAGACTTGTACTGCTCAGCGATGTTTGAGGCTACGTCAGCCAGTCCATTTAGATCCGTAATTCCAGGCTTAATGGTGCTTCCGTTTTGATCTTTTACACCAAGGATAGCTTCTCGCAGTCCGTCGTTATAAGCCTTTCCAATAATACCAGACCTAAGAGCGTGATCCAGCTCATGTACAGCACTACCAGAGTTCCACTTGTCTGGGTTTAAGTTGATAGTGTTGGTTTTTGGATCGTAGTACGCAGCGGCTGGATCATCAGCTCCTAGGAAATTGACTCCAATACCACGTTCTTTAGCTGCATTTACAGCATCAATGGTAGCGGCTGCTCGTCGATAATTCTGCTCTTCACCAGCAACTTTAGACAACCCATCAGTCAACCTCTGCTTCAACGCTGGATCTGTAACCGTGTTTAGGAACTGGGTAATATCACCCAACGCACCTTCCTGTTTACGAGCGCCAATGTTGATGAAGCTTCCAACCGCACCACCTAAACCACCCAATCCAATGCCAGTACCAGCTCCAGCACCAGCACCCTCAGCAGTCCCAGTTGACAGATAACCAAGCGTTGAGCCTATTACAGCGCCTTCAGTAGCACCTTTACCTACATCACCGACAAAGCGATATACCGGCTGAGCTTGTGCTAACACCTTTGCGAACTTCTGAGCCTGCGGAGAAACATTGGGTGATAGTGCGACACGTTCTAGCGTTCCTAAGCGACTAGGGATGCCTTTCTGTGCGATTCTAGCGGCTTCTGCAATGACTTCACCTCCACGATTAAGTAGTCCACCACCTATGGCAGTTGCGGCAATACCACTCAAAACATCTGGACTAGTCAGAACACCTGCTCCAATAGCACCACCAAGCAATGTCCTAGACTGCTCCTTAGGAATACCGGTGAAGTCAACAACCTCATCTACGGCTTTACCAAACAACTTGCCAACGTTAGCAACGCTTTCGCCAACCTTCTGGGCACCAGTAGCACCAACCTCCGTAGCTTTTAGAGCAGCTTTACCTGCAACACCTTCGACGCGTTCAAGCGCCTTAGCCGCATTTAGAGCAGTTTCACCAAGACGACCAGCTAACGCAAAACTCTTAACAGGACCCATCAATAACGTCGGGTCTAACGCATAGCTCAAGGCCTTAACGGCAGCAGGATCAACCTGATCTTTCTTAGCTATAAGCGTCTGATTACCTTCCTCAAGGTTACGCGTGGTATTTGAGAAGTCTCTAGCCTCAAGGAATTGATTGTAACGCTCGTCAAGAGATCCAGAACCTGTCAGCAATGATTTGAACTTGAACAGTGGACTGCTTGGATTTTCAGACTGAGCCAATAATCCATAGAGATTACGAGTCCCTTGAGCGAATGCCTCAACGCCGCTAGCAGCTAAGCTTTTATCAGCAGACAGAAATGCCCTAGCAACACCTGGAACACCTTTGGCTATATCTTCTGCAACAACAGGCAAAGCCTCAGCTAAACCGCTAAGATAATCCGTAGACTGCTGATCCTTAAACTGCTCGAACAACGCATACTGATCCTTGGTAGGCTTGAACGTTGGGTCTTGAGACAGCGTGGTTGCAATATCCTCACCGGTTGGAGGGAACTGCTTAGCTAAAGCCTTTTGAGCCTGCTCAGGAGTAACACTGTCAGGAAACTCGACTATAGCCCTTCCAGGTACGGTGATTTCGTATGGCATTGTTATTGAGCTATACCGGTTACTGGATTGAATGTCATTCTTCTCATTCCGCTAGGTTGCTCTCCGGGTTGATTGATTTGAAGTCCAAGGGACTGAGCCTTAGACCTGATCGAGGAATTAGCCCTATCTAAAGCACCTTGAAGCAACGCAATGTTTGCAGATTTGAATGATGCTATGTTTGTTGGATTCGCAATGATTTTATCCAAAAGCTCTCTGTCAGCTTGAGTAATGGTTCCAGGTCCAAGAACAGACAACCTAAGAGCGGCTTGAGCAGAATTAACTAAACCAGAAGCTTCAGCTTTAATTGATGGCAACTGCTGTTTCAATGGCCCCATTTTAGCAATTTCAATAAGCCTACCAACAAGCTTCTTCGTCTCGTTCAAATCAGCATATTGATCTCTAAAATCATCAGCAGCTTTTGGTGACGGTGCAATTCCAACGAATCCAGGCAGATTTATTTCCCTAGACATTTTCTCGTAGTCAACCTTAGGAGCTGGAACAATTTCGACACCTTTATTTGGAACACTAACAGCCATTCCATAACCACCCGGAAGAACTTGAGTCTGGATTTGCAACGGTTGAGTTATACCGGCAGCGGCGAACATTGTTGGAAGTATTGCGTTCCAGTTCTCTGCGGGAATGTTGCTCTTTTTAAGAATGTCCCTGAACTCAGTCGCCATATCCTGATAAGACTTAGGCTGTTGAACACTGGTAGGAACGGTTTGCTGAACCATTTCAGGAGCTGGAGCTGAAGGAATAGTCGCCTCTGCTTGACCAAGAGGAAATTGCTCAGGAGTTGGCATTTCAGGTCGCAACTTAGCCTGTTCCTTAAGTCCACTGAGCTGTTTCTCCAAAGCTGGAATCTGTTTCTCGGCTTCTGCAACTCTAGCTGAAACCTGCTTTTTATTTTCAATTATCGGAGTAAAAGCCGAAGATCCTGGGAATCCAGCGCCAACCATTGTTGTAACATTAAGAGATCTTGGTGAAGCGTTCGCATCTGCCTTAAATCTAGCCAACTTTGACTCAACATCCGCAATTTGAGGGGCTAGATCAGGTGCGGTAGCATATTTCTCAAGAGCTTTAGCATAAGCCTCACGGTCATATTGATTTGGAGTTACGTAATCTGTCCTAGCTGATGGAACTTCACCACCGAGATAACTAGCCAAACCTTGAGCATATTGTCCGAAATCAACGTTAGGTACAGGTCGAGTTACCTCCTGGGTACCGGTTACAGTCTTGGTGGTTGGTGTTCCAACAGCAGATTTAATAGCTTCTCCAGTCTGCTGCCTAAGCTGCTCATTTTGCCAATACTCACGCAATTTTAAATTATTGAAGATGTTAGCATCGTTTTCCTTGCGCTGAGTATCAAAACGGTTCAATGCCATCACTGCACTACCTAAAGCAGCCTTCTTCTTAGCCAAAGGCATATCGTGGAACTTGGAAGCATCAACCATCACGCCTTCAAGCAACCCTCTATCCTGTGAAACCTGTTTATGATACTGATTGATGTTCTCTGGAGTTACACCTGGAGGAAGATACCTTGGATCATTCTTGTCGTAATAGTCCTGCAACCCAGCGTATTTAGGGTCGTTCTGAAGTGTATCTCCAATCAGCTTGCTTACATACTCATAGCTTTGCTCAACATTCTGAGTCTCTTCCTTGCGAGCCTGATACTTTGCAATCTCACCCTTAATGTTCTGACCAATGTTGGCTAATGCAGCTCCATAAGCTCGTCCAGGTGCTGTAGCGGCTTCCATGTAACCAGCAGGCAAAACACCGCCAGTCATTCCTCTGTATCCAGCGCTATATCCATAATCAGCCATATTAGTCCTTGTGTTGAGAGTGATACGCAAACTCGCGAAGTTTCAATGAAATTGTCCGCATATGCTGATAGCCGCCACAGATCCATGCAACAGTTACCACCATATCATTGCCGCACTGCCTAATTACATCTGCAACATTACGCTTCCAAGCAACGTCAGACTTTTCCCAAGCAACAGAATCTGCGTATGTGTTAGTTATATTAGCTATTACAGGTTGTAACCTAATACAGTTATTTATATAGAACGGAGTGGAGTAAAGCACGTTAGCCTGCATCAACATATCTAGCATTGACTCAGCGTTGAATTGCTTATCTCCATCTACAAAATCATCTATTGTATGGCAGTAATGATGAAACGCAGAAACAAACATCAGCGCGTCAGGGTTATTGCAACAAGCCTCTAGGTAGATTCGCGCTAAATCATCCATACACAAAGTCTTTGGCGGCACTGGTTGGTTTAGTCTTCCAGCGTTCTAGGTTGGCAAATACAGCCAGTTTACTGTGAACCCAAGCGCCATGATAACTTCCAGCGGGTATCTTCCTGTTCCACCCAATATCTGACCACCCAATGCGCTTAGACTTTGTTGGTACGTACCAAGTCATTTTTCCAAGCAAGTGTATGATTCGGCTGTCGCAGTTGGCGTGATAGTGCATCGGGATCTTCTCATCCTTGGGACAGCACCAAACCTCTAGCTGCCAGTTAAATAGTCTGAACAGCTTCACCCCAACACACCGTTGGAATCTAACTATCACAGAGATGATCCAAGACCTTTTAATGCACCTCCAACCTTACCAGCACCTTCCATAATGCCTTCACCAGCCATCTTAGCCCCACTTACAATACCTTCTCCAGCCCTAGTAATCATGTAGCCTCTTGGGTTTGAAAGGAATCCAGGCGCGTTTTGAGAGGCGTACTTGTCTATTTCCATCTCAGACATTCCTTGGCTCCTAAGCTCATCCAACTTGGTCTGAAAAGCATCTTCTTGCTGACTAAACTTGTAAGCATCTTTCAGCCCACCGCCAATTTGAGCGCCAATACCACCAAACCCAGATGAACTAGGCTGATACATGGGCATACGCTGCTGCTGATTATATGGATTGTAGCTATAACCGTAGTTCATAGGGCAGAAAGACCTCCGGCAACCATGCTTGAAACATTAGCAGCACTAGCAGTCCTAGCAGCCAACTGGGTTTGCATATTCTGGTTAAAGATGTCTCCAGCGTACTGACTCTCAGGATTGAATAACTGACCCGGATTGAATCCACCAGCTTGACCTGCAAAACCGCCTAAAGCGCCAAAGGATTGAGAAGGACGACCAAGAACCTGTTGAAACACGTCACCGTAGACACCCTGAGAAGCACCAAGAGCGCCCATAGCCTGCTGTTGACGTTGACGCTGCATAGTAGACCCAAGTTGCTGTTGCAAAGCAGCCTCCTGAAGCACTGAGCCTGGACCTTGAGCCAATCCTCTAGCTGCCTGAGCCTGACGTACACTTTGCTGAGCTTGACGAGCCTCGATTGGAGTTAGCTGAGATCCGGCATTAAGACCACTTTGCGCCTGACGAGTAAGAGTATCCGCTAGAGCTGTTTGTTCAGGAGCCGCAGCCCGCATAGCCTCTCGCGCTTGAGGACCAAGTTTAGCAATGTCAGCAATCTCAGCTCCACGGGTAACACTACGAGTAGCAGCCTCAGCTTGAGCCAATTCAGGGGCGTACTGCTTATAAATCCCCATCAACTCAGGTGCAGCAGACTTAAGAAGGCCAATCTGAAGGTTTTGGTATAATGGAGCGTATTTAGCCTCAGCAGCGTACTTCTCAGGTGCTAACGCAAGTTGAGCCTCAAGTGTTTGACGTGTTTCAGTCCCGTAATCTCTAGGTGTTGGCGCTTGTACTGTTGCTCCCATAAAGTTCCTCTCCTTTTTTGTATATCTTAATGCCTATATCAATGTCACGAAGTTTGCCGTTTCTGACTCCGTAAGCTGGAAGTACAGCAGCCTCTGGGTGACGCATAAACATAGCAGCGCAACAAGCCATAACAGCGGTAGTATTGTCGGCAGCTAACTGATCCCAGTACCAATACTTTCCATCCTCATCCGGCTTTTGCCATGTCCAAGGCTTTAGTTCCTTATTCTTAGTCTTCCAGCCAATAACAACGCCTCGCACTTCATCGTTATCGTTAATAGCAAACATCAATGTATTCTGCTCAATGTGAAACAGAACGTAGTCTTCCAATGCCTCATTAGTCCACCCAACGAAATTGTCAGGCAGCTTGTCTCTGAGGTATTTTGAGACTTTCTGAAGCATTAGGTAAGTGTCGTCGCTATAATTATGGCTTTCCAGTTGGTTGGAGTAAAAGTAGCCCAAGTTCCATTTGTAGCGTTATAAATCCTTGGGTTAGACCAGCTTGTCTTGATTATTTTAACAGAACCGCCAGTCGCCCTAGTGTAATACATTTGACCCTGAAAAGATGGTCCTGAGTTATTTGCGTAAACGTCAGAATACTTAATAAAATCTCCAGCTGAATAATCACCTTCTGCCGTTATACACTTAAAGTAACAATCATAAGAAAGAAGATTAGATCCAATAACAGCACTGGCAGCATGAGCAGATCCAACATCAATTGGTATATCTAAATCATTACTCTTAAAGTAAGTAATAGTATCAACATCAGCGGTTGTTCCACCGATATTCTTCTTTAACAGTGAATTAGCTTTAAGACCACTAACGGCACTGAGTGTTAATCCTGTTCCAATAGATACTGTTTCAAGACTTCCGGTAGATTCGCTCGAATTCCCAACAAGTTTACCAGCAGCAATCTGTTGAATCTTAGCAAATGTAACACCGGTAGAAGTGCTTGTTGAGTTTGCAAGTTTTGTGGTTGTAACAGCACCTGCTGAAATCTTTTCTGCAATAACCGAGTTTGTAGCCAGTTTTGCGTCAGTAATAGAACCGTTTAGAATCTTTGACTCAATTACTGCGTCATTTTGAATCGCGTTAGAGTTTACAGAATTGGATCCAAGCGTAAGCGAACCACCGTCAACAGACCCAGTTACATCAACGCTAGGAGTTCCAAGCAGGTTAAGTGTGGATGCGTCCAGTGTGGTGCTGGATGTAACGGTTGTACCTGGAGTTACAGTGACGAAGAGTGGCATAGGTTAAGAATCGTTTTTACCGTACAGTCGATATGGCAAGCCTGACACCATACACGAAATCACAATGACGCTGCCTTGGGAGGTTTCAAGAACAGGTTGTAATGTCGCACAATGGCCCTTTAGACGCACTTTATGCATGAACCCTTGGTGTAGCCCTGATTTGAATCCGTTAGAGCCACATTGAAGCACAGGCTTAGTGCTATAGTCCTGTCTATATCTAGCTAGAAAGTTATCGTTACTATTTGTAGTTACATAATCAGAAACACCATACGTATAGTATTTAGTGCGATCTTTAGTAGCGTTAGTAACGTAGATAAACTCCTCGCTGACACCCTCAAATATGGTGCTGATGCTGTACTCAGGATTCCAAGTGTTGAACTCGAACTTCAAATCAGTCCACTGCTTATGCTCCGTAGATCCACCTTGATAACCTCTGAATGTAACCTTGGTCTCTATTGGATGCTCAACACCGGCAATGCTTCTGTCGCAAAGTGACTCCTTGTCGAAATAGTTGATGTAATTAGAAGCGTCTGAGAACACCAAATACTCATTGTTGGCGATAACCAAACGCTCGTAATACTTAGGAATCAGCAGGCTACCTTCCCAATAACCTTCCCAAGCCTTGTTGAGAAAGTTGAACACCAAAGTCTTAGTGTTGTTTGAGCCTTGACCCTCAATAGGAACGGAAAGGATGTAACGGTTGTCAAAGTAAGCAGCGCAAGCTCCGTTCCAGTATCCTTGGTCAATCTGGCTAATCAGGTCTTGAACATCGTCAGACATTGGGACAACCACAGATTGGGTAGTGCCGTAATCCGTCTGCTTCATGCTCACCACGCCACGTTGACTCAGGAAGATTATGTCAGAGCCAGTTCCAACGATGCTATTAGGAGCAACGCAACCAAACTCACGTGTAACCTCCATCAACCGAGTAGAACTCAGATCTCCGTATAGGTTCTCTATAGCCAGCACTGACCTTTCCTTGAAGACAACCAGCGTAGTGGCGTTAAACGGATAGATGGCTACAACCCGATCATTGGTGCCAGTATTGAGCTTAAACTCGTTTGAAAGAGCCTGATAGTGAAGAGGGTCAAGAACGTCGCTGACAGCTAGGTAATCGTTACCGTAAACCATCAACAAACGATTCTGGAAATACAATCCAGTCCTACCAGCAGGTACGTTAGCACCACTAGCTCCATACTTCTTAATGGTTCCAGAAGGACTAGATACGTTAGTGATGTTTACAAGAGTTGATGGCGCAGAGAACGTGCAAGTAGGAGTTCCAGAGTATCCAGATCCAGGTGTAACAGTAACAGCAGTAACCTTACCGTCAGTTATTGTAGCAGAAGCAGTAGCTCCAGATCCTCCTCCATCAATAATAGCAACAGTTGGAGCAGCAAGATAACCAGCACCCTGATTGTTAATTGTAATTGATCCTATTGTCGTTCCGCTCTTTATAACGGTTCCAGTAGCAATAGTTGCGTCATTAAGCGAATCAGTGTCAGCAGTGTCTCCAGTAAACAGTTTAATTGTGTTATTGTCTACAGGATAAACATAATAGTTACCACTAGATACTCCTGTAATACCAATAGCATTACTAATTGTTACTTGATCTCCAGCTACAAAATTATGATTAGGAACAGTAAGAGTATCATTATCAGCACTTGCACTAATAATAGAACTAACACTTGGTATACGATTAAATCCGTTGTCTAACGCGGTTACTTGTTTACTTGTTACAGTGTCATAGCTGGATTGCATTATTAGCGGCAACCCGTCGTTCTGGAAACTCTCCAACCCTTGAGTGATGTCGTTACCTGTGATCGTATTCTGAAGCTCAAGGTAAAAACGGTCAGAGGACGTTAAAGATGCATTCAGAGACAGTTTGTTAGCTCCAACGATAGCGTCACCATAGGTTAAGTGCAGACTTACAGCAGCTCCAACGACATTGACGAATAATCCGTAACCCTGACCAGACGGCACTGAAGTGGATTTTTGCCACAATGGCTGAGAGTTTCCTATCGTGTTTATAATTACTCTATCACCAGTTTGTAGATCTGGAGTTACATTAAGAGTAAACTTATTCGTAGTACTATTAGCAGAAGATCCTTTGAAGTAATACCTAGCAGGACCGGGACGCATTAGCACTACGCCATTACCGCATTGAACAAACTTAATATCATCATAGAAGTCATGCCCGTGTAGAGATACCTCAAGATGAGATTGATTAGGTCTTAATAGATATACTTTACCTTGACCACCATCAGAAGTCCTAGCGACGTTTGAAGCTACAAGTAATCCTTGTTTACCAGTAACCTCATCACGATAAGTAAGCATCCCAACTATACTAGTAATACCAGATGTAGATGCGTAATACTTAAACGTTTTAGGATTAGAACCAGTAAAGCTATAAGCCGCAGTAGACATTGTGCAGTTAGTGTTGTCTACCGATTGATATGTAATCCTAGTTCCAGCCTTAAATACTAACTCGTTGTTAGCACTAGTATCACAAGCTACTATTGTATTAAGAGGAATAGGCCCACTGACGTTGGTTACGCTAGAAGATCCTGTAGTTACAGAGCCAGTACGTGTTTCGTAAGTCCAAAGGCCACCCCACTTAGGCTGAACCACACCCCAACGATTCTTGATGATCTGATTCTCGAAGATTCGATTGATAGCCTCGCAAACATAACCCTCAGGAACTCGACCTGGATCTAGGCGTGAATTTACACCCATGAACCCATCATCTATTCCATTAAGTAGAGGGAGATCCGGCATTAGCGTCCTGGGACTATGATTTGGCGAGTCTGCATCTCTTGTCTAGCAACCTTATCAATCTCGTCGGTCAAAGCGTTCTCGCCTAACACCAAAAACTCGTTACCAAGATCAATCTTTCCATCAACCCTCAGCATCTGACCGGCAGCTCTATAGGCGCAAATGTCTGCGAAACGGTAAGGAATGGTTGTTGGAGTTGAATCGGTGTAAACTGGTGGAACTTTGCGATACTGAATGAAGACAAACGGATAACCACCCTCAATAAACATCCCTTCGTCGTCAAAGGTGTATGGAATCTTAGTCTGCTGCCAACTAGCCCTAGGGTCATTAGCCCACACCGCAAACACCTCACCAATCTCCTGAGTTCTAGTGGTCCCATCAGGGTTAAGCGTAAGATTGACGTGTCTAAAGAATGGAACCAGCTCAGTCCAGTAAGAGCTATCAGTAGGCGCAACACCCGTGGCCGAAGCTTGAATCAACTGATAGTATTTCTGGGTTACAGGATACAGAACGATGTTTCCGCCAGAATAAGTAGCTGTTGAGTCGTAATTCCCATCAGAATTCACCGAGATACTGGCCACAGCCTCAGCCCAGAATTCCCAGTTCAACGTGCCATTAGGACCACCAGTGGTTGGAGCATTTCCCGAATTGGATACAGGCTGAACATACTGGTAATACTTCTGCTCAGTTGGGAAGTAAACGTAGTCACCAGAATTGTAGACAGTCGAATTTGAGTAGGTTGGAGCAAAGAACTCCTGCTGAATTACGGTCTGTTCCGGCCAATCAAACGCTTCCCAAGCCTGACGTAGAGCGGTGCCAATGAACGTCTTGAAGAACGTAGCTTCCTCAGTGGTTAAGCTGGTAAATACTCTACCTGTAAGCTCGCAAGCTTTTTGAAGAACGTAGTTGTAGGTGACAGTTTTCATTTAGGTAGTGCGTACCAACCTTCTGGAATCTCAATTTTGTTAGACGATTTAACCTCTTTGCCAGAAGCATCAATCACCCACACTTTTGCCTTCACCGGCTGAGCCAACCTGATCGGAGTCCCGCTCTTGACGTAAATCACACGAGACGCGCAGCCCAGACTCATGCTCAGCAATGCGATCCAGAAGCTCATTACGAAGCTTTTCTTGAGGTTTGGCATCTTCACACGTCTGGTCTTGTTTAACAGCGCCTACGAGCCATTTAAGCAGCGCAGTGACTATTTGCTCTATCCAGTTCACTTGGAACCATCGGACTTAGCATCTCCAGCCAGAATCAACCCAATCCCAGCGGTGATAGCAGCAACGGTAGCAGGCAAATCGAGACTAGTAGTAGGATCTCCATCGAACAGAGCTTTCATAGCCCCACCAACGGCCAAAAGGATAGATCCGATACCAGCGAGCGTAGTCTTATAGTTTTTCATGGGTTGCGGAACATTCGATACAAGGTAATCAGGCCAATAATCAAGCCTACAGAAACGGAACCTAAGCGGACCCAAGCTTCAACCTTTGGAAGCAACGACACCACAGTGCCGCCACCCGTAGCTAACAAGCCTATCACAGCAGTTTTACCGTGAGCGAAATGGACTACTTGGTTTGGGTCGCTATGCATTATTCGGCCTTAGGTTCTTCTTGAGGTTTGGAAGCCGCGCTAACTTTAGAAGCCAGAATCACTCCAGCCTGAGCCACGTTCAATCCACCGCTTTTAACAGCAATGTCAATCAGTTGAAGCAGCGCATTAGCTTCCTGTTCATTCAATTCAATCGTCATACTTCAGTAGTAGTAGTTTTTACCCACGGAAGGGGCGGAGTCAGAATGGGAGGGTTGATTTGATTGTCAATCTGTTGCTGCACGTTCGCCTCTACACCAGCCTTATCTACTCCAGCGGCCCACACCCAGTTGAGAACATCGTCCTGAGTCAGATCGTTGTAAGGTGTGAACGCTTGAGGATCAGGTGCTTCAAATGTGGTCGAGCCGTAGCAGGTGCCAGCGTATTGACCCTGAGAGCCATTGCAGCGCCAGTTAGCGGTTACAACGACGTTGGTTAGCCCAGCATCAGCAGGCTTTACGTAGAGTGTTTCGATGATCCAGGTTGCAGTCATATTAGTTCCAGAATGTTAGTGCTAGGTTGCGAACGTTTACGTATCCATCAGTAGTTGTATTGAGTGTATTTACGCAAAGCATTCGTATGTAAACTTCGTAAGAATATCCACTAGTAGTTATTGTTCCGCTAGTATCAGCAAAAGCTCCATTAGAAGTTCCTCTAAAATTAAGCGTCGAACTGAAATCGTTCCATGTTGAGTTGTTTGTTGACCATTGAAGTTTTACTCCGAAATTTCCTGAAGATGGAGTTGTTCCAGAATATGTTGGAGCAGTTACAACGTTTGCAGATATACGGAAGTTGGTTGGATTGAAGTTAAGTGCGAATTTACCAGCTCTTAGCAAACTGTCCGCTTGTGTTCCAACGCCATCATAAGGAAATCCATAGCCATCTTTACCGCTTGGAATTGTTATCTGCTCGCTTGTTCCAGTTCCATTTACGCCTCCAAGCAAGAAGCATTGAGTCCTAGGAGCAGTTGCACCACCGCCACCATCAGATACAACTTCAGAAGCAGTGCGATATTTGACAACATTATTGCCATCAAGAACAAGAACGCTTGTCGCTCCTGCGCTTGTAGAATATTTGCTTACGTTGAGGAAATTCATGTTATCCCATTACGGTGAAGTAAAAATCAGACAATGTTTGAGACGACGCGAACGTGAATATCATCTTGTTTGAAGGGTCGGCTGCGTCCCTTGTCATATCGCAATAAACAGTGTCGTAAGGTGATGCGGTTTTTCTAACCATTCCAATGACATCAGTGTTTCCTAAATTGTGAGTAACAGTAAATGAAGTTCCAGTTCCAGAACCAACATATGTCTTCTTAATTACAACTTGACCATTTGCTGTTCCAGATGATTGAGCCGTAACCGTACCAGTAAACGTCGCAGCGCCTGCGGAGGAGATTGTTAAACGTGAAGAGCCTGAAGTGTAAAATCTAACTTCTTGACTTGAACCTATAAATTGAACTCCAGAACGAACACTGCCAGCAGTTCCTCCATTATAAGAATAAATAACTGGATCTCCTGAATTGCTTATATCACTGTTGCTTCTTATTTCTCCTTGTACATGAAGTTTTGTACTAGGCGTAACCCCAATCCCGACGTTGCCACCAGAAGGCTGAAGAACTAATGGGAATCTAGTTGAATTTGCAGCGTTGCAAGCCTGAAGATTAAACTGATATGGACTGGAAACAGATTGTTGACCAATAAGACCTGCATCTAAAATTTGAAAATCACCAAAAGCAAAGGCTGCATTAGCTCTTAAAATTGTATCATTTGATGTCGTTTTAACATCTAGTTTTGCAGATGGTGCGTTTCCAATCCCCAACCCATTCGAGTTCAGCGTTGCAATATTAGTTACAGTAGCACCACCACCGACTGATCCAACTGTTCTGAAAACAAGATTACGAGTGTCTGCCCAGTCAATATAACT
>Ga0208546_1000451_pt1 | contig 15173 bp, 24 predicted proteins | sample DEB19_08_DNA_4_FD_184528 | JGI IMG/M metagenome (GOLD analysis project Ga0208546, IMG submission 184528) | Aqueous microbial communities from the Delaware River and Bay under freshwater to marine salinity gradient to study organic matter... | ecosystem: Environmental > Aquatic > Marine > Coastal...
TGGCGTCGTGTCGGGGGAAAAAAGTGCGGGGCCGGTGGCGATGGTGCGGTTGGCTAGGCGGATGGCGTCGCGTTTGTTTTTGTAGGCGTTGCCGCGTCGGCTGTTGCAGGGTTTGCAGGCGGGTACGAGGTTGTCGGTGGTGTCGGTTCCACCACGGTCGTGCTCGATGAGGTGGTCGGCTTCGGTGGCTGGGGCGCCGCACCAGTGGCAGGTGGGGTTGTCTTGGAGGATGGCGCGTCGTGCGGCCAGGTATGTCGGGTCGCTGGTTCGCTTGGGCATTTGGCTCCCGCCTCGCTTCGCTCGTTGGGTCGACGCTTCGGCGGAAGGTCACCGCCTTGCGTCCGCATTCTAGGTGACAGGGTATGCGCGTTGTGCCCCCCACACTTTGAGCAACTGGCTCTGGTAGCCGGATTGGTTAGGGCGGACACCATTGGCCGTTTGTGTCGTTCGGGGACGCTGCTCCCCCACATCGACGCATGGGGGCACACCCACGTTTCCGTGTATTACCGCTGGCAGGTTGCATGCCTGCCGGGCCTAATGCCCCCCTCATGTTGGGGGCTGTCGTGATCGGTTGTGGATTGCGGACTGTAGGTCAGTCAGCGAATCGGATCAACGCATCATCCTCGTCATAGGTATGGCCGCCTGCGCTAATGACTTCCCAGCCGTGCGCGGTGCGCGGCCGGATGAACAGCACGGGATACCACGTGCCGGTCTTGTTGTTGTTGGGGTGCACCTCGAGGGGGCGGATGGGCTGTTGCCATTGGAAATTCACGTGTTGCTCCTTGATAGTCGGGTAATGATTTCAAGCATGTCAGATGGGTACCAAATGTATGTTTCAGCGCCGGTCGCCATGAGTGTGCGTATCCACGCTTTCTGTAACGGACTGACACGGCCACCCTCCTTCTTCAGTTCAGCAAAGATCAGTTCGCCTGCCACGGGGCGGGCTAACACAAGGTCGGGGAATCCGGCGTCACCTTGCACTGCGGTGATCCAGCGGCCGGTGCGGATCTGTGCGGGACGCTGGTGCATGACCATCCACCCGCGAAACCGGGCGACGTCGATCACTTGGGCTTGGAATTCGGCTTCGGTCATCGCCACAGCCAGTCTTTTAGGCGGGTCATGGGTTGCAGGTCTTGGGTTTCGACCAGGTGGAAGTGGTGGCCGTCTTTTTCGTGGTCGGTCATAATCTGACGCAGGTTTCTAAGGGTGTCCCAGCCGCGCAACGTGATTAGCACATGGTCTGTTTCACCGTTCCAAGTGGCGGACACATACGGGGTGTCTAGCGGGTGGGTGGCAAAGTCTTTGGCGACGAGGGCGAGCCGGTAGGCGGGCTGTGTGGTGCGCACCTCGATGTTGGTGCCGACGTCTGCGCCTGCACTGTTTTCGCCTGTCCATTCCATGCCTAGATAGTGGGCGCAGGCTAGTTCGCCTAGGGCGCCACGGAATTCCCAGTGCATGTTGCGGTGGGGGTCGGTGTCGGCGTTGCGGTTGAGGCGGTTGGGGTCGCTGTTGGCGGCTTGTCGACGTACAGCACACGCACGGGCGCGTCGCACCTCTTTGTCGGGCAGGTACACGAACGGCATTAGAACGGATGTTCCGTTTTCAGTTTGTCGATCATGGCTGACGCTTCACGCTTGGTCAGTGCCCTCGGGTCACCGTCGTACCGTAACGATCGCAACCATTTGATTTGTGCGTCGGACGGGCCGTCGCCGGACGGTGCCGGGGCGCCACCCATACGTTCCACTTTGCCGATTTCCTCCCTCGAGGGACGTTTGCCCGCTTGATAGATCCAGTTGGCTAGGGCGCGGCCGGTGGACGATGTTTCGCAGTTCTCCACATGGCTGGTCGCATTCACGCCACGGTCGGATTTTTCTTCGTAGGCGTAGCCGGTGGCTGTCGGGTGCGGGTCGTCGCGGTGCCGGTACACCTCGGTGCGGAACAGGCAGGCGTGGTCGTCCATGCGTACCAGTTCCGTCCAAATCCGGCCGTCAGGGTTGGCGGCCCAAAACAGTGCCAGCCGTTCTTCGACAGTGGCGTAAGACGACAGGTCAAAGCCCACGACGTTCCTCCCCACGCTGTTGGATGCGGACGAGGTTGTGAAAATGTTCGGCTTTGTAACAGGGGAAACACCAGATGCTCCATGAGCCTGGCGACCAGTGGAAGATGTCGTCACCGGCTAGCGGGGCGCCACAGCGACAGCAGGCACCAGCGCGGGGTTGCTCGAGGCGTGTGCGGTCAATCATTGAAGCCCCCTAGGTTGAGGCGCACCAGCGTGTCGGCCGTCGTTTTGGTCATGGCTGACGGGGCCACCTCGAGCGACGTCAGGCAGTAGGCGCATTCGTACAGGGCTTTGCGTAGTTCGGCGCGGTCGGCGCGTAACTGCTCCACTAGGGCGGTTAGCACGTTCATGGTGTGCGCGGCGTGATCCATTGCGATCGTGGCTTCACGGATGAAGTGCGCGGCGGCGTCCGGGTCGATGTGGTCGGGCATCGGTTCTCCTTAGGGTCGGGTGTTTACGGCAGTGTACACAAGGCCTGTGGTGGCTTTGTGTTGTCTCGCTCGTTCACGTTCCGTCATGCCACCCCAAATGCCGATCAGGGAGCGGTGGGCGAATGACATGGCGTAGGTGACGCAATCGTTAACAACAGGGCAGGCACGGCAAATTTGTTTGGCTTGTTTGGTGTTGGCGGCGCCTGCCCTGCCGGGGCCAGGGAAGAAGATTACGGGATCGACGTTGGTGCAGGCGGCTTGTTCCATCCAGTCGGGTCGGTAGATGTTCAGCATGGCCGGTTCCACGGCTCCCAGCCACAGCCACGGTGATGGTCGTGCCACCGCCAAATCTCGAGGGCCATCGCCAGGTTGACGGCCGGTTCGTTGATCCGATCCCACGAGCCGAACAGGTCGGCGGTTTCGTTTGACCACACCTGGTTGATTTGCATCAGCCCATGGTCGCCACCGTTCCAACGAGGATCCCCGGGCACAATGTTTTGGCAGCGGGATTCCTGCCACATTTCCTCCAGCACGTTCACCAGTTCGTCGGCGGGCCAGCCAACCTCAAGGGCTAAAGGCGCCCATTCTTGGCAGGGTGTGTCGGGTGCCATCAGCATCCCCAGATCGGCTTGCAGGGCGTCATGCGCCGTTTTAGGGGCGTCTGACGTGGTTGTGGTAGCGGGTGCCGGTGTGGTCGGTACGGGGGTGATCACGACGGTGCGCGGCGGCGGGGTTACAGTCGCCACACTGGTCTGCGGTGCCAGTGGGTCGACGAGCCGGTGGACGACTTGCCCGCCGACAGTCATGGTGATCGACAGTCCGGCTAATAGCACGAACAGGTGCTTGGGTTTCATGGTTCCTCCTAAGTCGGGTTTCCGAGGTCGGGAGGTGTCTAGCAAATGCTAGGCGGGATGTCACGCACCAAACATTCGTGCCCAGGTCACAGGGCCGACCACACCGTCAGCGGTCAGGTCGTGAAGTGTCTGCCAGTTTTTGACGGCCGCTTCGGTGACCACCCCAAATTTGCCGTCTGCCTGCACCCCAACGATCTGTTGAATTGCTTTCACGTCGTCCCGCAGACTGGTGGCGCCACGTTTCACAGGTTTGCCAGGGTACGGGCGCACCGCCACAGGGGCTGTGGATAACCGTGCTTCGATGGGGGTGTCGTTTCCCCAAGTATCCACATGGGTTTCCACATGAATCCAGGCGTTACCTTCGCCAGGCGACTTTGCGACCCACCCTTTACCGGCTTCCCAATACCGTTTGCGCTGGTAGTCGTGGATGCGTTGGATGCCTAGTTCTTGGCTGTTGGCGATCAGCCACGGCAGGACGGTGGCCTCGAGGTGGGGGCGGTCGGTGTATCCGAGGTCGGCGGCCGCGCCGAAAGCGTGGGACGACCAGGCGGTGCCGCCACGGATCGGGCGGTGCGTGTAGATGCCTAGGTTGACTAGCCCCCAGGTGCGTCGGGCGTAGGCGACGAGTTGCACCAGGTTGGGGGATTTGACGTTGTACGGGGCGGCCGGTACACCAGCCTTTTGCCACGATTTGAAGCGGGTCGCTTCGGCCATCAGTAGTCGCCTTCGGGTTGGAGGATGCGGATGGTCACGGTGCCGGTGCCGGTGACGCCATACAGGGCATTGAGCGGGGGCAAGTCGATGGTGGAGGTGACGTCTTTTTTGGTGACGAGGCCGGTGGTGGTGGTTACTGCGGATCCGCCTATGTGGATGTCGGCGCCGACTGGTTCGATGTAGATGGTGCGGGTGGCGTTTTTGGTGGATGCCACGATCAGGGTGGGGCTGGTGGTCACGGTGACGATGCTGGCGATCATTGTTGGTCGTCTTTCTGTTCTTTGTCTTTGAGGCCGTTGGAGGCGAGTACGCCGGACAGTGCGCCGGTCATGAACAGCACCAGCGGATTTAGGGTCGCCCAGGCAGACTCGTCGTTCGGGGACACCTCGAGGGGCTGGACGACGAACAGCAGGCCGTACAGCAGGGAGCAGACGGCAAGCATGAAGGTGACCGATAGGGCGCAACCGATCACGAAGATGAGCCGGGCTTTAATTTCGCTGTTGGTGTACTTCTTCACGGGGTGACCTCGCATCGTGGGGCGGTGGAGGCGGTGTCGCAGTTGTCGCGTACATGGTCGGAGCATCCGGCGACGATCCAGATGGCGACGGCCCCGAGGAGGACGACCAGGACAGCGGCGGATCTCATGGGAGCGGATGGTTGATGTTGTAGACGCATTGGTCGACCCATGCCTCGTATTCGTCGTCGGTCATGAGTCGTTCGGTGTCGTCGACTTGGATGTAAACCGAGTCTTGAGGGTAAAGGGTCTTGTATTCCTCGGGGGTCATGGTTTCTCCTAGTTGCGGTAGCCGTAGACGCGAATAGTGCCGCCGGTCATGGTGCCTCCTGATAAGCCAAGCACGAATGACGTGTAACTTGTTGAACTAATGTGCAATCCGTTTGTCGTGCCGCCGTAAAATGTGCCGTTGCGAACTGACGCCGAAAAGCCGGTCGGTTTGGCAAGGTATGGCGACATCACTTCAATGCGCGCCCGTAATCCGGTGGTATCGGCATCGCCTACGTAGACAATGTTTGCGACGTTTGCGGCACCTGCGGCGGTAACCGTGTTGTTCCACGAGGTGTAGACCATTGAGTAGTAGAAAGCGCTCGTGGCCGCTCCTAATGAGATGGTCATCACTTGGCCGCCGGTCGAATGGGCACCACCGGCGACCGTAATCACATAATTGTCGTATGTGCTTGAGAAGGCATCGGTAACGGTCACCGACGAGACGGCCGACCCGATGGTCTGCGTCTTGACCAGCCACAAGCCGACAGCATTCATGTCCGCCGCCGTCAGAATGTCGCCTGCTGAAAATGAAGGGTAAGTCATTACTGATAGCCCAATCTGTCTATGTTGAGTTGGTCGGTGTCAAGAATAAAACCGTGGTTGTCAGCCCAATTGCCCAGAATCAGCGTAACAACAGTGTCTTGGGGTGTGACATTGATCTGACGGCCTTTTATCACGCAGTAAGCGGTTTGGCTGGATGCCCCGGAGCCTTGCCAGGTGATGACGGTGCGCTGCCAAATGCCGGTGGCGATGCCTAGCAGGTTGCGCCATGTTGTTTCGGCGGCGTCGGCCGCTCGAGCCTTGACCATGCTGGCGGTGGTGCGGATGTTGACCGGGTTGAATCGGGAGGTGCCGTAACGGTTGGTCAGCAGTTTTGCCTGGTCAAGGGATTTGGTGTCGGATTCGGTTAACACCGCAAGGTATTGGACGGTGCGGTTGCCGTAGGTGGTGTTGGTGCTGTTGGTTGATGTTTGGGTAGTTGCACCAGTTGAAACGGCTTTGACCTGTGCTTGTGTAATCAACGTGTCGTTATTGAAAGCCTGTTGAAAGTCGTCGTCGTCAAATGGGAGGTCGGTGCCGGAGATCGAACCGGCTGGGTCAAAGGTGTAGGTGACACGGTTGGCGCTTGAGCGTGTTGAGTTGAAACCGAGACTGATGATGTTGTAGTTGGCGACGGTGCCGGTGGCGGTGATGTTGGTGGGCCATGTCACGTCGGAAACTGACGGGATTGCGTAGGTTTGTAATGCGTCCGCATAGGTACTTGGGTAAATGGTGTCGCTGCTAAATTGGGTTAATTGCCAGGTGCTAGCGGCCCATTCGTAGGAAACGATGCCTTCGGCGTCCGTGCGTCCCAAACGGGGGAAGACGATGCCGGTGCGATCAACTAACTGGTCATACACGTTTTTGTAACTTTTAGTACTGAATACCCCGATTTGTGAGCCGACGGTTTTGGCGGCCACTGTCAGGCCGTCTAGCGCGGTGATGGTCACTGTTGAATAAACGCCGTTGTCGACCAGATCAAAGTCCACGATTACGCCGTCGAATACGTCTGTGCTTGTCGCCCCGGCTCCAGTGTTGGTTGAAGCGTTGACGTAGACACCTTGGGCAAACCAGTCGGTGCTCGAGTAGGTGCCCCCACCGCCAGGTGTTAGCGCACCGTCTTTGTTGAGCAGGGTGATGATGCACTGGCCGCGCCCAATTTCGTTGACGTCAACCTGTTGGCTAATGGACATGGACATGACCCGGCTGGTGAAGTCGGTGGGGGCGGCTTGGGTGCCGATGTCCACTTTCCAAGTCGTCGTGATTGCCATGATCAGCGCCTGATGTTGGTGGTCGTGGTCAGCGGGATGGCACCGTTGTTCCGTGTCCACTGTTGGATTGCGGCCACGACCTGGTTCGGGTCGGCTGACGTGACGGTGATGTTGATCGTGTTGCCGCCGCCGCCCATCGGGCTTACGTGGCCGCCACCGGCTCCGACAGTCAACAGTTCCGGGCCCCGTTCGCCCACCAGGTAAGTGCCGCCAGCGGACACGGTGCCACCCATCGCACGACCAGGGATGGAGAACGACAAACCGGCTTCACCGATGGCTTGCGACTGGCTGAGGTTTGAGTATTCGGCGCCTCGAGACAGCCACTGTGCCAATGCCAACGCGGCGGCGGGCCCTTCGGCTTTGAACCTCATTTTGATTTCGCGGGACGAAATGTCGCCCATGCTTCCGGCAATACTGGCTAGCAGACCGGCAAATTGGGCGGCTTTCTCGTTGTAAATACGCAGGTCTTCTTGGGTGCCGGTTCCGAAAGCCTGTGACGCAGCGGCTTCTAGGTCAATGAGTGCTTGTTCAGCGTTGTCCAGTTCCACCCGTTCGTTGAGGTTGTCAACTAGCCGTTGCCAGGCTTGATCCACGTTTTGCAGTTCGGTACGCAGATTGTTGGCGCTGTCAGTCGTGCCTTTAAACGGGTTGAGTTTGCCGTATTTGATCTGATTTAGGGTTTGTTGGTTGGCGTCCTCGAGGTCGCTGGCCGCCATCTGCAGATTGTTGATTTCTTCTTCCGTGATCAGCGGGTCGTCGGTTGTGGCGTCGTCCTTGGCGAAGCCAAATGCCTGCAACACGCCTTTGGCCATTTTCATGGTGCCCTTGAATTTGTCGATCGGGCTTCCAAAGAAGGATTGCAAAAAACCGCCGCCAATCTGGCCGACTTGCATTTTGTTCAACTGTTCGACGGCTGTTGAGATGGCGGGCACCAGCACCTCGCCAATTTGCAAAGACAGGTCTTCCACCGTGTCTTTCAGGTCGTTCATGTTGTCGCGGAACTTTTTGGCTTTGGCCGCTTCTTCCGGGCTGATGACTTTGGCATCGGACACTGTGGCTAGTGAGGCTCGCAGGTCGTCGGCGCCCATGTTGATCAACTGGGACATGTCGCGCCAACCCTTGCCAAGGATTTGGGTGGCGATCTTGGCTTTGGTTGCCGGGTCTTTGATCTTGTTAAGCCGGTCGATGACGTTAAGGAAGGTTTCGTTGGCGTTGACGGTGCCATCGTTGGCGTATTCAACTTGTATGCCTAGTTCCTCGAACAGGTCTGGGGATTTGCCCAGGGCCGTATTCATTTTGCCGATGCCGGTTTCGACGGTGCCTGCGTCTATTCCTAGGTCGCCGGTGACCTCGAGGAGGCGGGATGCTTCTTCGACGGCTAGGCCGGTGGCGCCAGCAAATTTGTCGGCGAACAAGGCTAGGTCTTGGAATGCGGTGACGCCTTGGGCGGCGAATGTGGCTATGGCTCCGGCGGCGGCGGTAGCGAACGTGGCGGCGTTGGCTTGGATGCCGTCAAATACGGCTTTTGACCCAGCCTTAAATTTGCCCATCGTCCCTTCGGCTTTGCCAACTTCTTTGCGGAAATTAACGAAGGCGGCTTCGGCGGCCTTGATGCCACGATTCTGAAATTCTGTTACCAGGGGGATTGTTACGGCCATCAGATCACCTTGATTACTTTCGCTACTACCGTCTTGCCGTGCTTGTATTGGAGGGCGTAGGACGACTCGTTCATGATCTTTTCCACCAGTTCACGCAGTTGTTTCTGCACGTCGTCGGCGGACATTTGGTAGGCCTTCCACATGATGCGCGAAGGGGAGCCGAAACGGGATGACAGCACGTTGATCATTTGGGCGCCTTGCGGGGTCATCGACTTGCCGGACATGTCAAACAGGGTGGCGGTTCGATCGTTCCATTTCATGCCAAACACGGCCGCCTTTTTTTTGGAGCCGGATGTGAATGCCTTGATGGATCGTCGTTCGGCGCCAGCATTCCAGGGCAACAAAGACGTGGAATCTTCGTCTGCAAATGACACGACGCCGCGGGCCATACGAGCCTGCTTTTTAGCAAATCCGCCGACGCTGTATCCACGGTTCCAGCCGGACATGGGGGCGTCGCCCGGTAGCAGGCGTTTGGCTTCCTGCACCATTGGAGCGGCGATCGTGGCAAAGTCGCGGGTGATCTGACGTCGGGTGGCTTTGTCCAAGGCGTTGAGGGTCGCCAAGGCTTCCTTGACGCCTTTTACCTCAAGTTTGGCCCCGACTGTCACCGTTTTTTCTCCTTGATGATCGCGGCGACCGTCGCCAGGTCGTCCGTATCAAAGGGTACATCAGGCGGCCACCAGCCGGTGCTGATTAGCAGTTCTGCTAGTGAGCGTCGGTAGGTGCCTGCTGGAAAGGGCCGGACGCCTCCTCCGACACCACCTCCAACTCCACGATCTTCGGGATGAACGAGTCAAATTCGACGGGCACCACGATCTTGGCTTGCTTACAGCAGTCCCATGCCATGAAGGCGAGGTCTTCCATGCCGATGCCGTTGGCGAGGTCACCGGCTTTGCGCCGGTACTTTCGTTCCCATGCGATGATGGTTTGCAGGTTGGTGGTGACCACAAACGGGCCATCACCAATGTCGACCTTGAGGTGCAGTTTCATGTCGGGCCTTTCGGGTTAGGAATGAATTACGCCTCGGTGTAGGCGAAGGTGCCACCGTTGAAGGTGACGGAGCAGGTGGCCAGTTCGCCGACCGTGTACACCACGGGCAGTTCGGCCAGGAAGCCGCCGGTGAGGGTGCCCAACGGGTTGGTGGCCGACACGGCTGCGCTGGTCTGCTTGATCGTCACGTTGGTGGACGTGCCGACCAGCGACTTGAGCGTGGCGTAGGTTTCGGTGCTGGCCGTCGACCAGTACAGATCCAGGGTGATGCTGTTCTCCTGGAGTCCGGCGACGTACTTCATGGCGGTGTCACCGAAAGCGGTGTTGGACAGTTGGGCGAACGTCTGGTTGACGGTGGCGCCGCTGCACTGGTCGGACAGATCCACCGCGTTGACGGTGACGACTGGGTTGCTGAGGTAGGTCGACGTGGCCATGGTTCACTCCTGGGTGGTGTTGGCGGCGTCGGGAGCCTTGGTCTTATTTTTAGCAGATTTGGCGGGGGCCGTGTGGGTCTCCTCGAGGAATCCTCCGGCGATCAACGCTTGCACGTTGACGCCTTCCTGAGGCTCGTAGATTGCCCCCAGTTCGCCTAGACGGGCGGAGATGATGCGGAGTGCCATAGTCATGCCACCTGTGCTTGTAGCGGGATTGTGAGGTCGTAGGCGGGGAATTCTTGGCCGCCGATGACGACGGACACCGGGCGGCCGTCCGTGACTGCGATGTTCTTCTCGAACAGTTGGGCGCAGATCGCCAGAATGTTGCGGAGGGCGTCCAGGTTGGACGGGCCCAACGAGAAGACGCGCACGGAGAAATCCATTTTTACGATGTTGCCACCGTTGAAGGATGTCCAACTGGGGGCGTCCAAGAAAACGCAGGGTGGGTTGATTTTGCCCGGATCTGTGACGACGCGCAAACCGGAGATCGTCGCCAGGGTGGCAGACAGGTCGTCAATCGCTTCGTTGAACAGGTCTGTGTAGGCCATGTCATGCGACCTGCGGCCTTGAGATACCCAGCAACTGTTTGATCAGCGGGGACAGGCCGACAGTGGGTGCGGTGCCCATTTCGGTGAACGACGCGAATTGGTCGATGGCGCCACGCTGACGGTACAGGGCGCCGCCATACATGATGGTGCCCAAGGTGACGTCACCTGACGGGCTGGTGGCCAGCGCGTCGATGTAGCCGGACTCTTGGCGGCGTCGGAAGCAGAAAGCGTTGGCGGCGGCCGCGCACTGTGTCAGGAACGTGGTTTCTGCGCCACCGGCCAGCGTGATGCCCAGCCAATCCTGAATCTGTGTGTAGGTGATCCAAGTGCAGGTTGGGCTGTACGCCATGGTGCCGGTGATCGCGTTGATCGTCTCGGGCGTTTGCGTGTCGGCCCACATGACCGCATTGGCGAGCGGGTATGACGTGTCGTATTCGATGATGCCGTCACTGTTGACGTTGATCGGCAGGTATTGCGGGAGGGCATAAACAGTTTTCGTGCCGTTGTATGCCGCTCCCGCACCTGCGACGGTCACCGATCCGCCCACCACGATTTCGTTGGGGGTCAGCGTGGTGGCGGTGACGTAGCCGGGGATGATGACGCCGTATTGGATTGTGTAGGTCGCCATCGGGCGGCCCCTCCGATCAGGCCTGGGTGATCTTGCGGATCATGCCAGCGACGGCAGCGAAGGTGCTGACGTAGCCGTAGAACGAGAAGGTGCGTCCGAGCGTCGACGGCACTTCCACGGACATCAGGCCGCGGATCTGCTCGTAGAATTCGAAGGCCTTCTGGCTGTTCGTGATGACCATGGTCTTGGCAGCGAAGTTGCTGTCGACGACGATTTCAAGGCCCAACGGGTTGGAGCCGGTCCAGGTGGTGGCGTTGCCACCGCCGAGGGCGTTGAAGCCCTGGAGGCCGGGCGAACCGACGTACGGGAAGACGGGACGGTTGGAGCCGTCGACCAACTGGCCCATCTGGCCCCACACGTCCGGCGACACGAAGATGGTGTCCGGGAAGAAGTTGCGGTTGTTGGACACGTCCACTGCGGCGTCGTAGATCGACTTCATGAGGTCGGTCACGGTGCCGTCCCACACGCCGCTCGAGGTCGCGGCGGCCAACAGGTTGTCCGCTGCGATGTTGTCCGTGGACAACATGTACTCGCCCATCAGATCGTTGAGGATCAACTGCATGGCGGCGGGCGACGTGAAGTCCATGTCCTGGGCGGACAGAGTGACCTGCCCCGCGACAGTGCTCTTGGTGATGCTGTTGGACGCGATGACCATCGTGGTGGCCGACACGGCATCGAATTCGGCGGACTGGACGCCGGCCGACGTGTGCGTGGTGATGGTGGGACGCACGAAGGTCTTCTGTGCGCCACCGTCCGGGTAAGCACGTGCGCCCAGTCGCTGGACGCAAGGCCTCACGAAGTTCACATCCTGCACCAACGGTCCCAACACCGGCACCGGAAGGAGGCCCGGCGTGTTGGTGGTGGCCACGTCACCGGCAGCCGCCTCGAAGGTGGACTGGTTCTCCTTCTTCCAGTCGACCACCTGGGCGTTGACCTTGGCGAAGGTGTCGCCTCCGATGTGGTAGGCGGCCATCCACTCACCGGCCGAGGGGAGGCGCGGAGCCTTCTTCGGCTGGGCAAAGATGACAGGGGCGGTGGGTGCGGCTTCGGGGGCGGCGGCTTCGACTTCGGACACTTCGTTCTCCTCGTTCAGGATTTGGTCGTTTTCGGTGTCGGGAGTCGTGTCCGCGGAGGCGGCCACATCGGTGATGGTAGCACTGGCGAAAGCCGGAATGGGGACAAGTGACAATTCCCGCCATTCGGCTGCCGTGATGACGGTGGTGCCGTCCTCCATCTGGTAGGAGTCGATCACGTCGACACCCACGGAAACGCTGTCCAACACGCCTTCTTTGGCGAGTTGCAGGGCTTCGTCACCGGCTGCGGTGGCGGCGATTTTGGCGGTGAACAGCATGCCGGAGCCGTCGGAGGCTTCGCGTCGTTCGGTGACCAGGCCGACCGGCTGGCTGGCGTCGTGGTACATGAACAGTTTGGGGGCTTTGCCGTCGACGGGCAGGCTGCCGGGGGCGAACATGACGTTGGCGCCACCACTTACCGTCGCGGACACCTGGTAGGGCGCAGCGAGGCCGGAGATCTCGCGTCGGCCGGACGTTTCCCCGGCTGCGGCCTGCACGTCCAGTGCGAAGCCTGCGGATAGTTGAATGTGCATCAGTCCTCCAAGGGTGCGGTGTCGGGGGTCTGTGTGGTTTCGGGCATGTCTTCCATCGCGTCTTCGACGACACCGGCCAGGTAGTCGTCGATGTCGAATTTGACGTAGGTGCCGCGGGGTAGCACGTTGTTCATGCTGAGGGTCTGCGACACACAGTCAAGATATTGCCTGGCGCCGAATAGGTACAGGTCTTCGCGGGCGCCACGGCTGGTCGTGTACTGATAGGAGCCGATGTTGACGCCAGCCAAATAGAACGGGATGTTGGTGAGGCGGCACAGTTCTTTGGCTTGGAATTCGGCGCTGTCGATCATCAGCATGTTGTCGGGCAGCGCTTTGGTTTCGGTGTAATCCAAGAATTCGTTGAGTGCGGCCGTCTGGTTGGACATGCGGGCGGCGTTGAATGCGGCCGCCAGGTCGGCTAGTTCTTGTGCGGACAACGGTTCGCCACCGGTCTGCTTCAATACGCCGGACGGCATGGCAGATTGTGCGTTGCGGTAGCGGGCTTCCTCGAGGCGTAGCGCGGTGGCGACAGCCTGTTCGGACATGTAGATGACGCCTTGCACGGGGCTGATGAATTGCACCAAATCCTCGGGCGGGATCATTCCACCCTGGAAATACACTTCGCTTGAGGGTGCGAACCATACGGGCCCGGCTTGATCTTCGGTGGTGACAGTGCCAGCCGGTAACCGTGTGAACGATGCCGGGAAGCCGTCTGCGGTGCGGGACGTGATGTACCAGAAAGCGCGACCGAAGAAGAACAGGTCGTCCAATGTCCACGACATAAGGGTGGAGTACGGCACGGACGGGTCAGGCTGGCGAAGCCACATGCGGGGCGCCAAGTCGATTTCTTCCATTTCCTGTTCGGTTTCGTTCCACCGTTCGGTGTACATGCACAGTTTCGTCGACCCGATCACGGAGGCAAGCAGGTCGCGGGCACGGCTGATCGTGGGCACGGACATGGCACGGTTACGGGCTTCACCTTCGTAGTAGGTGTAATAGGCCCCGACGAAGTTGATGCCGTTCGCCTGGCTGGTGTAGCCGCCATAGGTGCCATAGCCGGAACCGGCCGCAGCCGCTTTCACGGACGGCTCGGGGGCCGGGCTGATCGCCGCTTTGCTGACACTCTTTGTGAAGATTCCCATGGGTTACCTCGCGTTAGGTGGTGGCCGCCCCGCCCGACACGGGACGGACACCAGCCCCCACGTTAGCCCTAGCCGGACACCGCAAGTGTGGGTTTCATGCGAACAGCCGGACGTGACGACAGGGCGATAGCCCACACCATGCACCTAGCCAGTTCGATCGGGCCCGGCGACTTCTGCGACGACAACACGGTGCCCTGAGCAGTTTTGGCGAGGACGGCACGGCAAACATGTTCGGTCAATGTGCGTTGTTTGCGTTGTGTGACTTTGCCTTCGATCAGCATGGATCGGACAAGGCTGGAGAATTTCAGTAGTTCGCCGTAGCCGACGAGGGTGCATCGCCTGGCAAGGTTCGGCGGACAATGGATCTCGAGCGTCGGGGTGAGGGCAAGTTGCACGGTCGGGTCGGCCATAACACGCGCAATTTCCGACCACATTTGATCTTCCGAGTTGGCAACAAATTCGACGTACACGTGCGCTTTGTTGTCCGCCACCACGGATCGGACACCCACATAACGGGACTCGTCAACGCTGGAATCCACCGCCAAAATTCCCCCTGCAGGCATCGGCGCGTCAGTTTCTAGGTCGGCCCACTGGCCGGGATCTAGCCAGGCGCCACGGGCGGACACCCACAGGTTCAGGTGGGCGCGCAAAAACGACTCTTTCTTGGATGCGGCGCGCAACGCTTTGACGGTGACAGTGGTGCCCAACGCCGGGTTAGCCCACCCCCACCACTGTTCGTCGGCAGGGTTGACGCCAGGCGGCATTGACCATTCCGCAAAGTAAGTGTCGCCACAGTGCCCGGCGTCGATCTCCGCCACCGCCATCTCGCGCATCTGGATCATGACGGTGGAGCCTTCGTCCCCAGCTGTGGAGAAGCAGGCCAACAGCGGGTTGGGGCGGGCGATCATGGACGGCCGTAGCGCGTCGTCGATGCAGTTAGATCCGATGTCGAACAGTTCGTCGACCACGATCAGGTCGTACGATCCGCCGTGCAAATTGGGGGTGGCGGCCCGGACTTCCCATTTGGAGCCGTCAGGCATCAGCACCGCTTTACGGCCGACAGCGTTGGTGACCTTGGCACCGTACTGGGCCTCGAGGATCGGGGCGACAGCGGTGTGGATTGCCTCAGCACGATCCAGCCGGTTGGCGACCGACAGCACTGATTGCGGCCGTCCGCGCATCCTGGCACCCTCCGTCAGGAAGAAACCCACCACCGCCTGCAACAAAACAGACTTTCCGTTTTGCCGGGCAGTAGACACCAAACCTTCACGGAAATGCAGTTCCCCAGTGTCATCGTCCAACATGAGCATGCCCTCGAGGGCGTGAACCTGCCAGCCCATCAGGTCAACACCCATGTGCGCCTTCGCCCAGGCGGACACAAGCGGCCCCCACGTCTGCCCCCCAACACCAGCCGTCTCCAATCGGGGCTGGTCACGGCCAATCGGGATCCCTCGAGGTTGATCCTGGCCAGTTCCCGCCAGTTCCCGCTGATCCCCAACGGATACGGAGAAGGA
>Ga0208546_1000456_pt1 | contig 15110 bp, 14 predicted proteins | sample DEB19_08_DNA_4_FD_184528 | JGI IMG/M metagenome (GOLD analysis project Ga0208546, IMG submission 184528) | Aqueous microbial communities from the Delaware River and Bay under freshwater to marine salinity gradient to study organic matter... | ecosystem: Environmental > Aquatic > Marine > Coastal...
GTAGCGACAGATTCGAGTGCACGTTCGATAGGCACTCCTAATTGGATTTCTCCTAGAGCCCGGCGAAATTCCTTCGCGCTGATCTCTTGGCCATCGTCCGCATATGCGTTTAGAGCTTGCAAGAAGCTCAACCCTGCAGTGAGGCTACCTGCCAGCATTTTTAGTGCTCCAGGAAGTTCCTTGTGGAATGCAGAGATCTGACGTGAGTGCGCGCGCTTGATTCGAAGTTGCCACCCAAGAATGACCAGCAAAGGAGTAGCGATGATTGCAATTAGTGCATTCCTTGTTATGGCGAGTGTCACCGTAAGGAACAAAAATGATATCCCTAAAGTTACCTGCTTCTCTCGTGCGCTCATGAACTGAGGCAACAGCACCAACCGAGTTTCAAATGATTCTGAAAAATTCTTCATAGCGCTTTCGCCCGACTGAATCGAAGTGTTTGTCGACTCAAGCAGCATTTGTTTATTCATTTCGAGCCGGCGATGAGCAAGTACTCTGTTTCGCGAGAAGTTTCCTATAAGTAAAGTAAGAAGCGCGCCTGCACAAGCGATTGAAATGGGCCAAGTGAGATCGCGACTATCCTCGTCAGCTTTGAGCGCACTTCGCTGCTCTGGGATTGGAATTGAAGAAAGTAGTTTTCCGCCGCTTGCTTCAATAATAGTGTTAGTGGTCGAGTCATATTTTGGATCGATGAAGGATTGGAGAAATGAGACTGGGACATTTCCTGAATTCAGGAGAGATATGAGTGACTGGAGATCTGTTGAGCTTTGGGAATCTCCTCCATCACTGACAACAATTATGGGCGCCTTAGTTTCCTCTGCAATCGGAATGAGGTATGAGAGAGTGTCGTAAAGCGAAGTGCGAGAACCTGCCGAAATGCCGTCAATCTCGAAAGCTACTTCTTGATAGCTTCGACCAATAGTCGAAATTCTCGAAATGGCCTCGGCAAAAGTATAGATCTCGAGATTGGAGACCTTGTCTTTCATGGTGTTAAGAAGAAGAACCTTCGCATCTTTCAGCTTCTCGCCACGCATTGAACCGCTCGTATCCAAGAGCACAATTGTGGTTTGCACTGCCTTGGGCTCAGCCCACGTCGGCGTGGCCCCTAAAGATACAAACAGTAGAAGGAAAAGTAGAAGCCGTTTCATAGCTCAAAATCCCTTTGGGATTTCAACATTTTGCATCGCAAACTTGTTTCGTTTCACGATTGGTAAGCCTGAGCGCCGTAGAACCCCAATCTCTCCTTCGTCAGAATCACTTGCGAACCTGAAGATATCTTGCAATTGAATGCTGTCTACATCAATTCCAGTTACTTCACTAATTTCGGTAATTCTTCGACTACCATCTCGTAAACGTGCCTGATGAATGATGATGTCGATTGCCTCAGATATCTGCTCTCTAATGACTCTAATTGGGAAGTCCACTCCGGCCATGAGAACAAGATTCTCAATGCGGACCAATGCATCTTTCGATGAGTTGGCATGAATAGTGGTCAGCGAACCTTCGTGTCCAGTGTTCATCGCCTGAAGCATGTCTAGTGCCGCACCATCGCGTACCTCGCCTACCACGATTCGGTCAGGTCGCATTCGAAGTGAATTTCGGACCAAGTCCCGAATAGTGATCAACCCTTTCCCCTCGATGTTTACTGGACGTGACTCCATGCGAACAACGTGTGGTTGGGCCAACTGAAGCTCTGCTGCATCTTCGACAGTGATTACTCTCTCGTTGTCGGGAATAAATGAAGAGAGAACATTCAAAGTGGTGGTTTTTCCCGATCCGGTACCACCTGAAATCAATACATTGAACTTAGCTTCCACACAGATTCTAAGAAATGTTGCGGCCTCTTCAGTGATTGTTCCTAAGGCGATGAGATCATCTATCGTAAAAGGCTCTGTTGAGAATTTTCGGATTGTCAGAATTGCCCCATCGAGGGCAATTGGCGGAACGACCGCGTTCACGCGACTGCCATCGGGCAATCGAGCATCAACTAGTGGGCTTGATTCATCGATTCTTCTTCCAACGTGAGCAACAATGCGTTCAATAGTTCGTCTCAAATGCTCTTCATTGGAAAAACGTAGTTGGGACTCAAAGATCTTTCCCTCTTGCTCAACATAGATTGAATCAAAGCGATTCACCATGATCTCTGTAATCTGGTCATTGCGTAACAAGCTCTGTATAGGTCCGAGTCCAAGAATCTCATCGACAACTTCTTGCACAAGTCGAGCCCGATCGTAAGCAGATAAGACGATATCTCGAATTTGCAAAACGTTCGTTATTACCTCATATACCCGATCTTGCAAGTTGGTTACTTCGAGATCCTCCTGGTAAAGACTTGGGCCCAGGTTTTGTAGAAGTTCCATATGAACTTCATCTTTGATAGATATCAAGTCAGCAGTCATTATGCGCTCTTCCGAGATCGTGACTTAGATTTCTCGTTTTGTGGGCTCTCTTGTGAATCAAGTAACGCATCAGAGGCATGGAGAAATTCATGGCTAAGCCCTGAACGTTCTTTCTCAGAAACGATGGCTAATCCCTCATTGCCAAATCGCGTGACTTCTGAGTCCCACGGCAAGAAGATCGAAACATTGATGCCAATGAGCTCCGGAATGTCCTTAGGATTTATCCCAACCTTAAGATCCGATTGATTGATGAATAGTGAGATAGCGCTCTCACTTATATCAGCACTCACAATCTCCTTAAGGCGAATTTTCAGATTCTTCAATGATGCTAAATCAAGATCTGAAAAGAGAATTATCTGATGCGCAATACTAAATATCCTTTTGGTCATGTCATTCAAGCGTGAATCGGTATCAATGATGATGTACTCGTAATTGCGTTGGAGTGCTCTAATAATTTGATTGATAAATGCATTCTCATCAACAGGTACGAAGTCAAGCTCTCTTGGCGCTAACAGAAGATCGATTCCCGAGTTTGCGACATGAACAGTGGAGTGAATGGCTTCTTCGTCGATATCAATTAAACCAATGAGATCCATCCAAGATTTGGTGGATTCAACTCTGAAGCGAACGGCAATATCTCCCATTATTGCGCATGCATCGACGAGGCAGACTTTTAGCTTTTTTCTGTGAACTAGGTCCGTTGCGATATTGATTGCTGCCGTTGTGACTCCCACGCCATCACGCGCGCCATGCATGACGATCACTTTCCCGAGGTTTATTGGTTCATTCTTTCTGGTGGAATTCTGTAGTTGGCGTCGAGAGATGTCCTCAGATTTCTTGCACGCTAGAACAATTCCCTCAGGATCGTTGGCTAGAACTACGTCTCTAATGCCAGCGCTAAGTGCTTGAGTGACGATGTTTGGTTCCAGTTTCTTGCGAAGAAGAATCACACCAATAGTTGGATGGCTCACCCTTAGTTCCTCGGATAGCGAGAGAGCACTTGGCAGATCGAAAGTTGATCCGACAATTACTAAGTTGTATGAATCTTTAGAATCGAGATTTAGAGTTTCGCTCATTTCGCGCCGGTCTCTAATTTGCTTTATACCCCGACCCAGAGTTAGCTTTAAACGAGAGAACTCCTCGGAGCTTTCAGCTATAACCAAATACATGTTAGCCCTCCCGGAAAAGTGAAGCGGTAGAGATTCCAGAAGTCGGAAGCGAAATCGAATTTGGTTCATTCGCATGAGCAAGGGCAAAACTCAATTTAGTGTTCTGACTTGCGTGAATAATTTGTTCAGCTTCATAGGGATTTACTGCAAGGGTCACAAGTGGAGAGGTTGTTACTTGAACGCCTCCAGGCGGAGTTGATACTTGGGATCCGATGGCAAGTACTAAGGCATTTGAAACAAGAACTCTAGTTATCGAATCTCCCTTTTTGCCATCCGCTCCAGTAGAAAAAATAACGACTCGAGATCCAGGTACTACAAAGTTAGCAACACGTGAAACATCATCAACAGAAATAGAGACCGCAAGTGAGCCCTTTGGAATGTTAAGTCCACTGGCAAAGTTCTTTGCGGGAGAGAACATTTTTCGCAAGATGAGCTGACCGGCATCAATAGCGGAACGAGAAACCTCGTTTTCTGTGAATTCACTTGGATTACGAACTGCGGTTCCTTCCGCAACGGAAGCGGGGAGGTTTTTCACAGTGATAGAGGAGCTTTGAAGCATTGCTTGGAAAGTAGTTCCTGCTGGAATATCGGTATTGGCCACATAAACCGCAATTTCTTCGGAACCATCTCTTGCCTTTGTTCCGAGAGAGGCTAGATACAAGAATGTGGAAGCCCCCATCGAGAGCGCAAGAATTCCGATGAGAATGTTCTGTGATTTCGTACTTTTCAGCATAGGGCTTCTTTCCTTTTTGAGTGTTAGATGAGTTTGATAGCTTGCAAACCAATATTTGGATTTCCAGGTTGAATACTCACATCAGAATTGGGGGATAAAGTGTTTGTAAATTGACCGTAGATGCAGTTCTGGTTATTTGCACACCAGTTTGTCGATGGAGCCTCGCCACCGCGCGTGCCTTTTATTGAATAACCAAGGAATCTAAAACCTGTAAAAGCCTCAACAGTGTGTTGCGTTGCTTGCCCAGATAACTTAACTGTTGTGACAAGTGGAAGATAAACTTCTTTATTTACCCAAACTTGGATCTTGTTCACAAGATTGGAATCTCCACAATAGTTGTTAGACGAAGTATCACGAGTAATACCATCAAGAACATCACCAATTCGTAGAGTTGCGGGCGAGTCAGTGGCGGGGTCTGGGCATGACTCACTCGCTCTACTTGAGGTTGCAAGACTTGGAGATAGCAGATTAATTGCAGCCCAACCTGAGATGCCGGTTCGTGTAAATGATTGACCTTGTAAGTCAGTGAACGAGTAAGTGCACGTTGCTACCCCCTGATTAGTTTGGAACTCAGTTATCACATTTGCGTTTGACCCAATCCGAGCCCATTCACAAATCGAGAGTGCAAATGGGGCGTAAACGGATGCCGAACTTGCATTCCCCCAAATCGCTTGAGCGCAGCCATTTAGTTGATAAGAACCGTCATTTCCAAAAAGTGGAGATAACGATGTTCCATCAGTCGTTTTAGTCTGAGTTCGAATCCGAACGAAATTGTTGGTTCCTGCGGGAATTTGTGCGCAATCAAGCTTGGTCGTGGCTGGTAATTGGCAGGCTTGCAATAAGCGGTTGATTCCTTTAACACAGACTTCTGTGATTGCTGTTAGTTGATCAGGGGAGTTCGAGATTGAGAGTTGCTCAGCCGTTGTACTCGAAGTGCATGCAGTGGGAGAAATCGCGCACTCTCGAGCGAGTGCCAATGCAGCTGATTCTGCAACATTTTGCAGGACTCGACGCTCAGAGCTGATGTTCCCACCGTCGAGAACGATGGTGAAGATAACTATAAGAAGTCCGGTGCCAAAAATTACGGCAAAGAGGATGGAATATCCGCCACTCTCCTCATCCAGGGATTTCTTCATCGGAAACACCGCATTGTTGATTGAGAGGAGACTGAATTGAAGAAGGGAGCAAATGGGGATATCGAGGTGAATGAAGTCGAAACGTTCACAGTGACAAATCCGTTTGCATTCGGGCAAGCTGTTGGTGTCGGTACAGTTAACGAAACACCGTTCTGAAGTTGTGCAAAGGTAGCTAAGTTAGGAGCGACGTTATTCAACACTCCTTCAATCTTCTGATTCTTACTAGCCACAGAATCTCCTTCAACGTACAAGCCTCTGGTGATGGCAGAGGCAACTTCAATACTTGCATTTGTTATAACGACCCTGGTATAGAAATATCTTCCAAAGTCAATAAGAGAGAAGATGAGAACGAGAAAAAGAGGAAGGATGACTGCGAACTCGACCGCAGTCGATCCTCTCTCTCCAATGTTCTTGGACTTCACATAACGAAATGAATTACGCACATGTCTTTGTCGCAGCAGTCCAAGTTTTACCCGAAATCTCGCACTGAGTTTCATTGAACTTGTCGGATACGACTGATCCGAGAGTTGTGACCGCAGCGAGAATGACCACTGCGATCAGTCCTACTAAGAGTCCGTACTCGACAGCTGTGGCGCCATCTTCGCCTTTAGCAAAGAAATGCTTCAATGATTTCACTCTTGATGGTTTTTTTCTGATTTGAATTTCTTTAGACACGCCAATTCCTCCTAAGAATTCGAACGTTAGTTAGTGGAGCGCGAACATAAGGCGCAGATGCAATTGATACTGAACGGAGAAAACACTTTCCTCTCACAGTTCATACACAGCTGAAAGGACTAACCGACTTGCGTTAAAGTCACGATTAAGGAGGGAATCTCAGGGTGTGGTACGACCGCTCCCGTTGATTCAATAATCAGATCAAGGTCAGTAACTGAAAACATGAGCTGAACGTGTTCACCGGCTCCGAGTTGAACGAAGAAATTCCATGCAGCAACCGCTTTTGCCGCATCAGCGGTTCCGGTCAAAGTTAATTTTGTACTGGAGTATGGAATTGCATTTCCCTGTTTGGCTAACCAAATATTTATAGTCACTGAATTATTTCCCGCATTGCGCGAGAGCTGGGCTGAAAACTGCAAGTTGTATACACCGGCGTTAGTCACAGTGACTTTGGTCGGCCGATTGTCGGCATCATTAACAACAGTTACACCATTAGAAATATCGGTGGTGTTGAGTTTCATGGCGCGCGCCGAATCCACGCCGACTGCAATTTGAGTTGAAGTGTCATAAAAGGAACCGTGGTAACCCAACGTTGTAATTCCATTTGATCCTGCCGGTCCTTGTGCACCCGTCGCACCCGTCGCTCCTGTCGTACCCGTTGCACCTGTTGCGCCAGTGGCGCCAGTAGCGCCAGTCGCTCCAACACTTCCCGCAGGACCTTGCGCACCAGTTGCACCCGTGGCTCCTTGTGGACCGACAGGACCTTGCGGGCCAGTCGCACCTTGAGGACCCGTTGCACCCGTTGCACCCTGTGGTCCAACAGGTCCTTGCAAACCGACTGGACCTTGCGCACCAGTTTCACCTTTAGTTCCTTGTAATCCCGTCGCCCCTTGCGGACCAGTTGCACCCTGCAGACCAGCTGCACCGGCATATCCTTTGAGCGAAGTCGCGATGTTTTTTTCTGAAGATGTACAAGTAAAACTCAGTCGAATCACTGAAGTTTTCTTATTCTGGCAAATTTTTAAAGTATTTGCCGCAGGACTCGTTGTTGCGCCAACGAGTATGAGACAAAAGGCAAGAAAGACGCCCTTTTTTAACTGACTTCGCACTACATAAAGATAGGTTTATCAACTCTCTCGTTGGTCAAAATAACCACACGAAATACTTTCACTTCACTCTCTAGTAGCGAGGACTAATTCCGAGCGAACCTCATTACCGCATGAAGAGCTTTCTCAGGTTCGGAGGGCATTTTCCTTATGCGAGTTTGTATTTCGCTCTCTGGTCGTTAGGTACAAGATGTAGATACTTTTCTGGATTTTTACTGATTGTGTTGGCGACAAAAGGACAGAGCGGAGCAACGTTGAAACCATTTGATAACGCATCGTCTAAGGCGAAAGTAACGAGTGCACCACCAACGCCCTGACCGCCGAACTTCGGATCAACTTCAGTGTGGGGGAAGACAACTGTGTCGCCTCTAACTTTAAATTCCGCAAAGCCTGCTAATTCGCCGTCGACAAGGACATCAAATCGTGAAAGCTCAATATTTTTAAGGACTTTAATCTGCATAAAAAGACCTTATCACAAGTAGTTGAAAATTCAATTACTTGTGAAGCCACCCTAGTGGTCCCAGCAAAGGCTCCAACTTCAGACAATCGAGAGGTGATACCTTGAAGTTGTGAAACAAGTAATTGCACCCTTACGGGACTTCCTCCATAGGGAAACCGCAAGCGGCATTCTCATACTTCTCGCTTCCGCTGTGGGGCTAGTGATTGCAAATTCTCCGATATCAGATCGCTACTTTTCTTCACTTGATTGGCAATTCCAAATAGGTGCTGCCGAACTAGCCTTGAAATTTTCAGTACTTAAATTCATCAACTACGTACTCATGACGCTCTTCTTTTTTGTTGTGGGTCTAGAGATTAAACGCGAGTTAACTTCGGGACACCTTGCATCATTGAAGCGAGCGGTTATGCCTTTCATCGCTGCTATCGGAGGTATGGCACTTCCGGCACTCATTTACTTGGCGATAGCAGGTGATGTTGATGCCAATGGCTGGGGTGTTCCTGTCGCTACGGATATCGCGCTTGCAGTCGGGCTATTGGCGATGGTGGGGCCAAGCGTTGCTCAATCCTTAAGGTCATTTCTGCTTGCGTTGGCAGTAATCGATGACATCGGCGCAATAGCCATCATCGCTTTTGTCTACTCGACCGGAGTGGAGTACTCATGGGCACTTATTGGAGTTTTTGTCATTCTCTGGATAGTTCTACTCAAGAAATTAGATTCACACACTATGTATATCTATGTAATTCTTGGCATAGCCCTGTGGTACTGCCTTTTGAGGAGTGGAGTTCATCCAACGCTGGCTGGAGTGATTCTTGGATTGCTTACACCTAATATTCCTCATCAGAATTCTCAGTTAGAAGATCGCGAGGATGGAACAGTTTCAGTGATTGAATGGCTGGAAAAAATCATTCATCCATGGAGTAGCTTTGTTATCGTCCCGATCTTTGCTTTCGCAAATACAGGTGTAGAAATATCGAATGAATCAGTGAGATCAGCTATCAATTCCCCTATTGCTTGGGGAATTTTCTTTGGTCTAGTACTAGGCAAGCCCATTGGAATACTTCTTACGTCACTTGCGGCCAAGAAATTCAGAATAGGCGAGATGCCGGAAGGCGCCAAGAACATAGATCTTGTGGCCACAGGCAGCGCGGCGGGAATCGGATTTACCGTTGCAATTTTTATCGCAAATTTGGCTTTTGATGATGCGCAAACTCAGGATCTAGCGGTTTTTTCAGTGATTGTCGCTTCAGTTGTGAGTGGGTTAACGAGCTATGTAATCTTCAAAATCATGGGAAGAAAAGCTTCTCGTTAATTTTTTCCTAGCCAGCCCCAGACTGATTCGGCGCCGGAGTGTCCGGTAAGGAAGATGTAGACCAGGGCCAAGATTGCAGAGAGTGCCAATGCAACCGAGACCAACCTACGAATTCCTGCAGAACCTACTGTTGCACCAGATTTATCCATACGCCAGCGAACATAGAGCAATGCAAGAAGTGGAATAAATGTAAATGGCGCGATTTCACCAAAGTTTGCATGACGTTCTATTTCTTTATTGAGCCGTTCTTCAAAAGGTTCACCACTTGCCTTTGCAAGAAAGAGTGAAATCTGTGCGATCACAGCCAAAATGAGAACTGGACCACCATACTTGCGGGAGAAGCTTGGCCAATAAGACATGGCAAGCGCGGCAAAGGCGACGAGTGGAACAAGAACGACTGCACCATGGACTACAAGTGGGTGGAGTGGTAAACCGAAAACTAAATCGAGCGGGCCGCCCAATTCATCGCCATCAAAAAGAATCATGCCCGTAGTTTAGCGGGCAACTAGATTCCAGCTGCTTGTCCTTCGCAGCGAGGGTCAGAACCGGCTACATAAGTACCATTCGGCAGCACTTCCAGTATTTGCACTGATGATCCATGACCGTAGGGTGCCAATTCTTCGACGTCATGACTTTTCTTTGACAATTCCTGGAGAGTTTCTTGAGAGATGCGATTTTCAATCTGGAGAACTCCCTGATAACTCTCATCCGCAGAACTTCCGCCACTCTTATTAAGGTGCTGCCAGCGCGGAGCCTCAGCATTCTGTTGTGGAGTCATTCGCAAATCGAGAGCGTTCACAATCAGTTGGAAATTTGTCTGTACCTGAATATTCGCGCCAGGAGTTCCACCAACATAGGCCAGCGAACCATCCTTTCGAGTAATGCTCCATGCGTTAAGAGTGTGCGCCGGGCGCTTACCTGGGGCGATGAAATTAGGGGAGTCCTTATCAAGTGAAAACCCAGTCAATCGATTATTCATGAGAACGCCGGTACCAGGAATTGCCCAGGAAGCTCCAAATCCATGGAAGACGCTCTGGATCCAAGAAACAGCATTTCCATCTCGATCAGCAGCAAGAAAGTAAGTTGTATCGCTGCCTTCTTGATTTTCACTTGAGTTACTTGAGTTTGCGCGCGACATATCTATTTGGCTAACACGTTTATCGATGTTTTCGCTCCCGAGAATGTCTGCGACATTGACATCAACATATTCAGGGTCGCCAAGAATTCGATAGCGATCGGCAAAAGCAATCTTCTTGGCTTCCACCATCATGTGAATACGGTCAGATTCAGACATAGTTGCGAGATCGAAATTCTCTGCGATTCGTAGTTCCTCCATCAAGATCATTCCCTGGCTGGGAGGTGGCTGGCCGTGCACAAAGTGCTCGCGATATTGCACAGTTAGTGGGCGAATCACGCGGGTGCGATGGGAGGCAAGATCTTGAAGACTAAACCAGGAGTTACTTGCCTCAACCAAGCTCCGAGCTATTTCACCTTCATAGAAAGCAGAGCGTCCTTTTTCTGCAATCAATGTGAGCGTATGCGCCAAATCTCTTTGAGTAACAAGGTCGCCAACCGATAGATTTGTAGGAATTTTCATCGTTGCAAAAACTTCAGTTTTCGGAAATTCTTCGAGATGACGTGCGATGCGACGAACAAAACCAGCATTCGCGGGAAAACCATTTTCTGCATAATCAATTGCAGGAGCAAGGAGTTCTTGCATACTTAGTAAACCAAACTCTTCATGTATTGCATACCAGGTAGAAACTAAACCTGGAACAGTTGCTGATCTATATCCATGTAAATCAATTCCATTATGGAATTGCTCTGCTGTTGCACTGTGGGGGGCCTCGCCGCTCCCATTAAAAGCTAGGTTAGATCGATCAGAAGCTTTGTGAGTGATTACAAACGCATCACCGCCAAGTTGTGAAGCACCAGGTTCCACAACGGCAAGCACAGCGCTCATGGCAATTGCTGCATCAGATGCCGAGCCACCTTTGCGCAAAATCTCAATTCCTGCTGAAACTGCTAATGGTTGACTCGCAGCAACCACACCATTTCGAGAATACACATTACTTCGGTGTGTCATGGGTGTGGACATAAGGCAAGGTTAGCGGGGGATAGCACCGTTTGTGAGAAACACCTGCTAGCACCGTAGTTCAGTGGTTGAAACTTGGGGGACGATTAGCCCATGAAAAATCTAGGCAAAGCGATAGTGCAAAGGTTTCGAGAGGTCTTCTACTTGTTCCTTTCGCTACCCATTTCGATTCTGCTATTTGTGCTTGTAATGATTGGGTTTAATTCTGCAACTTTTATCCCGCTTGCAGCAGCGATTTTTATTTTGGTACTGAGCGCCATGGAATATGTAGCGCGCTTTGAAATTCGTCGCACAAATGCGATTCTGGGCACCGATTTCAGAGTTGTCGATAATTGGTTTGGGAGCTCCTTTCTTTCCTGGGATGGCGTCAAAGAGCGAATAACCTCGCTGCGAGTTTGGTTGGCCGTTGCGTATGTATTCATTTCCTTCGGTTGGTCGATATTTTCCTTCCTTCTGGTGGTTCTAGGAATCTCTGGATTGCTCATAACGCTCCTTGCTGTCGGAGTTATTGCTTTATCAAATTTCACTCGATCTTTTGAGTTTGTAGACAACGGAGATTTCTTCCGTGGCAATATCTCGTTTAACGAACTGACAGGAAAAATCCGACTTGAATTTGGGGACGCTGCTGAGTCTGGATTCATAAATTGGGACTTCAATTCAGCTTGGGTTGTAGTTGTGGGTCTACTCTTCACGGTATTTGCCTTATGGATTATTCCAAGAAACGCTCGAGCGATGGCAGAGATAACTGAAGGGTTTTTATCGGGAACGTATCTGCCTAAAGTTGAAGAACAAATTGCAAAATGGAAAAGCGGCAAGAAAGTTAGCGAGCGCGATATCCGGGAGGCAATGAAAAAGGAATCACTACAGCCTCAAATTTCTGAGCTTTCAAATCGCGAGAGAGAAATCTTGGCACTCATGGCACAAGGTAAATCGAATGCGGGTATAGCAAAAACTCTTTATATAACTGAGGGCTCTGTGGAAAAACACATCTCCAACATCTTGAGTAAACTTGAACTTAAAACAGGTGATGAGAACCACAGAAGAGTATTAGCTGTTCTCGCCTACCTTGGCATTGATCCCAATGGTCGTTAATTGATGTTCAGAAAGGTATAGAGTCACGGCATGCCAACGAGAACCATTGAATTTCAAAATCTCTCCAAGCAATATAAGGATGTATTGGCAGTATCGGATTTTTCTGCATCAGCTCTCTCGGGACGGGTTACTGGTTTTCTTGGACCAAACGGAGCGGGCAAAAGCACTGCGCTGCGTTGCTTACTAGGACTAGTTTCGCCCACCAATGGGTCGGCGTTTATCAACGGCGCTCCCTATAGCGCACTGCACGACCCAATCCAGCATGTTGGAGCTGTCTTGGATAGCCGAGGATTCCACCCGGGTTTAACCGCATTACAAAACCTCAAAGTGATGGCAAGCGCATCAGGGATTGACTTTGCACGAATCAATGAGGTTCTCAAAGTTGTTGATCTCGAACAAGCCACAAACAAACGAACTAAAGGATTTTCTTTAGGAATGAAGCAACGCTTGTCGCTAGCTATTGCGATGTTGGGCGATCCCGAAATCCTCGTTCTCGATGAACCAGCAAATGGACTTGATCCCATTGGAATTGTCTGGCTCCGCGAATTTGTCCAGAAATTAGCCTCCGAAGGACGCACCATTTTAGTTTCCTCTCACCAACTCGCCGAGATGCAGAACACCGTTGATGATGTTCTGATTATCAACAAGGGGGTTCTCGTAGCTCAAGGAACCATCAAGGAAATCTGCAATGGCAAATCTCTGGAAGAAGCCTTTCTTGATCTCACTCTCAGGAGAAGTGCATGAAAAATCTATTGCAATCTGAACTACGTAAGTTGATTTATCTAAGAGCTAATTGGCTTTTGCTTCTCTGGAGTGGACTCTTTGCTGGGCTTGGAACAGTCGCACCGATCATGGTGCTCAATTCTGAAACGCGTGGAATGGGCATGGGATTCTCCGGAACAAATACCCCTGAAGGGATAAACGCAGTCTTTGCAAATGCTGCTGGCGGATACCTCTTTGCTCTCATCATGGGCATATTAATAATGACTAATGAATACCGTCACGGAACTGCAGTTGGAACATTCCTCGTTACGCCAAAACGAAGCACAGTCCTATTAGCAAAGTTGATTGCCGCTAGTTTTGCTGGCCTCATTGTTCAGGTTTTCTCTTTTATTTTTGCTGTCACTTCTGGTTTCATCGCACTTAATTTCTTTGAGCCCCATGCTCCCGTCCCCATGGAACTTCTTTGGAAAGTCTTTAGAGCATCAGTTATTTCAGGATTAGTTCTGGGAATCGTGGGGGTCGGACTCGGAGCTCTCGTAAAAAATCAGATTGCTGCAGTTACTGGTGCAGTTATTTGGACTCTCATCGTCGAAGGTTTGGTAGTCGCATTCGTCGAATCGATCGGAAAGTACCTTCCTGCAGGCGCCATCACCGGGCTCGTAGATGTCGACTTTGGGGATAATGATTTCAATTTCAGTATTGAAAACTATCTCACTCCGGGACCTGCAACTCTCGTATTGTTGGGTTATGCCGCGCTTTTCTCAATAATTGCGATGCGCACAACATTGCGTCGCGATCTAGACTAGGAGCACTATGTCTCAGGATGTTTTTGCTAATTACCAGGAAGATGTCAAGCGAGTTCAAGATTTCTATGACACCTTTTCATTTACTTTAGATAAAGTTCCAAATGACGGTGGTTGGACTGCCTCACAGTGCTTATCACATATATGTGATTCTGAGATTGCACTTTCGATGCGAATTCGAATGATGCTCACAAATGAGAACTATCAATTTGCTTCTTTCGATGAAGATGCTTTCGCGGCACTAAAAGTTAATCGTGATGCGCGTGCATCTGTTGAAACTTTTGCAGCGCTACGTCGCAACAATTTGGATCTTCTCGAGGGTTTGAATTCAGAACAACTCAATACAATGGGAGTTCGAGGAAACGGTGAACCCATTTCTCTTATTGATTATGTTGCATATATGACAAAGCACGTTCGAACTCATCTTGATCAAGCCGTAGCAGCAAGCCAGTAGCCACAATGTATGAACTTGCTGCCTCGCTTTCAAAAGAGGACGGTCTAGTTCTCGGAGAATTAGGTTCAGTTCTGCTTGGACTTGGCATAGCTGCGTATATCGCATCTCGTATCCGCCTTTCAGTCGTTCCCATTTTTCTGCTCGCTGGTTTGTTTTTTGGCAATGGCGGGATAGTTGCGCTCGACTTAAGTGATGAGTTCTTGGATTTGGGAGCGCAATGGGGCGCCATACTCTTGTTGTTACTTCTTGGGTTGGAATATTCAGCACAAGAGCTTTTCGAATCGGTGAAGAAAAGGAAATCGTTAGGCGCTGTTGATCTAGTCGTTAATTTTCTTCCTGGAGCAGCTCTTGGATTCATTCTTGGTTGGGGATTTCTGGGAGCGCTCACATTGGGTGGAATCACTTACGTTTCTTCATCGGGCATCGCCTCTCAGTTCATCAAGGACTCCCGTTTAGAGTCTCGTGAATCCACTAGACGAGCGGTCGGCGTTCTAGTCATTGAAGATCTATTTTTGGCTCCATACTTGCCGGTGCTGAGCGCCTTATTGGCGTCATTGGGAGTCGCTACTGGTTTGATTTCCATATCAATTGCGCTCATCGTGACTGGCATTGCGCTACTCATCGGTGCGAGAGGTTTTCATATTCCGCATGCACCACTTGTGATGGGCGATTCTGCAACACTCTTACTAACGGTTTTTGGCTCTGCTCTATTGGCCTCAGGAGTTGCTACCTACTTCGGATTTTCTGGGGCTGTCGCGGCCTTCTTAGTTGGCTTGCTTCTTACGGGAGATGTTGCGATTGTGGCGCGAGTTCGACTTGCACCTTTACGTGATCTCTTCTCTGCCATCTTCTTTTTGTTCTTTGGATTAAGTGTCAATCCTGCCGACATTCCGTCAGTTCTTATTCCTGCTTCTGTGCTTGCGCTTATAGGAGTTTTTACAAAGTGGGTTACCGCT